>WBZS01001313.1_pt2 | contig 18688 bp, 13 predicted proteins | sample 5204201 | NCBI WGS metagenome assembly WBZS01 (sample SAMN12344357, study PRJNA552823) | activated sludge metagenome | biome: Activated sludge suspended growth; feature: Nitrification reactor; material: Wastewater; isolation source: activated sludge from nitrification reactor of wastewater...
CATGCGCGGGGTGCACGTCCAGTTCATAGAGATAGGCCTGCCCATCGACCGTGCCGACGGCCGCGAAGCCCACGACCGTGCTGTCTTGCGTGGCCGCGACCCAGATCCGACCCGCGTTGTGCCAGCCTTCGAAGACGTCGAGCCCGTGGCCGCTGTCGTCTACGATCCAGCTTTGATCGGTGTCGCGAAAGCGCGCGCCGGCCGCCTGCTCCACAGCCGGCAGCGCCGGCAGGTCATCGGGCTGCGCGAGGCGGATGGTGTAGGTCGGTTCGGGGTCCATCGGGATGGCACAGACTCAGGATGTGACGACTTCGATTTCGGCGACCGCCGGCAAACGCGATCAGGCGCTCGTGCGCCTTGGGCGCGCCGGCCCATGGCACGGCAATGAAGCAGGCGCCGCCCGTTCCATTACCCCCCCGAGCCCGCATCGGGCTCGCTCTGTACGCCGGTCTGTCCAAGGATGCGATCCACGGCGCCGTCGATGGTGTCAGCGGTCGTATCGAGAACAAGCCAGCCCTGCCTTCGCAGCACGTCGACGTCCGACTCCAGACTCTCGTAGACCAGCTGAATGCCCGCCGCGATATAGTCGCTCGCTGCTCCTGAACCCGAACGTTTCAGGTTTCGAGCCTGTGCCGCTTCCTGGCTCGGAAGGAGCACCACTCGGTGAACCTCCGGCAATCCACGAAGGTCCTCGTACTCCATGAGTTTGCTCGTAGGATCCCAGAAGTCGTCGATCACAACGTCAAACCCCGCCTTGGAGTAATCGGCGGCCATCTGGCTCGCCGTCTGCCGGGCCAGTTTCAGTTGCTCGACCAGGGCCGCGCTCCATTCAGCACCCGGGTAGGCCATCCCCGATTCGACCATGTCGCGCAGATCGTCTACCGGGATGTGAATGCTTTTTGTGAAGCGCAGCGCCAACGCCCTGGCGGTCGAACTCTTCCCAACCGCAGGAGCTCCAACAAGCAGGTAGACCGAGCTCATACCACCTCCCAGAGACAATCGGTGTGAAACGTAACGCAGATTCGGGCCAGCGCCGATGCCAACCCAACCCACGCACGATGGTGCCCCATCCTGTCGCCGTCGTGTCGCGCCCGTTGGAGTTGAACTGGCTCTATCTGCCGAGGCTGCGGCGCGGGCCCTGAGCGGAACGCCGCCGATCCGGTGAGCGCCCGAGGCTCAGGCCGTCGGGCCGCCGGGTTTAGACGTGGACTTCTTCGATCTCGGCGTCCGCCAGCAAGCGCGCGATCAGGCGTTCGTGCGCCTTGGGCGTGCCGGCGATGCGCCAGACACAGGTCAGCCGCGAGCCCACGCGGCTCTGACGGATGCGCCCCACCCGCACACCTGTGGCGCGCATGGCCTGCTCGAGCGCCGCAAGACGCGCGGGGTCGTTGGTCAGCACGACCTCCACCGTGCGCTCATCGCGGACGAGGTTGACCACGCGCTCGAGCAGCGGGAAGCCGAGCAGCACCACGACCGTGATCCCGGCCACGCCCACCGCCAGGCCGTAGTCGCCGCCGCCGATTCCCATACCCATGGCCGCGACGAGCCAGATGATCGCGGCGGTCGTCAGCCCGATCACGCGCCCGCCCTCCCGCATGATCACGCCCGCGCCGAGAAAGCCGACGCCCGTGACGATGCCCGAGGCGATGCGGGTCGGGTCGTTGACGCCGGCCAACTTCGACGAAAAGATCGTGAACAGCGTCGAGCCGACGCAAATGAAGATCAGCGTGCGGAAGCCCGCGGCCTTGTCACGGAACTCACGCTCGAGGCCGATGGCGCCGCCGACCGCGATGGCCAGCAGGATCTTCAGCAGGTCTTCAGGCAGCAGCGTGAACGTCATCGAACACCTCGTCGTCGGGCACGCCCAGGGAGAAGTGCGCGTGGACCATGCGCCAGCCGTCGGTTGTCTGCTCGTAGATCGTTGTCAGACGGAACGGCGCGATCGCGCCGTTCGGCGCCACGAACTCGGCGCGGTCGAGCGCCCAGCCCACCGTCCCCGAGCGATACGCGACCGGGGCGCTGTTGCGAATGCCGAGGCCGCCGCGGCTGCGCCAGGCGCCGCCCCATGTGGCGATGATGGCCTCGCCGCCGCTCCACCACTCTGCCGGATCGGTGCCGATCACGACGGCCTCATCGGCCGGCGAGACGTAGGTCGCCAGGAAATCGGCGTCGCCGGCGCTCGAGGCCATGTAATAGCGTTGCAGAAGGTCGATGAGTTCGGGTGCCGGTTGCATGATGGTGCGATTGTAGCGTGAACGTCTCATCCGCGTCGCACCGCGCCGGTAGCGTGACGACTGACGTCGTCACTACATGACCTCGTGTCGAATGCGTCCCTCCGCCCAAGGCGCGCCGCCGGTGCGAAATCCTGTAGTGACGACGTCAGTCGTCACGCTGCGGGCTCATCGTCCCATCCGCTGCCAAAGTCGTCGGCGGGTCGGAACTGCCGCCACTGATCGGCGAGCCACCCGAGGCCCTCGACCTCCCGGTACGCTGCCAGGCTCGACCAGGGCCACTTGCCGGCCTGTTTGACATAGCCGTGCTTGGCCGGGTTCGCATGGATGTAGTTCAGCGCCTGCATGAAGTGCGCTTCGTTGCGGATTTTGCGATCGTGATACCTGTACCAGACCCGGCGCCCCGGGCGCTTTTCGGCCCGATTCCACTCGAGGCTGGTGCCGCCATGCAGGCGTTTGAGCACGGGTGCCAGCAACTCCAGACGGGGCAGCTCGATCAAGAAGTGGTAGTGATTGGGCAGCATCACCCAGGCGTGCAGGTCGATCCCTGCGCGAGCCAATGCCTCACACAGTCGGGCCTCCAGGTCGGAACGGCGCTCGGGTAACACGAGGAATGGCTGATGCAGGTAGTTGGCAGCGGTGATGAGGTAAGCGCCGCCATCGCGAAACGGGTGCGGCGGAGCATGCAGCGGGAATCCGCGCGCTCGGCGCACGCGGATGAGTTCGGCCCGCTCTTGGTCGGTCAGCGACCGGCTTTCGTAAGCCATGTGTGGCGATTATCCACCGATGGCGACGACCCCGCAACAGCGGTCGGGGGTTGCTCGACAACGCGTGACGACTGACGTCGTCACTCCATGACCTCGTGTCGAATGCGTCCCTCCGCCCAAGGCGCGCCGCCGGTGCGGAGTCGTGTAGTGACGACGTCAGTCGTCACGCTTCAATATCAACACCCAATCCGGCCCCTCGCTCGGCGGCGTGAAGGTGCGCGTCCCGGCGCGCGCGAAGGCCGCGATCGGCGTCGCCTCACCGGTGCGCGGGTCGAACCAGGCGGCCGACACACGCGCGCCGGAGAGCCGCTCGAGGTCGACGGTCACCGGCGCCGAGAGCGGCAGGTAGATCAGGCCATAGGCCCCGTCGGCGGCGCGCGCGGCCTCGAGATGCGCCCCGCCCTCGCCCGGATCCGACGCGATCAGGTCGAGGTCGCGCACCCGATCGAAGCCCGCGTGGGTCTCGATCAGGCGGCGCAGGTGCCCGACCTGGCGGGCCGCCGGTCGATCGAGCGCGTCGACCCACGAGCGGTCGGCGTGGTTGATCGCGGGATGGGACTCGCTGCAGAACTGCCAGATCGCGTGATGGCCGTAGGTGACGCCGCAGGCCCCGGCGAAGACCGAGCGATAGATCTGCTTGCGCACGTCGTGATCGCGGAAGTACCCGGACGCCGGGTCCCAGGTGGGCCAGGGGTTCACGGGGTGATCCTCGTAATTCGGCTCGCCGTCGAGCACGGGCTTGCGCGGCGTGCGCGCGCGCTCGCGCACGACCCACTCCCAGACGGGCACATCGTGGCCGCTGCCGTGCCCGGACTGCAACATGTTCAGGTCGAGCCAGGGCTCGGTGTGCAGGTGCACGGCCGAGCTCGAATACCCCGGCGGGTGGTACGTCAACAACGCGTCGGCGCCCGCGCCGGCGCGCACACCCTCGGCCAGCGCGCGCCAGATCGGGCGGTCGTCGAAGTCGACGCCGACGACACCGTCGGCGCCCTCGGTGCCGACCGGCGGCCGATCGCCGCCCAGGATCCAGACCACGTCGGCGGCCTTGTAGCGCGCGCCAAGCCAGGCGCCGTAGACGCGCGCGTTGTCGACGTCGAACACGCGCGGCCCGACGCCGAACATGGGCCGCACCTTGTCGCCCCAGGTCGGCAGCAGGCCCATGACGAGCCCCAGCGCGTTGGCCCGCGCGATCACGGCATCGACGTGCGCGAAGTAGGCTTCGTTGGGCCGACGCGGATCGTCATCATGGAGCGCCAGTTCGCCGTGGACGTTGGGCACATGCAGGCCGTCGAACTCGGCCAGCGCCACGGCCTGGATGAGCGTGAAGCCTTTCTCGGCGCGATCGGTCAGGTAGCGCTCGGCTTCGGTCAGCGTCAGGCGATGGAAGAGTTCCCAGGCGGTGTCGCCCAACCAGAAGAACGGCGCACCGGTCCCGGTCTGTAGATAACGCCCATCGGCATGCACACGCGGGCTTTGTTGAGCGGACATTGCGCCTCCAGACATTGGGTGTCTCCCGATGTATCCCGATGCGACCGGCTTTCGAAGAATTACCCGGCGTTTTTGGGCCATTTTCGAGGCATACGCGGATGCGCGCTGCCACCTGATACCGGTCGGCTGTGACTTCCCTCACTGTGATTTCGCGCTCAAACGCATGACCATTATGGGGCCTCATATCGAATTCAGGAAATGATCGCCGGAGCCAGGGATGGTGACCCCGATGCATATCGTGCGTCGGCGGACCGTCCTGGCTTCAGGCACGGCCGCGTCAACGTTCGAACGTCGCGGGCTCGTCCACGGCGTTTGGAAAGGAGCCGCCCAACCGAGCACCCTGCAACCCGACCGACCGACACACTTCCATCGCTTCGGGCATGCCGCGCCGGCGCCATTTTGGCAGCGTGCCTTCTCTCTCTCAAGGACATGAGCCCATGGGACGCCACTTCCGACACTTCATCGCCTTGTTCATCGTGGTCTGTCTCGCCCTGCCCGCGCCGCTCCCGGCGCAGGCCGCGCCGATCGGTTTCACCATCCTGCACACCAACGACTTCCACGGCAACCTGCAGCTCTCGGGCAGCAACCCCGGCTCTGCGCGTCTGGCCCAGAAGATCGCGGACGTGCGCGCCGCGGTCGGCGCCTCGAACGTTCTGGTGTTCGACGGCGGCGACATGATGCAGGGCAGCCTGATCTCGAACATCCAGAAAGGCCTGCCCACGATCGACGTCTATCGCTCGATCGGTTACAACGCGGCGACGTTTGGCAATCACGAGTTCGACTGGGGTCAGACGGTGCTGAGCGACCGCATCACCCAGGCCGAAGCGCCCGCGACGGCCGATGAGAACCCGATGCAGATGATCGCCGCCAACATCGTCAAAAAAGACGGCGGCGGCGCCTGCACCTGGGAGCCCTTCAACAGCAGCGTCACCCCCTACGAGGTCTTCACGGTCGCCGGCTCGGTGCGCGTGGGCGTGATCGGCGTCGGCTCGGTCGAGACGCCCTACATCACGATCGCCGACGCGACCGCGGGGCTGTGCTTCCGCGACCCGGTCGAATCGATCCTGCACTACTACGACGCCCTTGACGCCGCGTCCGACGTGATCGTGGTGCTCTCGCACAACGGCTACGCCGACGGCGGCTACGGCTACGGCTTCACGGTCTACGGCGATCAGACGCTGGCCGCCCGGCTCAACACCGCCGGCAAGCCCGTCAACCTGATCATCGGCGGCCACAGCCACACCGATCTCGCGGCCGCGACCATGGTCGGCAACACCGCCGTGGTTCAGGCGCACTACGCGGGCCGTAAGGTCGGGCGCGCGGACTTCACGTTCGACCCGGTCACCGGCGCGGTCACCGTGGCCTGGAGCCGCATCACGGTCGCGACGACCGATCCCGAGAACGCGCCGATCAAGGCCGTGGTCGACGGCTACGCCAACGACCCCGCTTATCAGACGTTGATCAACCAGCCCGTCGGGTACTCGCAGGTCGACCTGTTGCGCAACTACAACGGCGACAACATGATGGGCGACTTCGTCGACGACGCGATCTACGGCGCGCTCAACAGCGACGCCACGGCCACCAATGACGTCGACATGTTCTTCAACAACGCCGGCGGCATCCGCATCGATTGGTGCGATGCGCCTGACCCGGTGAACCCCGGCCAATACATCTGGACCAGCACCGCGGCCGACTGCCAGACCTCCGGCCAGTGGGCCCATGACCCGATGCTGCTGACCTACGGCCAGATGTTCCAGATCCTGCCGTTCGGCAACGCCACCGCCGTGGGCACGATGACGGGCGCGCAGGTCTACGACCTGCTCAACCAGTCGGCCACGCTGTTCAAGGGCGCCATTCAGCCCTCGGGCATCCGCTACGACTTCTACGCCTACACCGACACCGTCCCCGGCCCGCAACCGTATGCCTGGGGCGCCTATAACGTCGAGGTGCTCAACAAGACCAGCCACGTCTGGGAGCCGCTCGACCTGGCGAAGACCTACGCCGTCGGCACCAACGAATTCCTGGCGCCGGCCGGGCAGGACGGTTTCACGCCCTTCAAGTACATGAAGTCCATCACGTACTGGGGCGACATGCTCGATGCCGTCAATGCCTGGGTCGCAGACAATTACGGCACGAGCGCCAGCCCGTATCTCGGTCCGAACGGCGACGGCACGCTCGACGCCCGCATCGCGCGCAACGGCGACGGCGACAGCGTCTACGAGCCGGGCGAAGTGGTGCCGGTGACGATCCTGCACCACAACGACTCGCACGGCCGGCTGCTGCCCTCGGGCACGGCCGCGGGCTACAGCCAGCTCGTGACCCTGATCCGGCAGGAGCGCCTGCACAACCCGGATCGCACCCTGCTGGTCTCCTCCGGCGACAACGTCCAGGGCGACTCGATGATGTACTACTTCAAGTCGGCCGGTCTGGGCTACGCCGCCGACGGCACGCCGTTGACCTCGACGCTGCAGATCAACCCGTTGGTCGCGGCCTTCAACGCCGTGGGCTATGACGCCTGGACGCTCGGCAATCACGAGTTCAACTTCGGCAAGGACGTCTTTGGCACGCTGACTCAGGCGACCTTCCCGATCCTGCAGGCCAACGTCGTCGACAGCGGCGCCTACGGGCTGGCCGGTCTGCCGGTCGAGCCCTTCGTCGAGAAGGTCATCGGGCCCGAGAACATCCGGGTCGCGATCCTGGGCATCGGCAACCACCGCGTGCCCAGCTACGAGCTGCCCAGCAACATCCCGGGTCTGACCTTCACCGACCCGATCACGACCGCGCAGAGTTACGCGCCGACGCTGAACCTCACGAACGACGTCGTCGTCGCCCTGACGCACATCGGCTTCACGACCGATCCGAAGAGCGTCGAGGTCGACAGCAACGTCGACACGTACCTGGCCGCGCAGGTGCCGGGCATCGACGCCGTCATCGGCGGGCACAGCCACACCAGCCCGACGGCCGGTTTCGGCGACTACAAGTTCCTGCCGACCTACATCGCCGGCCCGAGCAACACGCCGGTGCTGGTGACGCAGGCCAACCGCTACAACACCTTCCTGGGCGAGGTCTCGCTCGGCCTGCTCCCCGACGGAGCCGGCGGCTACAACGTGATCTCGAGCGCCGGGCGCGCCATCGCCGTCTCGACCTCGGGCACGGTGACGCCGCAAGACTCCCAGATCGTGTCGATCGTCCAGCCGTATCAGGATCTGATCAACACCTATAACAACGTCGGTGTGGGCTCCACCACGGCCCCGATCGACACCAACGCGGCCTTCACGCAGGAGACCAACGGCGCCAACCTCCAGGCCGACGCCGCGGTCTGGAAGCTCGAGAAGGAAGGCACCACGGTCGACTTCCATCTCTCCGGCGCGATGACCAACCGCCGCATCGCCGACACCGCCACCGTGGCAGCGCCTTACGCGCTCAAGGTCTCGGACATGTTCGCGGCGATGCCGTACGAGAACTCGCTGGTGGTGATCAGCATGAACGGCCCGCAGCTCAAGGCCGTGCTCGAACGCGCCTATCGCAACTACTACTACTACAAGTACGTGGCCGGTTACGGCGGCTACTCGTACTACACGACCTGCATGCTCGACACCGACGCCGGCAACCGCATCGTGTACCACGATCGCTACCCGGCGGCCTACGACTCGGCCCAGAGCTACGTGCTGGCGCTCGAGATCGGGGGCACCAAGGTCGACTTCACCGACGCCACCAAGTTCTACAACGTGTCCACCGTCAACTATCTGGCCGCCGGCGCGTGCAACTTCAGCGACGCCGGTCAGACGCTCTGGCCGCTCAACCAGATCGTGGCCGACACGCAGTACTACGTCCGTGACGCCGTGATCGAGTACCTGCAGGCCCAGCCGGGCCCGGTCAGCCCCGCGATCCAGGGCCGCCTGGCCTTCGTCGGAGCCTATCACCACATCCTGCCCTTCATCTTCCGCAGCTTCGGGCCGTAAGGCCAACGCGCCGCTCGGCGGCAGGCAGGAAAACGCAAACGGCCGGGGCACGAATGCCCCGGCCGTTTGCATGGCGGCTCAAGCCGCCGCGGGTTCCGGGAGGACGGGCCGCGCGGCCAACGGCAGCGCGAGCCTGAAGGTGGTGCCCTCGCCTCGTTTCGAGTCGACGATCAACTGCCCGCCCTGGGCCTCGGCCAGCGAGCGCGCGATGGCCAGACCCAGCCCGGCTCCGGTGCCGGTGCGCGTTTCGCTGCCGCGGTAGAACCGGTCGAAGATGTGGGTCAGTTTCTCGGTCGGGATGCCCGGACCGGCGTCGCGCACCTGGATCTGCGCCGTCCCGCCCTCGACCGCCAGATCGAGATGGATCGCCGTGCCGGGCGGCGTGTGCGAGCGCGCGTTGTCGAGCAACACCAACAGGATCTGTTGCACCGAGTCGCGGTTGCCCTGCACGCGCACCGTATCGAACAGGCCGTGCGTGATCGGCCGGCCCGGCGCGATCAACAGCGCCTGTCGGGCGGCGGCCTCGAGCACGGGCTTGATGTCGAACGGCGTCACCGTCACCGAGGCGCCCGAGTCGGCGCGCGCCAGCGTCAACAGCTGGTTGACCAGCCGGATCAGGCGCTCGGTCTCGTCGATCGAGTCGCGCAGCACCGCGCGCCGGTCATCGTCCTCGATCGGCGGCTCGCGCTGCAGCAACCCGAGGTTGCCGCGGATCGTCGTCAGCGGCGTGCGCAACTCGTGCGAGGCGTCGGCCACAAAGCGCCGCTGCGAGGTCAGGGTCTGCTCGGTCTGATCGAACGACGCCTGCAGCTCAGCCAACATCTGGTTCAGGGTCGCGGCGAGGGTGCCCAGCTCATCGCGCGGCCCCTTGTAGGCCACGCGCTGGCCGAAGTCGCGGGCGGCGCCGATCGCGGCGGCGCTGCGCGTGATCCTGCCGATCGGGCGCAACGTCCAGCCCGCGATCAACCACCCCACCCCGAACGCCACGACCACCGACGCTCCGCCGCCGAGGATCAGGAGCGTGCCAAGCACGCTCAAGGCCGCGTCCTGCTCGGCCAGCGAACGCCCGACCTGGATGATGCCGACGACGCGTTGCTGCCCCGGTTGGCCGACGAGCACCGGCCCGTTGTAGACCAGGAACCGGCCTTCAGGGCGGGTCACGATGGTGAAGATGACCGGGCTCTGCCGATCCGACGTGACGTAGTCCAGCGTCTCGGTGTCCATCGGCAGATCGAAGTCGGTGTAGGTCCAGCTGTTGGCCAGGACCTTACCGGTGAGATCGCGGGTCTGCACGAACGAGTACGGGACGCCGATGCCGCCCAGGGGCACGGCGATGCGATCGAGTTCGAACTTGCGGTTCTCGACGATCCGCGACGCCTCGGCCAGCAACGCCTCCTGCATGACCGAGATGGTCATTCCGGTCATGACGAAATAGATGACGGCGCTGAAACCGATGAGCGCGGAAGCCAGGATCAGGCTATAGAGGAGGGTCAATCGAAGCCGTAACGACACGCCGCAATCTTAACGCCATCGGCTGAGAATTGATTAAGCCGGGGGCGCCGCGGAATCTGGAGTAGCATCAGGCCCATGCAACCCTTCCTCACCCTGGGCGACCTGATCGCCGATCTGTGTCTCGACGTCGAGCGCCTGCCCGTCATGCCCGGCGGTCACCAGACCGTGGCCGGTCTCGCCCTGGGCCCCGGCGGCGCCGGCAACGCGCTTGTGGCCGCGGCCCGGCTCGGCCTGCCGGCGGTCGCCGTGGGCAGCGTCGGCGACGATTGGGTCGGCGCGCGCGTGCTCGAGCTCCTCGGCGTCGAGGGCGTGGCCACAACAAACGTGAGGTGCCTGACCGGCGGGGCCACGCGCACGGCCGTGCGTCTGCGGGCCGGTTCGGGCGACCAGGTCTTCATGGGAAGGCCTGGGGATTTCGAACGGGGCGCGCTGTCACCCGCCTGGGCCGCAGCGCTCGAGACGGCCGGCGCCGTCCTGGTCGACGGCTGGTCGTTCTTCCACGATGACCCGGACCTGATCCTGGCCGGCGTCCAGCACGCGACGCGCGCGGGCCGGCCCGTGCTGTTCGACCCCGGGCCGCGCGTCGGCGGCATCGATCGCGTGTGGCTGCGCGCGCTCACACGCTCCGCGGCCGTGATCCTGGCCACCGAGGCCGAGCTGCGCGCGCTGATCCAGCAGCTGGAGCTCAACGACCTGTTCACCCACGCGGGTCTGCGCGCCGTCATCCAGAAGCTGGGGCCCGAGGGTTGCGTGATCTCCACCAGCGCCGAGCGCCTGACCTGCCCGGGTTATCCCGTGGCCGCGATTGACGCGACGGCCGCCGGCGATTGCTTCGCCGCCGGCGTCGCCTGGGGGCTGCTCACCGGCCAGCCCTGGGACGTGATCGGCGCCGTCGCCAACGCGGTCGGGGCGGCCAAGGCTCTGAAGATCGGCACCGCGCTCGCGGCCCCGACGCACGCCGAGGTCGGCGAGGTCCTGCGCGCCCACCGCCCAGAGCTCGCCCGTCTCTTCGAGTGGGCTTCCCCCACGTCGTAACGGTCTCCCCCATTCGAGCCTCAGCGGTGGGCGGCCACAAGGGCCGCCCCAACAGGCCGCCCCAACAGGCCGCCCCTACTGGCCGCCCCCTACTGGAAGCCCCCGCCGCTCCCACCGGCCACACCACGCGCAGCGGCCAGCGCGGCGTCGTGGCCGGACTCGACGTAGGCCCGATACGGGTCGACCGGCACGCCGATCTCCTCACGCATGCGGGCCAAGAGCGGGCGCACGTCGGTCTTGAACGCATCGTTGAGTAACCCATGCGCACCCAGCACGTCGCCGGCGGCGCGCGCCTGGGCCAGCGCCGCACGCGGCACCAGCAGCGACTTGGCGTAAGCCTCCTGGCAGTTCGCGACCGACAGGATCATGGCCCCGACCTTGCCCTCGATGTTGTGGCACTGATCGATCATGTACGCCACCGCCCGCGAGCAGCTGCGGGCCGGCTCGACGTCGCCCTCGGCGGCATCGGTCAGTTCGTTGTAGATAAGGAAGAGCTCGTAAGGATTGGTGCTGCCCACGATCAAGTCGTCGTCCGCGTACTTGCGATTGTTGAAGTGGAAACCGCCCAGGCGACCCTCGTCGAGCAGGAAGGCCACGATCTGCTCGATGTTGACGCCCTGCGCGTGATGGCCCAGGTCGACCAGCACCTGCGCCTGCTCGCCGAGCTTGAGCGCCCAGGCGTAGGCCGTGCCCCAGTCGGGGATGTCGGTGCTGTAGAAGGCCGGCTCGAAGAACTTGTACTCGATCAGCATCCGGCCGCCCTCGGGCAAGTTCTCGTAGACGACGCTCAGACCCTCCTCGAAACGCCGCTTGCGCGCGCGGAGCGAGTCCTGCCCGGCGTAGTTGGTGCCGTCGGCGAACCAAAGGCTGAGCGCGTCGCTGCCGGTCCGGCGCATGATGTCGCAGCACTCGAGCATGTGGTCGAGCGCGGCCTCACGCGGCCCCGAGGCCGGGTTGCCGAACGAGCCAAGCTTGTAGGCGTCGTCCTGAAAGACGTTGGGGTTGACGGCCCCGATCGTCACGCCTTTGTCGCGCGCGTACTGACCCATGGCGGCGTAGTCGCCGTCCTCGGGCTTGTCCCACGGGATGTGGATGGCGACGCTCGGCGCGTCGCCCGTGTAGCGATGCACGGTCGCGGCGTCGTCGAGCTTCTCGCGCGTGGTGCGCGCCGCGCCCGGCCAGGCGAAGGCCTTGAAGCGTGTGCCGGAATTGGCGTAGCCCCAGCTGGGCGTCTCGATGTGCTGTTGTTTGAGGCGGGCAAGCACGTGCGGCACGTCGATGCCGCGTCGCCCGAGGTCCTCCGCCAGGATGTCGTAAGCCGTCGTCGTCATGGATCCTCCTTAGTCGCGGCGCGGTTGCCCGGCGCCGACCAGGTCGAAAAGCACGTGGGCCGAGAAGGCGTGGCAGACCGAGCCGTCCGGAAAGCTCACGTCCCAATTCTCCCAGGTGGTCGGCTCGCCGGCGCGGGCCCAGCGCCCCCACCGGGCGCGGACGATGGCGAGCGCATCGGCCTGGCGACCCCGCCCGCGCAACGCTGCGAGTACATGTTGATGTCGAAACGGGCTGGCCAACACCAGCGCCCCGGGCACCGACTCGTCGCGCTGATCCAGCGAGCGAGCCACGATGGCATCGAGCACGCCATCGACCTCGGCCTCGGCCGCGCAACCGGTGAGCACCGCAAGCGCCGCCGCCAGCTGCGACGCCGTCTTCCCAGCCAGGTCGTCCTGCCAGCGCCAGGCGCGCCAGAACGCGCCGCGGATGGCCGAGGCCAGCGACGCGGCCTGCGCGCGCCAGGTCGCGGCTTCGGCCGGCGCGTTCACGGCTTCGGCCAACCCGACCGCCGTTTGCAGCGCGAGCAGATAGTGCAGGTTGTAGATCGCGCTCGGCTCGTTGCGCGAGACCGGGGCCCAATCCAGAAACAGACGGCGCCCGCTTTGACTGCGCAACAGACCGTCGCGACCGACATCCTGCGCGAAGCGCGCCAGCATCGGCTTGAGCGCCGGCCAGTGCGCAAGCGCCTGCGCCGGTGAGCCCGAGAAGGCCCGATGCGCGGCCAACAACTCGACCCAGGTGAAGTTGTAGTCGAGCACGGTGTAGGCGTGAGCTTCGCTCGGCAGCACCGTGGCCAGCACACCGTCGGGATACGCGCCGACGACGGCCTGCGTGATCGCCTGCTCGAGCGGACGCAGGTCCGGGCTCAGCGCCCAGAGCCCGTGCGCCTGGGCCAGCGCGTCGCCGACCCACTGCGCGCCTTCGCGCCACGGGCAGTCGACGAAGCCGTCGGCCAGACAGGCCTCGAGCGTCGTCGCGCACATCCGGCCGATCGCCTGGAGCTCGGCGTCACCCCCGGGCGCGTACAGCCAGGCCTCGACCTCGGGCCGGATCGCCAGGGGATAGCGGCTGAGCCGGGCCTCGAATCTGAGATCCAGATACGCCGGGCCTTCGACGGCGAAGACGACATAGCGCCCGCCGCGCAGGCTGAAGGTCTCGAGCGTCTGCGCGCCCGCTCGCAGCGTGAAGACATCGGTCAGGCGAACGCGGCAATAGGTCTCGGGGTCCGAGAACACCAGCTCGCCGGCCCTGCGCTTCTCGGCGTACCCGATCAGCACTCGTTCGCCGCCGAGCGCGCCTTCCACCTGCAGCACGCCCTGACCGATGCGGCTGTGGCCCAGGTCCGCGCACCACAGCGCGGTCTCGCCGGCGGCGATCTCAAAACGAGATGACGTCGGCGCCCCGCCCGCCCAGGCGGCGGCCAGTCGCCGATGTGGATCCGGATCCGACGGCGTTGGGGCGCGCCGCTGTTCAACGGGTGCCAGCGTTAGCTTGTGCTCCTCAAGGAGCGGCAGCCGTCGCGGCGCCAGGTCGATCCAGGGCGCAACGCCCTGCCCGGCCACGATCCGGGCCGCCGGCCAATCGGCGGTGTCGAGGTCGGGCGCCTGCCAGGCGTCGGCGCGGCGCAGGTCGCGGTCTTCGACCCCCGCGGCGTAGATCGACACGCGCCTGACGTCTTCATTGAAAGCAGGATCGCGTTTCGCGCGCCACTCGGGCCCGGTGGACCAGACGCGCGCGCCGTCGACGTCGAGCCAGGCCAGCAGCCCGGCAACGCCGCGATGGACATAGGCGAAGTGCGAGTAGCCGGGCTGATAGACCAGCACGGCTATCGTGTTTCGACCCGGATGGAGCAGCGCCGATACGTCGATCTCATCCACGCACTGCGACTGCGGCCAGCTCCGCGCCGGCCCGCGCGCGACGGCGACGCCGTTCAACCACAGGCGGTAGCGACTGTCGGCCGTGATCGAGAGCCGGGCCTGCCCACCGCCATGCGACCAGGCGTGCCGGAACCAGACGTAGGCCTCGTGCAGGTCGAACGGGTGCGGCGAGCCGATCCAATCCGCGGTCATGCCGCCGCGCCGGTGCCGTAGCGGGCGGCCAGGGCGTTGACGGTGCGGTAAGCCTGGAGCAGGCGCTGCGGCGGGATGTCGGGCATGACGAAGTGGCCGGTGTTGAAGATGAAGCCGCCGCCCGGCGCGTAGATCGCGAAACGCTCGGCCAGATAGGCATCGAGCCGATCACCGTCGTGGGTCAGCAGCCCGTCGACGACGTCGAGCGAGCCGTGCAGGATGAAGGTCTCGCCGTACTTGTCCTTGACCGTGCGCGGATCCATGCCCGCGCTCTCCTGCAGCGGATGCAGCGAGTCGTAGCCGATGTCGCGCAGGTCGTCCATGATCTGCATGATGTAGCCGTCGCTGTGCAGGTTGACGATCAGGCCGAGCGCATGCGCCTGCGCGACCACGCGTTTGGCATACGGCCCGATCATGCGCCGCCACATCCGCGGCGAGAAGAGCATGGTCTGGTTGCTGCCCCAGTCGTCCGAGAGCGTGATCGCGTCGACGCCCGTCGCCTTGACGCCTTCGAGCAACGCGCACAGCCAATCGGCGTAACGGTCGAACCACTGGGTCATCTCGGCCGGGTACTCGGCCATGCTGCGCCAGCAGTTCTCGATCCCCAGAAACGTGCTCGTGCCCTCGACGATGCCCCACAGGTGCGCGTATACGAAGCGCCGCTGACCTTGCTGCGCGACGGCCTCGACCACGTTGACGCCGGCGAAGTCGTAGTTCCAGTCGGTGTGGTTGACCCACTTCGGGTCGCGCGGGTCCTCGAGGGTGAGCGTCAGCGCCTCCTGGATCGTCCAGCGCTTGCCGGTCTGGTTGGGGTACGGCACGAAGCCCGTGAACACGTCGACGTTGAACTCATCCAGGAACTGCTCGCGCGGGCCGTACTCGGTGGCGAGTTTTTCCAGGAACTGTTTTTGAAAGAGCAGCACGCCGATCGGCGTGCGATCGACGGGCCGCCGTTGGTACGCGGCGTACATGCGCTCGCGGCTGTTCATGCGCCCTCCTCGCGTGGGGTCAGGTTGAGCAGGCCGCGCCAGTTGGCTTCATCGAGCCCGGCGACGTACCCGCTGTGAAAGCGTTCGAACGGGATCTGGTCCCAGACCGGCACAAGCGTGCGGATCTCGGCCGGCAGCCCGCGCAGGATCTCGGCGTAGGCCGACTCCATCAGCCGATAGCCGGAGGTAGGCGAGCCCTTGAGCGGCGCATGCGGCTGGAGCAGGCCGTCTTCGACCATGACCCGGTCGAGCACATCCGAGATCGCATCGAGCAGCTCGAGCTTGCGCGCCCACGGCGTCTCGAGCTTCACGGCCTCGGCCACCAGCGCGCCCATCCGATCGGCCATGCGCGGCAGCCGTTCGAAGTAGTGCCACAGCCACTTGTCGTATGGGAAGTAGACGCGGTCGAGCAGGAAAGCCAGCTGCACGCCGAGCTTGATCGCGCGCGCAAAGGTCGTCACCGAGTACAGGTCGTTGTCGCGCAGGATCGCGCGCTTGAGCGCGTAGGCGCCCATGCCCGAGTAATACCGGCACCAATGCGCGATCCGCCGGCGACGGACCGGCTCGGGATAGTAGCCCTGGAAGACCTCACGAATGCGCGTGAACACCCCCGATGGGTCGTACCAGACCTCGCCGCCGACGATGTGCAGGATATCTTCCTCCGGGATGCTGAGCCATTCGGCCTCGGTCGTGGGCGCGTGCAGGAGCCCGATCGTGCGCTCGAGGAAGGCCTCGCGGTTGTCGAGCGACAGACCCTTGCCCGGCGTTTTGCCGACCTCGAGCTCGATCCCGCGAAAGCTGTCGGGCAGCCGGGCCTCGACCGCGGCCGTCATCGCGTCGCGCCGGTTGCGATGGAGTGCGTCGGGCATCACGGCGTTGATGCGGATGCCCCAGTGGTGGTCGCGCGAGAATTCGTCGTCGAGGCCGAGCACCTCGGAGCCGTAGCCCCAGATGCCGAAAGCGGTCTGCGCCGTCTCCTCCGGGAACTCGCGCAGGAGCAGCGGCTTGACCTGCTCCTCGAAGAAGTCGCGGCTGTAGCTCAGGATGGGCGATGACATCAGGGTTCTCCGATGGTGATTGATCCGGCTGGCGGCCCCACCGCCCGCCATAGCATGCTGCGCGCCCGCTTGCGCGAAGCCTCTCTCGGCACGGCGCCGACAGCGTATGTAAACCCGCGCTGCGCCTCGCGGCAAACGTTGCGCGGGTGCTACTGAGAAACAAAACGGCCTGATGATCCATTCGAGCCGAGTGGGCGGCCACAAGGGCCGCCGCTACGGGGCCGCCGCTACGGGACCGCCGCCACGGGGCCGCCGCCACGGGGCCGCCGCCGTGGCTCGGCTGCCGTTTGGGACTGCCCAGGCACACTCAGAAGGACACGACGGACAAAGGTCGAATTGCCCTTCGCTCCTCGCCCCTCGCCTTTCGCTCCTCGCCCCTCGCCCTACGCCCGCGTCAAACTGAACACGAACTCGTATCGATCGCTGCGCCAGACGGACTCCAGAAACTCGATCGGCTGGCCGGTCGGCAAGAAAGTCGTGCGCTCCATATAGATGACCGGGCTGCCGGTCTGGATCTTGAGCAGGCGTGCCTCGGAGCTCGAGGCCCGCCGGGCGCGCAGGGTCTCGTGCGCGGTCCAGAACTTGAGACCGTAGTTGAATTCCATGATGTGGGTCAGCGACCCGGCGAGGTCCTGAGCGTCGAGGTCGGGACACAACGCAGCCGGGAGGTACGACCACTGCAGACACACCGGCTCGCCGTCGCCGAGACGCAGCCGGCAGAGCTCGAAGACCTCGGCGGTCTTGGCGAGCTCGAGCGCGTCCGTGATCGGCGGGCGCGTGCTCAGCCGCTTGAGCGAGACCACGCGCGTGCCCGGCCGCCAGCCGCGGCGGCGCATGTCGTCGGTCGTGGGGATGAGCGCCGTCAGTTCGTAGCGCGCCCGGTTCTTGGCCGCGAACGTGCCCCGGCCCTTTTCTTTATAGATGAGCCCTTCACGCTGCAGCAGCGCCAACGCCTGGCGCACAGTGGCCCGACTGAGCTGGTGACGCGTCGCCAGCTCGTTCTCGGACGGCACGGCATAGACGCGGTTGTTGGCGGTCGCGGTCTTGATCCGCTGGCGCAGCACCGTGGCCAGCTGGACGTAGTAGGGGACGTGGCTATGCTTATCGATCGACACGAGGCCTCGATGTTGAGAGTCGAGAACGGGCGCACTCGCACTCCCCAAGCGATCCTGTGCAAATGCCTGTCTACTTGTCTAGACAGGCATTTTCTCCGTATGTTACAATGCCGATCATCTTCAGTCAATAACCGCGCGCCGCTGTCACAGGACCGTCCACGTTGACGCGATCGACACCGGTGCGCTGTAGCCGGATTACCGCTCAGCGCACCTGCACGCCACGCCCTCACTCGCCCATACGCGCCACCCGCGCCGAAACAACTCCAAACACCCCGTCACATTGTGAACAGTTTCACACGCTGACCGTCGGAGGTCTGCCTTGAGTGCGGCGCCCCCGCTGCTGGCGATGCGCGGCATCTCCAAGCGCTTCGACGCCACGCAGGCGCTCGACGACGTCGGCCTGGTGCTGCAGGCCGGCGAGGTGCACGCCCTGCTCGGCGAGAACGGCGCGGGCAAGTCGACGCTGATCAAGATCATGACCGGCATCCACCCGCCCGACGCGGGCGAGATCTTGCTCGACGGCAAGCCGGTGACGTTGCGCAGTTCGGCCGACGCGCAGCGCGTGGGCATCGCCGCGATCTATCAGGAGCCCATGATCTTCCCGGACCTGAACGTGGCCGAGAACATCTTCATCGGGCATCAGAACCGCGGCCCGATCGTGGATTGGGGCGCGATGGCGCGCGACGCCGAGCGCATCCTGGGTGAGCTCGACATCCAGCTCGATGTGCGCACGCCCGCCCGCGGCCTGACCTTGGCGGCGCAGCAGGCGGTCGAGGTCGCCAAGGCGCTCTCGCTGCAAGTGCGCGTGCTGATCATGGACGAGCCCACCGCCGCGCTCTCGGCTCATGAGGTCGCGCAGCTTTTCAAACGCGTCGACAAGCTCAAACGCCAGGGCGTCGCGATCCTGTTCATCAGCCACCGGCTCGACGAGGTCTTTCAGATCGCCGATCGGGTGACGGTCTTCCGCGACGGCAAGCACATCTCCACCCGGCCGCGCGCCGAGGTCACGCCCGAGGGCGCGATCCGCGACATGGTCGGGCGCAAGATGGAGGACTTCTTCCACCGCAGCGAGCGCGACTTCGGCGACGTGCTGCTGCGCGTCGATGGCCTGGGCCGCGCCGGCGCCTTCA
>WBZS01001466.1_pt1 | contig 18675 bp, 16 predicted proteins | sample 5204201 | NCBI WGS metagenome assembly WBZS01 (sample SAMN12344357, study PRJNA552823) | activated sludge metagenome | biome: Activated sludge suspended growth; feature: Nitrification reactor; material: Wastewater; isolation source: activated sludge from nitrification reactor of wastewater...
CCGGACAGCGGCTTTGGCACGTTCATCTACGGCATCACCGGGTTGTTCGTGATGCCGTTTACGGGTCTGATCCCCAACTGGGGTTCGGGCGAAGCCATCCTCGAAACAACCACGCTGGTCGCCATGTTGGTCTTTGCGTTGCTCTGCTGGGGCATCGTCTACATCGACCGCATCGCTTCGGATCATCCCAACGCGCGCACCTTCACCCGATCGACGCGCGAGAGCACCGTGGGCGGGGCCGGCAACGAAAGAACGACGACCACGACGACGCGCGGCTGATGCCGGGCTGCCGAAGAAGGTCGCGGGTAAGCAATCAGGAGAAGAAGTCATGAATAAGAACAAGCAGAACACGGAAAACGGGGAAAGCACGATGGGAGGCTTTCTCGCTGGTGTAGTGATCGGAGGCCTGACGGGGGCCGGGGCCATGCTGCTGTTGGCGCCGCAGTCCGGAAGACGCACGCGGGCCAAGATCCAGCAGACGACCGACGATCTGCGTGAACAGGCCACCGAAGCCGTTGAAGATGCGGCGACTCAGATCCGCGTGAAGACGCGTCAGATCTCGGCCGACATCAGCGACCAGGCGGAGGAGCTCCAACAGCGCGGGCAGGCGCTGATCAACGAGCAGAAAGAGCGGTTCGCGGTTGCAGTCGATAGCCGGCAGAAGGCCGGCCACTGAAAGCCGTGAACGTAACCGGTCGACCCGCCCGGTCGGCCGCGAGTTGGCCGAAGGGATAGCTACGGCGGGCGACACGTCCTTCGCGGGCCCACCCTCGCGAAGGACGTCGCCCGCACTGATCGAGACGAGCAAAGCTCATGAACGCTCCTGACCAGGGTCGGTATGAAGAGAAACGAGGCCGGTGGAGCGACCTGGGCAAATCCGGGCGGTCAACCGAGACCTACCAGAGACCGGCGACCGCAGTTGGAAACATCGCTCTGATGTTCGCGCTGCTGGCCCTGACCGCCGGCGGCGCGCTGGCGCTGTCCGCCGCAGCACCGGGCGGGATTCAATGGTCCTCGCCCACGCAAGGTCCCGAGTCGGCGAACGGTCTGGCCTTTCAAGTTGACGTGACCGCCACGGCCGACGTCCTCCAGGCCGAGTTGCGCGCAACGCTCAATGCGTCCAGTTCCACACAAAGTGCGGGTGCCGCGCAGGCCGAGCTCGATGCCAAACGGCTGCAAGCAGAGCAGACCGCGACGGCCGACATCCTGCAAGCCCAGTTGCGCGCGACCGCCAATGCAGCAGCGCTCACCCACAGCGTCGCGCAAACGCAGGTGCAGACCGACGCGGAGGACCTGCGCGCGCAACAGACGGCAACGGCCGACATCCTCCAGGTTCAACTGCGAGCCACGGCCAACGCAGCGGCGTCAACCCAAAGCGCCGCGGCGACGCAGACCCAACAGCCGATCGACGCCAACGCGGCCGTGATCGGGACGGCCGTGGCCGGGACTGCGACAGCCGTCTCTCAGGCCATCGCAGCCGAGACGCAGGCGGCTGCCGCGACGGCTCAGCGACGCGCCGATCAGGCCCAGGCCGATGCCGCAGAACAGGCGCGGACCGTCGCCTTCTGGTGGAACTGGGGCCCGACCCTGCTCGTCATTGCCCTCCTATGCTCAGGTGCCTGGGCCTTCTGGCGCTGGGAGATTCGACGGCGCGCGCCGCCGGCTCCGACCTTCGAGCCGCGACCGCCCGAGGCGCCTCCGATCCGCCAACCGCTGGAGGCCCTGCCGGAGCCGGACCAACGCCCGCGGCAGTATCTGCAACTCGCAACGTCGAACGACCCCGTCAGCGGGTGGCTGGCCGAAATCAAACGCAGACTTCTGCCCGGTGGAAAGGATCACGATGACCGTTCAAACCCTTGAGCCCCACCCGTACGCCGGCATCGCCCGACACATCCGCGCACGCGTCGTGACGATCCTGGAGGGTCGCGGCCTGCTCCCGAGGTTTTCGAGCTGGCGGTTGGCGCAGGATCCAACCACGGGCCTGGTGGTGCTATTCGGTGTCCTGAACGCCGCCTATATCGCGGCTCATACTCAGACCCCGACGCACGCCTACTTTCACCCGCTGCTGCTGGAAGACCTGACCCGCACCCTGCAGGTGCAGGTCGTGCCTTCGAGCACCGACGGGCTGCGCTATGCCTTCATCCTGGATCGAGGTCAGATCGATGCCGATCCGGCAAGCAGCCCGTCGCCGAGCCTCCGGGCCGAGCAGCTTCTGATCCTCGATGCCATCGCCCGCCCGGCCGGGGTCTAGACAACACAAGGAAAAGACAAATGACAACAGTGGTGATGAACAAGGGTGAACGCGTGCAGGACCCGCCGATCGTGCAAAGGTTGCTCAATGACCCACGCGCCGGTTGGCTTTGGGTGCTGCCGCGCATCTGGCTGGGCTGGCAGTGGTTTGAGGCCGCCCAACACAAGATCGCGGACCCCGCCTGGGTGCAGACCGGTGATGCGCTCAAAGGGTTCTGGACGAGCGCCGTGCTCGTGCCCGAGACCGGTCGGGCAGCGATCACGTTCGACTGGTACCGCGCGTTCCTGCAGATGATGCTCGACGCGCAGGCCTACACGTGGTTCGGAAAGGTGGTTGCCTACGGCGAAGTGCTGATCGGCATCGCGCTGATCATCGGGGCCTTCACCGGAATTGCGGCCTTCTTCGGCGGGTTTATGAACTGGAACTTCATGATGGCCGGGTCGGCCAGCACCAACCCCCTGCTCTTCGTCGTGGCCGTGGCCCTGATCATGGCCTGGAAGGTCGCGGGGTACGTGGGCGCCGACTACTTCCTGCTCCGCTGGATCGGAACGCCGTGGCGCGGCCTGCCTGCCAAGGCCAAGGCCCCCACGGCCAGCGCCCGAGCTTTGATGGGCTGGGCCGATGACGGCGGCCGGGATGTGAAAGTCGAGTAACAACCCGAGCGTGATCGCTCGTACGCCACACGGGTCGCAGCGACCCACGCGGCAGTGAGAGAGGAACCCATGAGCAACAACCGGAAATTCTCAGTCGAAGAGGCGCGAGCCATCGGCACGCGGCTGGGTCTCGATTGGGCCCGCATCGACCCTGAACAGTTTCGCCGCGGCCTCGAGATCGAGCTCGAGCACGGCGCCCGTGATCCGGAGACCGATGTGACCCACGATGACCCGGTCCTCACGGGCAAGATCGCTTGGGCGCACTTGAAAGAGATCAAGGACTACTACACGCGCCTGGATCGGCTCGAAGCCGAGGCCGAAGGCAAGGTCGTCACCACGACCTGAACGTGGATCGCCAGTGGATCAACCAGTGCGGCCTGGCCCCCCAGTGCAGATCCAGACCCGGTTGGCCGTCAGGGTCAACCCGGTCTTCTGCACAGACCCTGCGCCCAGTTCGAGGGAAACGCGAGAGAGGTGTTGAACTCTCCCATCCCATCGCGGCGCCCAGTGCTTACACGAGGAGATCCGACATGACGACCTGCAATGACGTGATGACGAGCTGGCCCACCTGCTGCGTGCCCGAAGACGTAGCGGCCAAGGCCGCGCAGTTGATGCACAGCAAGAACGTCGGCTCGATCCCGGTGATCGACGGCCTTCGGACACGAAAACTCGTCGGCCTCGTCACCGACCGCGATCTGGCCCTGAGGATCGTGGCCAACGGCCTCGACGGCAATGCCGTTCAGCTGGGGACGGTGATGACCCGTGAGGTTGCGACCTGTCTGGCGAGCGATGACGTGCGCGTCGCCCTCGACACGATGACGCGCCATCAACTACGACGGATCCCGGTCGTGGACCACGACCAGAAGATCGTGGGGATCATCGCCCAGGCCGACGTGGCGACGCGCACCAATCAGCCGACCAAGCCGCTTCACTGGTCGAGGTGAAGTCGCCCAGAGCCGGCGCCGGGTTTTCGCCGGAGCCGTGGCTTCAACCCGGAGTGACCCACACAAGCAAGGATGATCATGGATCGACGCACCGCCCACCGGGGTATTCAACGGATCGCAGCGAACGTCGCGACGGCGGTGGTGCTGGCGCTAAGCCTCCTCATCGCCATTCACCCGGTCGGGGCCCGAGCGCTTCGTGCCGCGCCGCTGTGCGGTGACGGGGCCGCTCCGGATTACGGCTTCACTTACGACCTGCAACAGGAACACTGGACCGTCGACCGGGAGGGGCAGGCGTCGGCCCAGACCGTCGCGAACGTGGACACGGTCTTCGATGAACTGAACGCCGACTCCATCGCCCAGACCATGATCCTCATCCTGCCGCAGGCCCAGGTCGGCAACCGGGTCAACTGCGCCGTGCACTTCCTCCGCTACATGGAGCTTGGCCTGCCGGACGGCGCTCGCAAAGACAACGGCTTTGTCTTCCTGATCGTTGTCGAGCCCGAGCGCATCGATGTGCATTACGGCGTCGGGCTGGGTCTGCCGGCGTTGACCGCCCCGGAGTTGACGGCGCTCAACCGCGCCGCGGAGGCCACGTATCAGGAGGCCCATAGCCTGGATCAGGCGTTGTTGAGTCTCGCACAGGGTTTCGACAAGGTCGCGCGGAGTGAATATGCCCCGCTGGCAGAATCCGCGCCGCCGCAGATGACGACAACCGAACAGCCTTTGCCACTGGAACCTTTGAGCATCCTGACCGTCTGCGGCGGGCTGTGTCTCGGAATTCTCTTTCTGCTTTTCCTGACATGGGCGCTCGCTCAGTTGGGCCGCAGGGGAATCAGGTTCAACCCATCCGGTTCCGGCTCCTGGGGTGGAGGCTTCTCACGCGGCGGAGGGCGAAGCAGCCCGCCAATGCGCGGCGGAGGGCGGAGCAGCCCGCCGATGCGCGGCGGCGGCGGCAGCGGGCGCTCGGGGCGCGGCAACTGACAGCGATCAAGGAATTAATGAAATGAAACATCCATGGACACGAACGATCTCGGGTTTCGTCATTGGGGCCACTCTGATGGGGGCGACCGGGTGCAGCGTCATCAACACAGGCACGACCGAGTACAACGAACTGGTCGCCCTGGTGCAGGGCGTGCAATCCGCGGCGGCGAATTTCCAGCTGGTGACGGATACGCAGTACGCCAAAATCCAGGCGAAGACTCAGATCACCAAGGATTACTACGACGCGGTTAGCAACAGCGGCGAAGTCTGGACCGGGAACTTCCGGTCCCAGGCCGACGCCCTCACCGCTCTGTTGACCAACTACCGCGACGCCAACGGCCAACCGTTGGACCCGACCAAGCTCAACCTGGCCGAGCTGAAGAACCAGGGCGCGCTGCCCAGCGACCTCGGCCAGGGCTTTTCGCTCTACGTCAACGCCATCACCCAGGCCCCGCCGCCCGTGCCGGACGCGCAGGTGACGCTGGCGCTCGGCGACACCGTTGATGAGGCCATGAACACCATTCAGCTGGGCGGCACCGACTGGAACGACGCGGTCAAGGCATACAACACCCGGCGAGCGCAGATCACGGGCGAGGTCGTGGCCCGAGTATCCGCCTACTTCGGATTTGATCTTCCGGTGGCGTTCCCGTATTACCAGGGCGGCAACGCGGGTCAACCGATCGTGAATCCGTTGGCCACGGCGTTGCCCTAGACCAGCCACAAGGCGCAGCGTGTGGGGGCTTGCTATGGAAGTCGCTTTGAAACCCGCTCAACCACCGGCTCTGCCCAAGAGCGGCCTAGAAGCCAGCGTCTCCGACCGGCTCCTGGCGCTCGCGCGCGTCGCGCCGGAGGCCGCGCTCAAAGAGCTCAAATCGCAGAGCACCGGCCTGAGCGAGCTGGAAGCTGGGGCGCGCGAGAAGCAGGTCGGCCCGAACGAGATCGCGCGCGAGAAGCACCAGTCCATCTTTGGGCGGCTTTTCGATCACGTCAAAAATCCACTGGTCCTCCTGTTGACGGCACTGGGCGTGCTCTCCTTCATGACCGGCGACGTGCGGGCGACCGTCGTGATCTTCGTGATGGTTCTGCTCGGCGTCGTCCTGCGGTTCTTTCAGGAACTCCGCGCCGACAACGCCGCCGAGAAACTCAAGGCCATGGTCAGCAACACGGCGACGGTCGTCCGCGACGGCGCCGAGGCCGAGGTTGCGCTCAAGCGGCTGGTGCCCGGCGATATCGTCCTGTTGGCCGCCGGCGACATGGTGCCGGCCGACGTGCGTGTGCTCTCCGCCAAGGACCTGTTCCTCAACCAATCCGCCCTGACCGGCGAGCCGTTGCCCGTCGAACGGAGGGCCATCGCCGCCGGCGCCGACGTGGTGAACCCGCTCGAGATGCCCAACCTGTGCTTCCTCGGCTCCAACGTGGAGAGCGGCTCAGCAACGGCGATCGTGATCCACACGGGTGAGCGCACGTATTTCGGCGGGTTGGCCGCCAGCATCGTCGGGCAGCGCCAGTTGACGGCCTTTGACACGGGCATCAATCAATTCACGTGGCTGATGCTGCGCTTCATCGCCGTGATGGTCCCGGCCGTGTTCCTGATCAACGGCCTCAGCAAGGGCGACTGGGTCGAGGCCTTCCTGTTCGCCATGGCAGTCGCCGTCGGCCTGACGCCCGAGATGCTGCCGATGATCGTCACCGTCAACCTGTCGCAAGGCGCGCTGGCAATGGCGCGCCGAAAGGTGATCGTCAAGCGCCTGAACGCCATTCAAAACTTCGGCGCCATGGATGTGCTGTGCACCGACAAGACAGGAACACTCACCCAGGGCAAGATCGTGCTCGAAAAGCACCTCGATTCGCAGGGCAATCCCAGTGAAAAGGCGCTCCACTTCGGTTATTTGAACAGCTATCACCATACCGGCCTCAAGAACCTGCTCGACGCCGCGATCCTGGACCACGAAGAACTCGAGGAGCGGCTGAAGGCCAAGGTGAAGTATCGCAAGGTCGACGAGATCCCGTTCGACTTCGTGCGACGACGCATGTCGGTGGTGGTCGAAGACGAGGCCGGGCTCAACACCCTGATCTGCAAGGGCGCCGTGGACGAGGTCATGAGCCTTTGTAGCCGCGTCGAGCTTGACGGCCAGATCCTGGCTGTTCAGCCGGAACACGACGCTCATCGACGTCGGCTGGTCGACGAGCTGAACGCTCAGGGGTTTCGCGTGATCGCGCTCGGCTACAAGCAGATGCCGGGCGCTTCGGACGACCCGGTCTATTCGGTCAAAGACGAGTCGGACCTGATCCTCCTGGGCTTCCTGGCCTTCCTCGACCCGCCCAAGGAGACCGCCGCCGAAGCGCTCAAGCGCCTGCGTGCGCTGCATGTGGACGTCAAGATCCTGACGGGCGACAACGACATCGTCACGACTTACATCTGCCAACAGGTGGACCTGCCGATCAAGAACCTCCTGGTCGGCTCCCAGATCGAGGCCATGAACGATGCCGAGCTGGCCGAGGCCGCGGACGCCACAAGCGTCTTCGCCAGGCTGGCCCCGGCGCACAAGGAGCGGATCATCCATGCCCTGCAGAGCAAGGGCCACGTGCTCGGATTCATGGGCGACGGCATCAACGACGCCCCGGCGCTCAAGGCAGCCGACGTGAGCGTCTCGGTCAACAGCGCGGTCGACATCGCCAAAGAGTCGTCCGACATCATCCTGTTGGAAAACAGCCTGCTGATCCTTGAACAAGGTGTGCTCGAAGGGCGACGGGTCTTCGGCAACATCATCAAATACATCAAGATGGCGGCCAGTTCGAATTTCGGCAACATGTTCAGCGTCGTCGGCGCCAGCGCCTTTCTGCCCTTCCTGCCGATGCTGCCGATCCAGGTGCTGACGAACAACCTGCTCTACGACATCTCGCAAACCGCGATCCCAAGCGATTCGGTGGATGCCGAATGGCTGACGCGGCCGCGCAAGTGGACGATCGGCGCGATCCAGCGTTTCATCCTGTTCATCGGCCCGGTCAGCTCGCTCTTCGACTACCTGACCTTCTTCATCATGCTCCAGGTGTTCAACGCCTGGCAGAACCCGGCGCTGTTTCACACGGGCTGGTTTGTGGAGTCGTTGTTCACCCAGACCCTGGTCATCCATGTCATCCGCACCAACAAGATCCCGTTTCTGCAAAGCCGCGCGAGCTGGCCCCTGATCCTGACCTCGCTGGGCATCGTCACAATCGGCGCCTGGCTGACGGTCTCGCCGTTGGCCGATACGCTCGGGTTCGTCGCATTACCGCCGCTGTACTGGCCGCTGCTCGCGCTCATGCTGGCGGGCTATGTCGTTCTGACCCAACTGGTTAAGTCCTGGTTCATTCGCCGATACGGCGAGTGAACCCGCAAGAAGGAGTATCACCATGAACCGAAACACCATTCCATTAGGACGCATCCTCGGGGTCCCGATCGGGCTGGACTACTCGTGGTTTCTGATCTTCGGGCTGGTGACCTGGTCGCTGGCCAGCAGCTACTTTCCGGCCGAGTTTGCCAACTGGCCCGTGGCGCAATACTGGGTCGTCGGCGCAGTGACGGCACTCCTGATGTTTGCCAGCGTGGTGCTGCACGAACTGGGTCACGCCATGGTGGCCCGGCTGTACAAGATCCCGGTGCGTAGCATCACGCTCTTCATCTTCGGCGGCGTCGCCCGCATCAACGCCGAGCCGCCGAGCGCCACTGCCGAGTTCTTCATCGCGCTGGCCGGCCCCGCGACCAGCATGGCCCTCGCGATCGTGTTTGGGCTGCTGCAACCGCTGGTCGGCGCTTTCGAGCCGCTGCTGGCTCTGTTCCGCTACCTGGCTTACATCAATGCATCGATCGCGATCTTCAACTTGATCCCGGGCTTCCCGCTGGATGGCGGCCGGGTCTTCCGCGCAGTCGTCTGGGCGATCTCGCATAACCTGCGGCAAGCGACGTTGATCGCCGCGTACGTGGGCCGCGCGATCGCGTATCTGCTGATCGCTTTTGGCGTCTGGCAGCTGTTCGTCGGTCAGTTCGGCAACGGGCTGTGGATCGCCTTCGTCGGTTGGTTCCTCGAGAACGCGGCTTCAGGGCAGATCCAACAGCAGACGTTGCACGACCTCCTGGCCGGCCACCGCGTCTCGGATGTGATGCGCCGCGACTACGTTTCGGTGGGCCCGGCCGACAACCTCGAGCAGGTGATCAACGAGCACTTCCTGGGCCGCGGCCGGCGCTGCCTGGTGGTCGAACGCGACAAGCTGGTGGTCGGCCTGCTGACCGCGCAGGACGCCCGGGCGATCCCGCGGGCCTCCTGGTCGAAGATGATGGTCACCGAGGCCATGATCCCGACCGATCAGATGAAACGCATTCGGCCCGATGCCGGGCTGGTGGATGCGTTGCTGGCCATGGACCGCGACGGCGTCAGCCAGCTGCCGGTCATGCTGGGCGACACGATGCAGGGCATGCTCGGGCGCGACGACGTGATCGGCCTTCTGGGCACGCTGGGCGAGTTCGGCCCGACGGCCGTCGCCACACACGCCACTGGAGCGGGCGGAAAGGTCCTTCCATGAACACCGTGCGTACCCACCACCGCGAGACCTTGCAGCGCATCGCCCATCGGGTCATGCTCGAACGCGGTTTGCTGCCCGACTTCTCACCCGCGGCTCTGGCGGAACTGAGACAGGCTCAAGCCGCGGCGGCTCATACGCCCGCGCCGAGCGGCAAGGACCACTCGGTCCGTGATCTCCGCGATCTGCCCTGGTCGTCGATCGACAATGACGACTCGCGCGACCTCGATCAACTCACGGTGGCCGAGGCCGGGGCCGATCAGGGCGTGAAGATCCTGGTCGCGATCGCCGACGTCGATGCGACCGTCAAACAGCGCTCGGCGCTGGACGAGCACGCGCAACACAATACGACTTCCGTGTACACGGCGGCCATGATCTTCCCGATGTTGCCCGCCGGGCTGTCGACGGACCTGACTTCGCTCAACCCCGGCGCCGATCGGACGGCCATGGTCGTCGAGATGCACCTGGCCGCCGACGGCACGCTGCTCGAGTCGGATATCTATCCGGCCTGGGTCCACAATCACGCCCAGCTGGCCTACAACAGCCTGGGCGCCTGGCTGGAGGGACGCGGCCCGCTACCCGCCGAGGTCAAGGCCGTCGCCGGTCTGGCCGAGAACCTTCAGCTGCAGGACCGCACGGCCCAGGCGCTTAAGACGCTCCGACACGTCCATGGCGCGCTCAACCTCGAGACCATCGAGCCTCACCCGGTCTTTGACGGGGACGAACTCAAGGATCTACAGGCCGACGAGCGCAACCGGGCTAAGGATCTGATCGAGGACTTCATGATCGCGGCCAACGGCGTCACCGCCCGCTATCTCGCTTCCAAGTGGATGCCCTCCTTGCGCCGCGTCGTGAAAACGCCGAAGCGGTGGGAGCGGATCGTCGCCCTGGCGTCCGCACACGGCGTCACCCTGCCGCTCACTCCCGACTCACAGGCACTGGAGGGTTTCCTGATCGCGGCCAGGGCCAAGGACCCGCTTCGTTTTCCGGATCTCTCGCTCAGCATCATCAAGCTGCTGGGCGCGGGTGAGTACGTGGTCGAGCATCCGGGAGATGTGGCGGTGGGGCACTTCGGCCTGGCTGTGAAAGACTACACGCACGCTACAGCGCCCAATCGCCGCTTCCCGGATCTGGTCACGCAACGGATGCTGAAGGCTGCGCTGGCCGGCCACACCTCACCTTATGAGAAGGACGCGCTCGAGGATCTCGCCAAACACTGCACCGAGGCCGAGGATGCGGCCAAGAAGGTCGAGCGGCAACTCGAGAAATCCGCGGCGGCTCTGCTGTTGGAGACAAGGATCGGCGAACGCTTCGACGCGATCGTGACGGGCGCCTCCGACAAGGGCACCTGGGTCAGGCTCTTTCATCCGCCGGTTGAAGGCCGGCTGGAGAACGAGCGCGCCGACCTCGACGTCGGCGATAGCCTCCGCGTCCGGCTGGTGCGCACCGACGTCGAACGCGGCTACATCGACTTTGAAGGTTCAGGCAAATAACTCATGAGTGACAAGCCCTCCGAAAAACCGCCGGTTCTGAACCCGCGGATCAGGTTCTCGGCCACAGCGCTCATGGTGCTGTTGCTGGTGGTGTATGCCATCCAGCAATTCGTCATCGGGCCGCTGCTTGCGCCGAAGGTCGACATCCCGTACAGCGAGTTCAAAACCGCGCTCCGCGCCGGGCAGATCCAGGATGTCGCGGTCAGCGACACGCAGATCGCGGGCACACGCAAAGACGCCACAACGTTCACGACGGTCCGCGTGGAGGACCCGACGTTGCTGCAAGAGCTCGAGAGCCAAAACGTCGCCATCCAGGGTGAGATCACCGACACGACCGGTGGGCTCCTGGGGATGTTCTTCGCCTGGGGTCTGCCGCTCATCCTGATCATCGGGTTCTCGCTGTGGATGATGCAGAGCATGAAGGGCGGCCAGGGCGGGGCCGGCGGGATCTTCTCGTTCGGCAAGAGCAAGGCGCGCTCGATCCAGGGTAAGCAGACGGGCGTGACCTTTCAGGACGTCGGCGGCGTCGGCGCCGCGGCCACCGACCTGCGCGAGGTGATCGAGTTCCTCAAGAGCCCGGCCCAGTTCCAACGCCTGGGCGGCAAAATGCCGAAGGGTGTGTTGCTCGTGGGGCCGCCCGGCACCGGCAAGACGCTGCTGGCCCGCGCAACCGCGGGCGAGGCCGGCGTGCCGTTCTTCTCGATCAGCGGCGCCGAGTTCGTCGAGATGTTCGTAGGTGTGGGCGCCTCGCGCGTGCGCGACCTCTTCGATCAGGCCAAGAAGGCCGCGCCGTGCATCGTGTTCATCGACGAGATCGACGCGATCGGCGGACGACGAGCCGGCGCGGGCGCGATCGGCGTGCACGAGGAGCGCGAGCAGACCCTCAACCAGTTGCTGGCCGAGATGGACGGCTTCGAGACCTCGAAGGGCGTGATCCTGATGGCGGCCACCAATCGTCTCGAGATCCTTGACCCGGCGCTCCTGCGCCCCGGCCGTTTCGACCGTCAGATCATGGTGGATCTGGCCGACCTGGCCGGCCGGATCGAGATCCTGCGCATCCACGTGCGCGGCGTGACCCTGGCCCCCGAGTTGGACGTGGCCGCCGTGGCCCGCATCACGCCGGGCTTCTCGGGCGCCGATCTGGCCAACATCGTCAACGAGGCGGCCTTGCTGGCCGCGCGACGCGACAAGGCCGCCGTGGACCTGACCGACTTTGACGAGGCGATCGAGCGCGTGATGGCCGGGGCCGAACGGCGCAACCGCGTGATGAACCTGCACGAGAAGGAAATCGTGGCCGTGCACGAGGCCGGCCACGCCCTGCTCGCCAGCCTGCTGCCGGGGATCGACCGCGTGCACAAGGTCACGATCGTGCCCCGCGGCCGCGCGCTCGGCTACACCTGGCAGCGCCCGACGGAAGACCGCTTCCTTCTGAGCGAGCACGAGCTGAACTCGCGATTGATGGTGTTGTTGGGCGGGCGCGCAGCGGAGTCAATCATCTTCACCGAGGTTTCGACCGGCGCCTCCGACGACCTGGCGCGGGCCACCGACCTGGCGCGCCGTATGGTGACGGAATATGGCATGAGCCCAACCCTGGGGCCGGTGCGTCTGGCCGCCGATCTTCAATCGGCCTATCTGGGGCAATCGTATGGGCTCGATGCGCGCGTGAGCCAGACGACTTCGGCGCTGGTGGATACCGAGACCCGGCGACTGGTCGAGGACGCCGAAGACAAGGGGCGCGCGATGCTCGAGACGCGGCGATCCGCGTTGAATCGGCTCGCGGCCAAGCTGTCGGAACAGGAGACGGTGTCGTCCGATGAGATCGACGTCATCCTGGGCATTGCGCCGCCCACCGCAGTGCCCGACCCCGCCGCCGTGCCGCCGGTTACGCATCTGAACGGCGCCTGACCCGTATACGACGGAGGGCGTGCCCGCGCCGCAGACCCGGATCACGTCGTCGCTCGCCTGTGTCGAACAGGCGGCGACGTGGTCCGGCGCGGCGGGGGTGGTACCTCCGCAGCGCCCGATCGGGTTGAGGCAGCGGGCGAGTCACGCAAGCGAGATCAGGGCGCGGGCTCCGCACTCACAGCGGGCCAACGGACCTCTCCGACGTGATAGGGAAACGGGTGTTGCCAGTCACCGGGCGGCAGAGGATAGTCGGCGTCGTGGTAGCGCGGGCGCGCGCTGACAGCCGCCATCGAATCCGTCAACATCGTGCCGCCGATTGTGGACATGGTGATGGCGTCTATCGGTATGACGAACTGCCCACGGGCGTTTTCTTCTGAACGTTCCGGGTAAAGGCGCGCGTGGACGATGGCGTGGGTCACCAGGCGATCGCGCGGGTCGATGATGACTCCGACGACCTCACCAAGCTCTCCGTCCGTGGCGTAGGCGGCGGTGCCGGGCCGAGGCTGCAGGGTTCTACGGCGCCCCGCGGCCGTCTCGCCCGGTAGACGCGGCAGGCTCAAGACACCTCGAACCGCCGCGACGCCGGCCGCCACTGCTCGGGCGGCATCACGCACCCCGGCATCGGCTGCATCGCCGCCGATCTGGATCCAACCTGCCGAGGCACCCACCCGGAAGATCGACGCCCGAGTGATGGAGTCACCGGCGAGCGCACGCGCAACGGCGTTCGCCAGGTCCGGGTCTGCCACAAGCGCATTGTGCACCCCGGCAACACCCGGCACAGCGGCGGAGAGCCGCTCGGCCTCGCGTCGATCGGCGCTGTTATCAACATGACCGCGAAGCGAGATCGTACCCGCGTGAGCCGTCGCTTCGATCGTCCGAGCGCTCAACGCGTGAAGGTCCTCACCATGTCGCAAGACCGCATCGACCTCCGCCAGCAGTTCGCGATCCTGGCGGTCGAGTTCTTCGGAAGTGTGCGCGCTGTCTGCGATCATGTCTGCTCCTGATCATGCAAAGATCGACGAATGGTGTGCCAATCAATGCGGCGCAATAGGCCGACGCCTGCCAGGCAGAGCAAGGCGCCCAAGAGCGCCGCGCCCAGGGCCGGCGCATTGAAATCGCTCAATTGGATCAAGCCTGCACCCAGGAGATTCGGCATCAGCCAACCCGTCAGCACGGCGCCGCTCGCGCCGACCGAAACGTCGCGCAGCGTGCCGAGCCGGCGCTTCGCCCCGATCACAAGGCTGGTCAGCCAACCCAGGATCGCGCCGCCAAAACACCAAAACAGCACATTGGCCATGTTGCCCCCTTGCGTCGAACGATGGATGGACCCGTTCGCGTTGTCCGAACGAATACGCATGGAACATCCGATTGCGTTCAGCTTGCGGACAGGGTTCCGTTCTTCGGCTCGCTGGCCGCATACTCGACCAAGCGTGTGTTGAGTCCTTACTCCCGAATCGGCGTCGGGCCGGAGCGAGGCTTCGATCCGCCCGGGGTGCGGCCGTCCGCTCGTTGAGCTCGTTTTCAGCGCGCTCGCGCGGATAGCCGTACTTCTGCCAGCATGACGCCGTTCAGTCTCAATGGCGTCACAAGGAAAGCGCGCACCTGCGGCGGGTCGAATCAGCGGCCGGCCACGACGACCTGGTTACGCCCGGCGGCTTTTGCCCGATAGAGGGCGTCATCGGCGGACTTCAGGATGACCGCACTGGTTGTGCCATGTGTAGGACAGACCGCGACGCCCAGCGAAAGGGTCACTGTGGCAAGCGTCTCCCCGATCAGGGGGATTTTGAAGGTGATCCCGCGCAACAGCTCGGCCCGTTTCCGCGTGACCTGCAACGAAGCGTCCGGCAGGATGATCGTGAATTCGTCGCCGCCGTAGCGAGAAGCGATGTCTTCGCGACGAACCGACTCGAGCAGTCGCCCGCCAATCTCGCGCAGGATCGCGTCACCGGCTGCATGGCCCGCGGTATCGTTGAACTGCTTGAAGTGATCCACGTCCACCATGATGACGCCCAGCGGTTGGCGTTTGCGCGTGGCCCGCACCAACTCGCGCTCGAGGGTTTCCTCAAGGTAGCGCCGATTGAACAGACCGGTCAGGTGATCGCGGACCGATTGCTCACGCAGGAGCGCCTCACTCTTGATCAAGGCTTCTTCGGCGAGCTTGCGGTCGGTGATATCCCGGATGTTGCACTGGATGACTCGATCCTCACCGACGAGGTAGACGTTGCTGACGAACTCCACCTGGATCAACCGTCCGTTCTTGGCCCTGAGCGGAAGGTTCTCATAACGGATGTAGGCCTGCTCTTGCAAGGTCTTGAAGGCCACCCGGTTGGCTTCGGTATCGCCAAAGGCGCCGACCTCCCAGAGCTTGCGCCTGACCATCTCATCGCGTGAGAAGCCGAGCATGTCGACCAGAAAGGGATTGACGTCCACGATCAAACCCGTTTCGGCATCCACGATCAGGATCCCGTCCTGGGCGGCCTCAAACAGTCGCCTGTAACGGAGTTCGGAATTCTTGATCGATTGCTTGATTGGTGTGGTCGGACCGTTCATCGCGCTTCAGGACCTCTCGACGTTTGTTGTCCGCGCAGGCCGATACCTGCTGCATGGCGCGCCGGTGGTTGGATCAGCGTGCAACGCTCATCGTGCATGTCGCGTTATCAGCACTATAATTAGAGTAGGTCTCAAGAGCGTCACAAACAGCGCTCGGCGGAACGCCTATGCGCCCACTTCAACTCTTTCTGCTTGGTCCACCCGAAGTGCGTCTTGCGGCCGGGCCACTTACTTTCCCCACACGCAAGACGCTGGCTCTGCTGACCTATCTGGCACTGGAGCCCGGCCCTCAACCGCGCGAACGTCTCGCCGCCCTCCTGTGGCCGGAGGCCAGCGTCGAGCGGAGCTATGGATCTCTGCGCAACACGCTCAGCCATTTACAGACAGCCCTCCGTCGCGCCAGCGGTCAACCGCAGCCGACCTACCTCCTGGTCACCCACGAATCGCTTGCTCTGGATCCGGATGCCAAGCTCGAAGTCGATCTTCAGCGCGTCGAGCAAGCCTATGCGCTGGCCCGGGCTGATCGATCCAGCCGTGAAGCGCCGGATGGGTTCGCAAGCCTGCCCTTATTGCAGGCGGCCGTGGCGAGTCATCGTGGTGATTTTCTGGCCGGTTTTTCGCTCGGCGATGCGCCCGGCTTTGATGAATGGGTCGGGATCCAACGTGAGGCCTGGCGGCGGCGGCTCGGCCTGATCCTCGATCGACTCTCCGAGATCCAGTTCGGCCACGGCGAGTTCGCCAGCACGTCCGAAACGGCGTCCCACTGGATTGCCCTGGACGGCCTCAACGAGGTGGCCTATCGGCGCAAGATGCGCGCGCACTTTGCCGCCGGCGAGCGCGGCCAGGCGCTTCAAACCTACGATGCCTGTCGCTCGATTTTGGCGGCCGAGCTCAACATCGAACCCGAACCCGACACGGAGGCCCTGGTCGCCCGCATCCGCTCACAGCAATCGCCCCAGACGCTGAGCCACAAATCGCCCGTGTCGCGGACCGCGGTGGGCTTTCTCGAGTCTGCGTTCATCGGCCGCGACGCAGAACAACAGATCCTGGATCAGCGTCTTGCCCTGACCGTCGCGGGCCAATCCCAGGTTGTGGTGATCAGCGGCGAGGCCGGCATCGGCAAGACCCGCCTGGCCCATACGTTCTTGACGGCGGCTGCGGCCCAGGGCGCCAACGTGCTCCAGGGCGGCGCCTTTGAGAGCGGCCGCGGCATCCCCTTTCAGCCCTGGGTGGAGGCGCTGCGAGCGGAGTTGGAGCGGGACGACACTCCGCCGGCCTGGCTGCAGGCGACCTGGTTGCGGCCGATCGCGCAGATCGTCCCAGGCCTGCAGGGCAGGTTCCCGGGTCTCTCGTCTGAAACGGCCCAGGTGGAACAAACCGACATGGCGGCCAGCCAGGGCCTGCTGTACGAGGCGCTGACCCAGTTCACGCTGGCGCAGGCCGAGCAGGCGCCGTTGATCCTCTTCATCGACGATTTGCAATGGGCGGATAGCGCCACGTTGGATGCCCTGCAATATGCGCTGCGGCGCTGGCGTGCCCAATCCGCGCGGATCATGTTGTTGGTCAGCCTGCGAACTGAAGGCCTGCAGGTTTCCGGGCAGTCCGACGAGCCGGGTCTGGTCGCCTGGCTGACGGACATCGACCACGCCTGGATGGCCTGTCACCTGGACCTGGAACCTTTGGATGAAGTCGAGACCGTGAAGATGTTGCAGGGCCTGTTGGAACCGCCTGCTCCGGACTTCGCCCAATGGGTCTTTAGCGAAACCCGCGGGCATCCGTTCTACGTGATGGAGACGCTCAAGGACCTGCTCGAGCGCGGCGCCCTTCACCCGCGCCGGCGCGGCAAGGACGGGTGGTCCTTTGAGGTCGATCGTCGACACGACCTCGGACAATCGGTGCGCGTGCCCTCCACCGTGCGCGCTGTGATCCGTTCGCGCCTGAGCCGGCTAAGCCCCGCGGCCTTTACGCTTCTGGCCGCCGGGACCGTGCTCGAACACGCATTGACTTTCGAGCACCTGTGCGCCGTCGCCAATCTGACCCCAGACGTCGGTTTGCCGGCCCTGGACGAGCTCTTGAGCGGCCGGTTGCTCCGTGACGTCGGCAAGCCGGAGCTGGCCAGCGCTTTTGCGTTTGCCAACGACATGCTTCGGGACGTGGTGTATACGGAGGCCGGAGATTCGCGTCGTAGGCTCTTCCATCGGCGCGCTCTTGGTCTGCTTGAAGCCGAACACGATCCGGCAGCGGTGCTCGCCCATCATGCGCTGGCAGCCGGGGCGGCACAGGATGCACTGCGCCATAGCCTGGCCGCTGTCCAGGACGCGTTGCGGATGGTCGCACCCGGTGAAGCGCGTGCCCACCTGTCGAACGCTCGCCGCCTGGCACGCGAAGCGGCCGTTGCGGGCGCCGAGGTCGAAGTTCGGCTGCGCGATCTTTATACGCAGCTCGGCCAGGCCTACGAGCGAAACGACCAGCCAGAGCAGGCCGCAGCCGTGTATGCGGAACGCGCCCGGCTGGCGTCCCCGCCACCCTGACCGGTGTTCGCTTCGTCATGTCATCCACTTCGCGCATCTGATTGGCAATCGGCTTCTCGCCTCGCGACGGGTTCCGCCGCCGAGTGCGCCGAACGATAGTCACGGCATTAGGCGGGGTTCGAGGCCAGTTTCGTCGCGAGGCCTCCGGCGCCAGCGGCGCTCGAGTCGTCGACGCCATTCCACAGGGCTGGCTCGACCTGACCGACGCCCTGCCGGCCAACCGGTTGGGCCCGCAGCAATTCATCCCGCCGCCGCCGAAACTCGATGATGGGCAGATCCCCCTGGATCAGTTTTTCACCGCTGCGAAGAGCCGCCGGCGCGGGAACATGGGTCTGGACCGTGTATTTGTCCTGGCGAAGGATGAGCAGGTTGAAGGGCCAGGCCGCCAGATTCACAAGTTCGCGTATGACGGGCACGCGCATGAAGCTCTGGTAGAAGCGGACATACATCAACGTGTTCGCGTCATCGATCGGCGCAAAGGCAGCGAAGACCCGCACATCGTCGCTGATCCAGTTGTGCCAGATATTTGGAAACTGAAACTGCAGCCCCGGATGGCGCTTGGGTTCAAGCATCTCATCCGGCCGCAGCGGCCGCTGACCGGTGTCGACTTCGTTTTTCATCCACAGATTGAGTCGGTCGCGCTCGAAGACGCGGCTTTCCCATCGCACCAGAGGCCCATTCACCAGCGTGCGCCCGCCCCGCCCGATCGTCGTTTTGTGCAGGAAGGGGAGATGGACGACGTCGAGTTGGTTCTCGATGGCGCGCGAATAATGCGTGGCCCAGTGATCGCGGACCGTGACATAGGAGAAG
>WBZS01001467.1_pt1 | contig 18637 bp, 14 predicted proteins | sample 5204201 | NCBI WGS metagenome assembly WBZS01 (sample SAMN12344357, study PRJNA552823) | activated sludge metagenome | biome: Activated sludge suspended growth; feature: Nitrification reactor; material: Wastewater; isolation source: activated sludge from nitrification reactor of wastewater...
ATGGGAAATCCGCCGTTCTTGGGAGGCAAGCGGATTACGTCTCACTTAGGTGATGAGTACCGAGAATTCCTTTTTAACTGGATCGCTCTGAACCGCACGGGGTCAGCCGACATTTGCGCTCATTTCTTCCTCAGAGCGTTTTCGTTGATCCACCTGAATGGAATGTTCGGTCTACTTGCCACAAACACGATTTCTCAGGGGGACACTCGCAACGTCGGCTTGGAACAGATCGACAATGCTTGCGGGAGGATTGTGTGGGCGTACTCCTCTCGTCCGTGGCCCGGTGTTGCCGCCGTGGTAGTTAGCGTCGTCATTATCCGCAAGGGAGATTGGTTGGGCATTCGGCGTCTTGATGACTGCGATGTTCAGATGATTTCTCCGTTGCTGGACTCAAGTGCATTCTTGGGCAACCCCTACCCACTCAATGCAAACCAAGGAATGAGTCACTACGGCTCTATCGTGCTCGGCATGGGGTTTATTCTCGATGAAGCGGGCCGGTCAGAGTTAATCGCCGTTGAGCCAGCGGCAGCGGTGGTCATTAAGCCGTTTCTTAATGGCGAGAACTTGAACAGTAACCCAGACCAATCGGCGGATCGGTGGTGCATTGATTTGGGAGGCATGTCGCTTGAAGAAGCCAAATCTGCATACCCACGAGTGGTAAAGCATCTTGAAGTTAATGTGAAACCACAGCGGGATCAGTCCAACCGAAAGCCCTACCGTGAACGCTGGTGGCAGCACGCTGAACGGCAAGCGGCACTTTACAAAGCAATCGCCCCTTTGAAGAGAGCCATTGCAATTGCTCGTACCAGTCGAACCGTGGCGTTCTCGTTCGTGCAAAAGGAGTCCGTATTCAGCGGTAACGTGATCGTGATCGCCAGCGAGCGAGCATCGGTCTTGGCTGTTGCGCAGTCAGGGTTTCACGTCGAATGGTCATGGAAATACAGTGGCACTCTCAAATCAGACTTGAATTACGCACCGACCGATTGTTTTGAGACTTTTCCGCTGCCTAGCCCAACTACTGCTTGCGAGACAATTGGTGAAGCATATCACGAGCAGCGTCACACGATTATGACGACTCGAAAAGAGGGTCTAACAAAGACCTACGGGCGATTTCACGACCCCGACGACACTTCGCCCGACATTCAGAAACTCCGTGATCTGCACGTCGAGATGGATCAGGCGGTTGCTGCCGCCTATGGATGGGCCGACCTCGACCTCGGCCACGGCTTCCACGAAACCAAGCAGGGCGTTCGCTTCACCATCAGCGAACCCGCCCGCCGTGAAGTCCTACAACGCCTGCTGAAACTCAACCACGAACGCTACGCCGAGGAAGTGAAGCAGGGGCTTCACGGCAAAAAGGGAGCCGCCAAGAAAGCCGCCCCCAAGAAGAAAGCGGCCAGCAAACCCGCCAAGCAAGAAGCCAGCTTGTTCGATGGGGAGGATGACGAATGACTTGGGACTTGTTCATCAGCCACGCCAGTGAAGATAAGGCGGACGTTGCCCGCCCGTTGGCGGACATGCTTCAGGCGAAAGGCTTTAAGGTCTGGTATGACGAGTACACTCTGACGCTGGGCGACAATCTTCGTCGCAGCATCGAGCAAGGCTTGGCTCAAAGTCAGTTTGGCGTCGTCGTGCTGAGTCCAAACTTCTTCGCCAAGAAGTGGACGAACCTTGAACTGGATGGCCTGTTCGCTCTTGAGAAGCCGGGCGAGAAGCGAATCCTCCCGGTTTGGCACAATGTCACAGCGGGTGACGTTGAGAGTTATTCGTCTTTCATGGCTATGCGGCTGGGAGTTCCGACGAGCAAGGGGCTGGATCATGTCGTGGATCAGATTCGCCTCGCAGTTGAACGGGAACGTAGCCCCGTCACGCACACAGGCAATAACGCAAGCCTATCGGTTCATCCCCATTCGGTCGCACTATTGCTTGCCGCACAAGAGTCCAACGGAACCATCATGGCTGTTCGCCATCTTGGTGGGTACTCAGTTCAGGCGGGAGGAAGAGGCTTCGGTGCGGACGGCGACCCACGAGCCGAGGCACTGAACATCCACTGTCTCAACGAGCTTGTTTCACATGGGCTTGCCGAGCAACGCAGTGAGTCCATGTTCCTGCTGACTCAGGAAGGCTTCGATTTCCAGCCGCCTTCCGAACTGCTTCAAGCACCACCCCCGGAGTTCCCAACGATTTCTGCAAGCAACATCGACACAGCAAAAGAGATTATGCGTGCAGCCGTCGCAGGCGGCGGGAGGATCATGTCGTTGGCCCATTTAAGCGGACACGTCCTTCAGGCTGGGAATCAAAGCGTCGATTCCGGTGGCGACAGAAGGAAAGAGGCCCGCTGGAAATCGGTGCTTAACGAGCTTGAAACGACAGGGCTTGTTACTCGAATGTCAAACCAAGTCTGTCTCGTCTCGCACATTGGCTACCTGTGGACCGACGAATTGAATGTTCGAGAAGGCAAAACTGGCGTGGGAGGATGACGAATGAGCATCCGGTTCGACAACGACTACTCGAAGCAATGGCTTGCCCGTAAGGGACCATCGAAAATCTTCGGCAAGGACGTGGACCGGCGTGAGCGGCTCAAAGATGGTGAAGCCATCGAGTGGTTCGACGGGATTTGGAAGGCCACGCTGGAAGCCGCCGTCCGTGGGGCAAGTCCGTGCGACCTCGAATTCGTCCGCACCAAGGTGCCGCACTACGCCCAGAACTTCATCAATGCCAGTGCCAAGCACCGTGAATTCACGCTGGCATATTGTCAGTTCATCTGCCAGTTGACCGACGAACGAACTTGCGACCAGCTTTGGTTCATCCCGTCAACGAGCGGCGATCCTCGCACGCTCTATGTGAAGTTCGAGACGGTCCCGATCAAGGAAGAGTTCGACGCTACAGCCCGCAAACTCGGCTGGGAGAAGCCCGAAGAACTGGCCGAGAAAATCTTGCTCGACTTCATGGAATCGGTGAATCGCAAGAGCTATCGGGATGCCGAACCCGATGACCTCGATGATCTGTGAGCCGTCACCTAACCGTGGATCATCCCGCCTTGCGTTTCATTTCCTTCAACTGCTGAATGATGTGGTCCTCGATTGACCGCCGATCTTGAGCGCTGGCGTTGCGGCGGTGGTTCTGTCCGCCTTCACGAATGAACCGAGACTTGTCGCTCGAAGACGAGTTGCCCTTGAAGCCGGGGATGCCCCGAAAGCTCTTCTGCAATTCGGTCCATGCGACCTCGGCGGTCTTTTCCCCGATGCGGGTCAGGGCATCGGGCAGAAGCCGCTGAGCTTCCCGGCGATAGTCAGCGTCGGTTTCGAGCTTGTCCAGATCGACCGAGCCGAGCGGAATCGAAAAGTTGAACGTAGACACGATCATTTCTCCTGAAAGAAAACGTGGCCAGCACCCTTGGTCACAAATGTCCAAGGGTCGGCATGGCCGGATCAGATGGTGTAGGTCTTCCACGGCACAGCGCTCATCGGCACGCTGGCCATGAAGCGGGCAATGTCGGGTCGCCCGAAGTAAGTGGGAGTGCCCCGGCTGTCTTGCCCCACCAGCACGATGGGCACGCCGGGAAAGCACGGCTGGAAAGACGAAATCGCCCGTGCCGCCTCGAAGCGGCTTTGGACGACGTGGTGTTTGACGACCACGAGGGCGAAGGTGACGCCCTGCTCACGAATCACGGCTCCGTCGAAGGTCATGGCAAATCTCCTGCAAACGCCGATGGAATCGGCGGACAATGGGTTCAGTTGCTTCGGATCAGGCCGAGGTCAATGGCGTGACGAAGTAGGCGGGGCCGGTCGGCACCTGCGTGTTGCACTGCGGGCGGAAGTTCAGGTACAGCGCCCGCTCGGCGGCATCACGGTCGGCCTGAAGCGGCACGGCGGCGAGGGCGAAGCTGCACTGGTACTGGCGGACGAGGTTGTAGAGGTCGAGGCTGCATTCCCACTCGCTCAGGTGATCCTTGAGCCGGGAATCGAGGTCGGCGGCTTGGCCGACGTACACCACCCTCTTTTGGCCGTTCAAAAGATTGACGGCGATTTTGTAGACCCCGGCCTGCACCGGGGCATACGCCTGCACGTTGGCGAGCGAAAACGGGAGATACCGCTGCCAAGCGAGGGTGACGGTACGGCGTGTGCCGATCATCGGGTTCATGGTGGACAGGCTCCTTTCCATCGAGTACAAAGTTTTGGGCAAGTCTTGCCCTTGTGTCATCCGAATGCATAATATATTGTGCGTCTGATGTGGTCAAGGCGCATGAATGCCAAATTTCTTGTGCAATCGGAAGTTGACCACGCACAAGACCTTGGGAGAACCCAAATCACAAAGGAGGGAGAACCAACCATGCCCAAGAAGGCCGCTGCACCCGCACCAGCGCCGACCAATGAGGTGGGCAACCTGATCCGCAAGCAACGGGAGGCCATGCAGATGACCGTGGCCCAGCTTGCGAGTCGTGTCGGCGTGAGCCGGAATACGATCACGAACTACGAAGCGGGCAAAACCGAGCCGAACGCCAGCGACCTTGTGCGACTTTCCGGGGCGCTGGGCTGCGCCGTCAACGATCTACTCAGCGGCGGTTGTGCTTCGATGCCGCCTCGCTTTGCCTTTCGTGCCCATGCCCCGCTTCGGAAAGACCCCGACATTGCTATCGCTGCAAAAAAGTACCTACGGGCCTACGACGAAATCGAGGAGATAACCAACTCTCGGCTGCAAGGCAAACTGCGGACGTTCGATGGGGACGGTGAGGGGCCGCTCACGGATCGTGAAATCGAGAGTGCGGCGGACACGTTGCGTCAATCGAGTGGCCTGCACGACACGGGACCGGAGAACATTGCCAGCGTCCTCGAAGGACTTGGCGTTCGCACGCTGTTCTTTGAGCATGAAGGCAAGGGGCTGGAAGGACTCAGCACGATCCAAGGCGAGATGATGCTCGTGATGCTGCGGGACCGCAAGCGGGTCATCGAGCGAACCATTTTCAGTGCCGCCCATGAATTGGGGCATCTGGTTCTTCACCCGCACTTGTTCACGAACGACGAGCGTGACGAGGAAACAGACCCCAAGCGTTACGAAGATGAAGCGAACAAGTTTGCTGGGAACTTCTTGGTGCCCAGCGACGAACTCGTGCGCATTTGGAAAGAAGAGAGATTGAACCGGCTTTCCCTGTTCAACGCCCTAATCATGTTGAAGCGAGTGTTCCACGTCAGCTTCCACTGCCTGTATCACCGGGTCACGGAACTCAAGCTGCATCCCAAGATCGACGGTGCGATCTTCATCAACCAGATCAAGCAGCAGCTTGGAATCAACGGACCTGCCAAGATGGATGACCTCGAACCCGATCCGCTGAAACCGGATGTTCTCTATCGAACCAATCGCTTCAGTCGGCTTGTTCGCTCGGCCTTTCTTCAAGATTTGATCGGCGTCTCGAAGGTGGCCGAGATGTTTCAAGTTCCGGTGGACAGGGCGAAGGAAATCACCACGGACTGGCTGAGGCCCGAATATGAGTTGGTGGAAGACGGCGATCTATGACACTTGCTCGCTCATAACGCTCGACAAGCTCCTTCTGGAAAGGCGATCCCTCTCACGCTACTTCCCGAAGAAGATTCTGGCGTTAGAGGTATCCCTGTCGGCGGACCAGATGTACGAGGAAACCGCCGAGAGGATGAGAGAGCTTGTCGAAATCTGTGAGCCACCGCCGCTGACAGAACTGGCGAGCCTACTGTCGTCAGCGGGCCTGCCGAAATCGCTGTCGGACGTGGACAAGTTGGTCTTCGCCACTGCGGTTCACACTGACCTTGCCGTCGTGACTGGCGATCTTCGACTTGCCAAGGTGGTTCGCAAGCGGAAGTTGGAAGTGGGCAACATGGCCCTCATCCTGAAAGAACTCGTGCAGACAAAGAAGCTAAAATCAGCCGTGGTCGAATCGCTGCTCCAAGGCTTGGCGGATCGGAAGGATTACTTGCTGGGAATTCCGAACCCAACGTGGAGCGACTTGAAGGACTACACGTTTCCAGACTGAAGGTAAGCACCAATGGATCAACCACCCGCCACGCCAACACCTTCCCAACACCAAATTCGGGCCGAACTCGAATCGTATGTGCTGGGCGACCTGTTGGGACCGGCTGGCGGGGAAGGCGAAGAACTCACCGAACGCACGGTGCGGGATCGTTACCTCGTCGGCGTGTTGGCCCCTAGCCGCTCCGCAGGTGCCGCCGCCAAGCCCGTCGTCGATGAGGAGGAAGACGAAGAGATTCCTCTCATCCCCGACGAACTCTCCGAAGGGGGCAGCGATACCGCCGACGATGGCAACACCGACGCCGATATTCCCGTCGTTCAAGCCCACCTGCCATCTTCCTTCGGCATGAGCTTTTGCGTTGATGGTGAAGCCAAGACGATCAAGGCCAGCGCCACTTGGGGCCAATACAAGCGGGAGAAGCGAGACGATCAGCAGGATTACAAGGGCAACCCGCTCAAGGTCTGGAAGCGGTACACACGGGGCGGCAGCATCACCATCCCGCTCAAGGATGGGCCGATCAAGGCGAAAGCTCCCGATCCGCAGTTCCCTGACGTTTACATTCAGGGGCAGGTCCGCAAACGGAACACGCACTTCATCGTCACGTTGTTTCTCGTCAACGCTCAAGAGGAGTTGCGGCCCAAGGACGAGTTCCACATCTTCCAGCCGAAGCTCACGGCCAGCGGTGAGGCAGGGCAAGCGGTTTTCTGCAAACGCACCACTCTCGGCAACAACAACGACCTCGAAGAACGGCTGATGGCGATGCTCTACCGGCATCACGTCGAATTCGCCGTGGGCCACGGTGTCAGCGTTCACGCCGAGGTTGCCGCCGATTCGCCGGACAAAGCGACCAGCATCGAAACGGTGATTATCCCGACCTACGAAGTCCCCCGCACGGCACCGCCGACCGAGGAAGATGCCGACGACAACCCGGCCTTCGGCAAGCTGGCCGGGCTGGTGCTGGACATGAAGTTGCTGGCCGAATCGGATGCCAAGAAACTGCCGAAGCAACTCGAACCGCTCGTCGCCGCCTACAGGGAGTGGATCGACCGAGAAGAAGCCAAGCTCAAAGACCCGCAGGAAGGACTTTCGCAGTTTGGCGATGCGGGTAGCGTGGCCATCGACAACTGCCGTTTGACCCTCAAGCGGATCGAAGAGGGACTGACGCTGCTGACGAAAGACACGAAGGCGTGCGAAGCGTTCCTGTTTATGAACCGGGCCATGTGGCTCCAACGCACGCACTCGATTTATTCCGAGCGGGTACGCCGGGGTGAGCAGCCCGACTTCGACAAAGACGTTGACGAAGAAAAGAACCGCAGTTGGCGACCGTTCCAGATTGCGTTCATCCTGCTCAACCTGCCGGGCGTCACCAAGCTCGATCACTCTGAACGTGGTGTCGGCCCTGATGCCTTGGCCGATCTGCTCTTCTTTCCCACGGGCGGTGGTAAGACGGAAGCCTACTTGGGCTTGTCGGCTTACACGATGGCCCTGCGGCGGTTGCAGGGCACGATTGCCGGGCGAGTGGGCGATGAAGGCGTGGCCGTGCTGATGCGTTACACGCTGCGGCTGCTCACCATACAGCAATTCCAACGGGCCACGGCACTCATCTGTGCCTGCGAGTCAATTCGCCGCAAAGCCCTCGAACACGGAGATGCCCGCTGGGGAAAGACGCCATTCCGCATCGGCCTGTGGGTGGGACGCCGTACCACGCCCAACCGCACCGATGATGCCGTCGAAGCGATCAAGCAGGCCCGTGGCAATCAATTCGTCGGCGGCGGGATCGGTACTCCGTACCAACTCACAGCCTGCCCGTGGTGCGGCAGCGCCATCGAGGCGGGCAAGCATCTGGACGCTCAGCCGTACCCGCACGGTGCCGGTCGCACACTCACCTACTGCGGAGACAAGTTCGGCCAGTGCCTGTTCAGCAAACGGCAAGCGGCGAATGAAGGGTTGCCAGTCGTCGTGGTGGATGAAGAGATTTACCGCCGCCTGCCGACGCTGCTCATCGCCACGGTGGACAAGTTCGCCCAGATGCCGTGGAAGGGCGAAGTGCAAATGCTCTTCGGTCAGGTCAACGGCGTTTGCGAGCGGCATGGGTTCAAGTCACCGGAAATTGAAGACTCGACTTTCCACCCGAAGTCGAAGTTCGGAATGCCCTCTGCCAAGACGCTGGAACACCCTGCACTCCGTCCGCCCGACCTCATCATCCAAGACGAATTGCATCTCATCAGCGGCCCGCTGGGAACACTCGTGGGCCTCTACGAGACGGCAATCGACAAGCTCTGCACTTGGGAGGTCAACGGGAAGAAGGTCCGGCCCAAGGTGATCGCATCGACGGCCACGATTAAGAACGCCGACGTGCAGGTGCGAAGCCTGTTCCTGCGAACGGTCAACATCTTCCCACCACCCGGCCTCGATGTGCGGGACAATTTCTTTTCCGTTCAGCGGAAACCGACCGAGCAAGAGTTTGGTCGTCGCTATCTCGGCATCTGTGCCCCCGGTCGCCGGTTGAAGGCGGCGTTGATCCGGGTTTACACCGCCTACCTCTGCTCGGCTCAGGCTCTTTACGAGAAGTACGGCAAGCGGGTTGATCCGTGGATGACCCTTGTGGGTTACTTCAACTCGATGCGAGAACTTGGCGGGATGCGGCGTCTGGTCGATGACGACGTGTTCTCCCGGTGTCGCAAGCAGGATCGCCGGGGATTGGCGAAACGCTTCTTCAGCGGGGATTACCTTGCCGAGTTGACCAGCCGTATGCGGTCAGAGGACATTCCGCAGATTCTCGACCGGCTGGAAGCGGTCTTCGATCCCGAACTCGAAGAGCAACGGAAAGAAGCGTTCAAGACCAAGGATTACAAGAACATCCCCAAGAAACCGCTCGACGTGCTGCTGGCCACGAACATGATTTCGGTCGGCGTGGACGTGAAGCGGCTGGGTCTGATGATCGTGGCCGGTCAGCCGAAGGCGACGGCGGAATACATCCAAGCCACCAGTCGTGTCGGTCGTACATTCCCCGGTTTGGTTTGCACGGTGTTCAATTGGGCCAGACCTCGTGACCTGTCCCACTACGAAACCTTCGAGCATTACCACACGACGTTCTACAAGCACGTCGAACCGTTGTCAGTGACGCCATTCTCGCCGGGAGCCTTGCAAAGGGGATTGGCGGGCTTGCTCGTATCGCTCGTGCGGCTGCGGGGTGTCGAGTTCAACCCGAACGAAGCCGCCGCCCGGATCACCACGGGCAATCCTTACGTTCAGGACGCCATCGAGACGATTGCAAAGCGGGCGGAACTGATTGGGGACGGGAACAAGACCGGAGACTTCTGCCGGGCGGAATTGTTGAGTAAGGCCGACTTGTGGCAGGCGGAAGCCCAGAACACCACGGGCGGGCGAACGCTGACCTATACCGAACCCTACGGATCAGATGGCCCCAAGAAGGGAACGTCGGTGAAGCTGCTACACAGTCCCGGCATGGAGCGTTGGGAGGAGTTCACTTGCCTCAATTCGTTGCGGGAAGTCGAGCCGCCCGTCAAGTTTATCATCAGCGATGGCGGACTCGATGAAATCACGGGAGAACCCGTGACCGAACCGACACCAGCAGCGCCGCAAGCGGAAGGAGGTCAAGCATGACCACTTCCAGCCACATGCGGAAATCTGAAGTTGGGGAAGTTCGCCCCAGCCAAACCCTCACGACATTCGGCATCGGGTCGCTGGTTGATCTGCCGAATATGTCGGTGATCGTGATGGGCTTGGACGATTGGCCCAACGCCCATTCCAACGAGATTGCCGAAGAACGCCTCTTGCGTTCGGCTCAGTCCATCCTTGGCCCGCAAGTCAGTCGCTTTCTCACGCCACCACGGGGACCGGAAACCCAAGGTTCGCAAACGAACTGGTTCGATGAAGCCCGGCAGATCGGCGTTCCGGTTGCCCCGTTTCCTCGTTGGATGGTCTGCTCGAAGTGCCGGTTGTTGGCCCCGATCAGTTCCGGGTTGTTCGAGCCGAAGGTCTACCCCTACCGGCCCGACAGAGCCTGCTATGTTCACAACTGCACGACTCAAGGGCGTGCGCCACTGGTGGTCCCGGCCCGCTTCATGGTGACGTGCGAACACGGGCATCTTGATGATTTCCCGTGGGTGGAGTTCCTTCACCAAGGGCCGACCGACTGCAAGGGATTGCTGTACCTCTACGAAGTCGGAGCCAGCGGCGAGGCGTTGGACGTGGAAGTGAAGTGCGATGGCTGCGGTGTTCGTCGCCGCATGGGTCAGGCGTTCGGCCCCAATAATCGCACGGTCATGCCTGCTTGCCGAGGCCGACGACCGCAACTGCGAGACATTGATCCCAACGGCTGCGACCAAGACCATGTGAAGCCGATGCTGCAAGGTGCGTCTAACCTCTGGTTCCCCGTGCTGATTTCGGCATTGTCGGTGCCACAGGCCGCTGACGATCTGGGGCGGCTGATTGAAGACAATTGGGCCGTGCTGGAAAAGGCCACGAGCATCGACGTGTTGAAAGCCTTCCGGCTGATCGGCCAACTCAAAGACCTCAGCAAGTACAACGACGACCAAATTTGGGAGGCGATTCAGAAAAAGAATCAGGGGACCGGCGAGGAAATTGAAGACCCGGACGATTTGAAGTCGCCGGAATGGAAAGTCTTCTCGAACCCGTCCAAGGCGAAGGCCAGCCGGACATTCAAGTTGCGAACCGTGGACCCGCCGACAGATTTCACCAAGCACTTCGAGAAGATCGTGCTGGTGGAGAAGCTGCGAGAGGTCCGGGCACTGGTGGGCTTCACCCGCATCATGTCCCCACGAGACTTCGACAGCGCCGCCGATCTGCCGCCTGAGAACCGGGCCAAGATTTCCCGCAAAGACCCGACGTGGTTGCCTGCCTGCGAAACACGGGGCGAGGGCATCTTCTTCCAGTTCTCGGAGAAGCTGATTCAGGATTGGGTGACGAAAAATCACGCTTACGAGCGGGAGTTCGAGGTTGGCCATCAAGCATGGCGGGCCAGCAAGAACCTCGAACCGAACAAGGGCTACCCCGGCATTCGCTACGTTCTGCTGCACACGTTCGCCCATGCCCTGATCCGGCAACTGGCCATCGAATGCGGTTACACCAGCGCCTCGATCACGGAGCGGATTTATTCCCGTAATCCGGCTGACGGCGATCCGATGGCGGGCGTGCTGATTTACACGGCTGCACCGGACAGCGAAGGGACGCTCGGCGGGCTGTGTGCCCTCGGTGAACCTGACAAGCTCGGTCGGCACATTCGCCGGGCCTTGGAGAAGATGAGCCTGTGTGCGTCCGATCCGCTTTGCTCGGAGCATACGGTCGGCAGCGGCGAGAAACTTCACGGGGCATCCTGCCACGCTTGCTCGTTCTTGCCGGAAACCTCGTGTGAGCGGGGAAACAAGTATCTGGATCGGTCGGCGTTGGTGCCGACCGTGGAACGCACCAACTTGGCATTCTTCGGGTGATCCATGACGCCGGAACGGGCCATCGTTGAATCCGCTTACGCCTTGGCGTGCAGCTTGCCCAGCAGCACTGCCGAGTCGGTGGCGGCTGCGATCCTGTCCTGTTCCGAGACTTCGTTGCGAGCCGAGATTACAAGGCGAGTTCCGCACCACCAGCATCGAGACTTGGCCCTTGCCTTTGTGGACCGTTGGCGATGTGAAGCAAAAGAGGTTGATGCCCGAACCGTGAGCGTGGCGCTGCAAACGGCGGCGTTGTCGGAACAGACGCATCGGGATTCGCACTCGGTCGAACTGGTGTGGACCGGCCCCGACACGGAAGACACGCCGTTCCGCCGCACCGAGCAGGCGATCCTGCAAGTGCTGGATGCCGCCAAGAGCCGCATCACGCTGGTGAGCTTCGCCGTGTACAAGATTCCGAATGTCGGCAAGGCGCTGATGCGAGCGGCAAAGCGGGGAGTCAAGCTGACGGTGATCGTGGAGACTCCCGACAAGATCGAAGGCGAAGGCGAGTACAGCACGATCAAGGCATTGGGACAGGAAGTGGCGGCTTGCTCGACGGTCTACTTCTGGCCGAAAGAGAACCGGCCCCTCGGTGACAACAACAAAGTCGGAATCCTGCACGTCAAGTGTGCCGTGGCCGATGGAGAGTGGCTGTTTCTTTCATCGGCCAACCTGACCCAACAGGCGTTTACGATCAACATGGAGTTGGGAATGCTGGTCCGGGGCGGGACGATGCCGAAGCGGGTGGAGCAGCAGTTCGACCGGCTGATTCAGAGTGGGCAGTTGAAGCAGGTGGACCGATGACCGACGAACCTGCCATCCGAGAACCCGAACAGATTCGTTGTGACTGTGCCCGCAAGCTCCGGGCCGTGCAGGTCAGCGACCACTTTCAGGCCATCTTGGGTTGCCTGCTGGGTGAAGACTGGACCAAGCCCCGGCTGATCGAAATGGTCATCACGCCGGACGGCCATCTTCTCGGTCGCTGCGAAGGAGAGGCCGCATTCAAAGCGTTCTTGGGTGCGGCGGAAGACCTGCTGAGGAACATCCACGGCGTAGCCCCGGTTGCTGAACTTGATGGGGATGAGATTGGGTATCTGGTTGGCAAGGTCGCTGAAATCAAACGACAGCGATAACGGAGGCTACGAGGATGAATGGCGGTCAAGTAGCAACTCGTGGCTTCCTCCTACAGACGCTCATTGCTCTGCTGGATGTGCTGGCCGACGTTGCGAAGGTAGAGTCCGTGCGTCTCGAACCTGCGACAGATGAAGACAAGACAGACTTCGTGATCGAGTACGTTAATGGGCGCAAGAAGGCGGTTCAGGTCAAAAGCTCGATAAACCAAATTGGCCTGCCCGCTGCCAAAAGGTGGGCACGAACTCTGAAGACGGACTTACCTGCGGACGAGTACGAGCTTTGCTTAATCGGACCACTTTCGGGCGAACTCGCCAAAATGTCCGACGTTGACGGTGTATCGCTCCCCGCTCCAAAGTCACTCGACGTGTCTGGGATGTTGGAGCAGGCGTCTCACCGACTCGACAAGTACCTTCATAAGAATGGCATGGCCTCTGGATCGCCGCTGCTTCGGGAGTTCATCGTTGAGGGGTTGATTGGCAAGCTCTCTGCCTATTCGACTTCGGGGACTCCGCTAAGTCGAATCGAGTTGGAGAAATTCTTTCGGGAGTGGGTTGAATCGGCAGAGCAGATCGCAAGCGACAACTTAAAGGCCAAGTACGGTAATGGCACTCTGACTGATGACGACGCACTAAAGGAATACGCTGCCCAATTCGACCGAGCGGCGTTGCAGGATTCACTTCGAGGCTGCTGGAACTACAAGCGCTTCGGTGAATCTCTGGGAGAACTGATCGAGCTTGTAAACACTGGAAAGGAGAAAGGCACGTTCGTGACCAAGAGGAGAGCAGATTTCGGAAACCAGAAGTGGCGGGCAGGGCTGGACGGCGTATACCACGAAATTCGCAGCTTGCGGGAAGCCTACTCGACCTTGGTGAAATCAGGCGAGATTGATGAAGCCACCTGTGGCTGTAAGTGTTCTCAGGCGATTGTCGATGACTTCGAGGACCGCAAGCGGCGGATTGTTCACCTTTTGAACCAGCTACTTGCCGAGGCTGGCATCCGGCCGATTAGAGGCGTCCCATGATGAGTTCGGTCAAGCACAAAGTTTTGAGACGACGAGCGTGAAAATGGCATCCTGAACACAACCCTTGGCACTCGACCAAGAGTACCGATTGAAACTACCTGCGACGCATGATTCACGGTAATGGACAAACTTCTGCAATCGGCTGGATTGACTTCTCATCGGAACACCGGGAGAAGGTCAAGACGGTCATTGATCTGCTCGCCAGCCCCGGCGTAGTGGACGAACTCGGCATTGGCACGATCCGAGACTCCTTCTCCGACACCCTCTTTCCCGGCATTTCCACGATCCAGACCCGTGCCAAATACTTCCTCACACTCCCCCGCATTTTCCGAGACTACAAACAACTGCGGGTCAATGACCGGCGAAGGCTGGCCCTTGCGGACTATCTGAAGCAGCAGGAAAACCGCTGCATGACCTTCTTGAATCAGAACCACAAGAACGATCCGCAGGACGGAATCATCGGTGCATCTTTCGCCGGTAAGCGGGGCGAGGTACAGCGCAAGCCATCCTCGGTCTATTGGAACGGGTTGCGTGTTTTTGGCCTCATCAAGACAACGCTCTCACTCCAAGAGTTCGTGAGAAAGTTCGCCAATCCCACCACGCCCCTGCACGACTTGATCCGAGGCACGGACGAGGCCAAGGGAGACGATCCCGATGCGGTCGAGAGCGACGGCCATTCCGTGAACACGCCGTCGTATGGGGAGAATTGGCAGGAGCAATTGACGCTGCACTTGAGCTTTGACGAGGCGACGTTTCTTGCCCGACAGATGGAGACACGAGTACCTGAAAGCCTCCTTGGGCAAGTCCTGATGGACGACAACATCAGGAAGACATTCGTGGAGCTACCCGATAACTGGCGGTTCGCCGAGTTCTGCGATTCGTGCCCATTCCTCGACAAGTTGAGCAACGCATTACGAAGAACGCTCTTCGGTGCGAGGGATTTCTGGCAACTGCTGAAAGGATCGCACATCCGGTACAACGTCTTGCTGCAACGACAGCACGGAACTGACCAGAAGCGGGAAGAGTTCGATCAGCAATGGATCGAGTGGTGTGAGCAGATAGCCCACTTCCCGTGGGAACGATGGGACACCCAGATGATCTGGGAGTTGGCCCAACTGCACCGCCGTCAGATTCGTGAGTTCACCAAGCGTTTCGTGCGGAAGTGGATCGAAGCGATTCAGAACGGCACTTCGGACGTGGCCGCTCTGGATGCTCTCGTGGTTCAGCAGGAAACGCTGAACAAGAAGGGACGGGCAAGGCTAAAGCCGAATGCCGAAGAGCGGGTCAAAGGTTGGGTGGGCATTGATTCGCTCGATTACCGCTATTCTCAGGCGAGGACGATCATCAAAGACATTCACATCGGCCTGACTCGCCAACAGGAGAGGGCCGATGCTTGACTACAAGCGGAACCGCCTTGACTACGGGGAGATGCTGATCCCGCCGCAGGGATACCGACTGGCGAAGGCAGTGGCGGCGACTTACTCGCTGGACCTGAACACGCTGCTATCCATCCCGATTGCCTTGTTCTACTCGCAGACTTTGGAGGGCACCGTTGAGGGGGAGCGTATTCAACTGCTGGAAGCGATTCAGCGCTGCCCCGACATGCTTCGCATCTATCACCAGAACGGCAGGATTCAGGTTCCCCGCAATCAGAATCGTCTTTACGGATTGCTTGAAGATTGCGTGGTCGGAGTGCCAGCACGGGGAGCCGACAGTTCCTTCCATCCCAAAGTGTGGATTCTGAGGTATGAAGCTGACGACGGCCCCGTGCGTTATCGCCTGATCGTCCTCAGCCGCAACCTGACCTACGACCGAAGCTGGGATATTGCCGTCAACCTCGATGGAGACGTTTCCGACAGTCTACAGGAACGAAACCAACCGCTAGTGGCGTTCGCTCGTTATTTGGTCGGCTACGAATCATTTGCCGGCGCTGAAGCGTTCATCGACGACTTGAGCCGGGTTGCGTTCTCGCCACCCAAGGGATTCAACGGGAACTTACGGTTTCACCCGATTGGCATTGGCAACTACGGGAACCCAATTCAGCGGCAGACCGGCGAGGGCGTTCTTTGCGTTACTCCCTTTGTTCATGAGGCGGCAATTGAGGCGTTGCGACGGAATGTGCCTGCCGAACGGTGGCTCTTCGGTCGCAGGGAAGAGCTACGCCGACTCAAGAAGGGAACACTGGATGGCATCACCACTTTCTGCCTTTCCAGCGTGATTGTGGACGGCGAGAGCCTCAGCAACAGCGAAGATGGCGACACGGACCACCTTGAACAAAACCTTCACGCCAAGCTGTTCATCTACAAGAGGAAGGGCCGAGGCAACATCTGGTTCATCGGGTCCGCCAACGCCACCAAAGCGGCGTTCGAGCGTAACGTCGAATTCCTGCTGGAACTGCGAGGCAGCAGCGATGCGGTTCAGTTCGGGCGAATCCTTGACGACCTGTTGGGGCCAGAACGGGATTTGAACGTATTTGAGCCATTCACTCCCAACGAGGAGCCGCTGGATGACGAAGCCGAGAAAGCCCTCGAACAGAAAGTTCGCCGATTGGAGTTCGAGCTACTCAACTCCCTCAAGGTGATACGAGCGGAACTCGTCCAATCGGAGAACACGAGGAACTACGATCTTCACTTGACACTCCAACCGGGAGCAGGCTGGGATGGCCTTGATGTGAGGCTAGCGCCATTCAATTCCGACCACGATCCGAAACCACTCAACTCACAAGAAGTAACCGAGTTCTGTTTTCAGAACATCAACGAGAGCAACCTGAGTCGGTTTCTTCACTTTGAGATTCTGCATAAGAAGGAAGTCCAGCGAGCTTTCTTGATGAAGATCGACATTGCCGGGATGCCTGCTGGTCGAGTGAGCAAGATCATCAAGGGGATCATCAGCGACCAAGACAAGTTCTTTGAGTACCTTCGCTTCCTGTTGGCTGACGACTTCGATAAGGAAGGCGGTGACGATGGGAAAGGCAGTGGCAAAAAAGGGGAAGCAGACGATGCGGGCATCTGGGACGTTGCCTCACCCATTTTCGAGCAACTGCTGATTACGGCGTCTCGCCGTCCCGCTCGCTTGAAGGAAATTGACGGAATCATTCGACAGCTTCTGGATGGTGAAGATCAGGACGAAAAGGCCATCGTTCCGCAAGAGTTCCTGACCTTATGGGAATCGTTTCGAGCGATGCTTCCGGCAGTTACGGAGGCGTCTCCATGAACGAATCAGTCACAACCGATAGCCACATCGAACGCAGCCTGAACATGCTGAAGGATTTTCAGCGGGCAACCGTGGAAGTGGTCTACAACCGGATGTTCGTCGATGGACAGGCACGAATGCTGGTCGCCGATGAGGTCGGCCTCGGAAAAACCATTGTGGCCAAGGGGGTCATTGCTCGCCGTTTGAAGGAAAAGCTCCAACAGGGTGACTCGTCGCCCTTCCGGGTGACGTACATCTGCTCAAACCAGATCATCGGCCAAGAAAACGTCAGGAAGCTGGACCTTTATCCGCAGCAGCAATCGCTTGATCGGAATCTGGACCGGCTGGTGTTCCTCGCTCTCAAGCCACAGTTCGACCCCAACACGCTCTTGCGGCTGAATACGCTCACTCCCGGCACGTCGTTTCGGTCGAGCGAACACGCTGGGGAACAACGGGAGCGGAAGATCATCTACTCGCTGCTCATGAGCGACAAGGGAATGCTCTCTGACGTACCCAATGGGCTGGCGTGCCTATTGCGTGGGTCGGTGCAGCGACCGGCTCAGGAATGGGCCAACCACCTTGAGGAACGACGGCTGGTGCGGTTTGACCCGTCCATTCGAGACGACCTGCCAGAGAAGTTTCTTGCACTCATCAGATCGACGCCGATTCGCCGCCCGGAGGTTGTGCTGTCGCATTTGCCCGGCAGCACGGCCACCACCGTTTATGACGCTGTACTGGAATACGCCTGCTTGCTGGACTTCGAGAACTTCAAACGCTTTCGGGACGGCTCTCTGGAAATTATTCGACAATTGCGGAAGGCTCTGGCTGCACTGTGCATCGACTACATCGACGCCGACCTCTACATCCTCGATGAGTTTCAACGCTTTCGTGACCTGATTGACCAAGAGAGCGATTCGGAAGCGGCTGCAATAGCCAAGCAGATTTTTCAGAAGCCAGAGACGAAGATTCTTTTGCTCTCCGCAACTCCATTCAAGGCATTTACAGGCGACAGCGACCTTGAAAGTGGCGAGGAGCATTACAAGGAGTTTCGCACTGTTCTTTCGTTTCTCGTGGAGAACGAGTCAAAGGCACTGGCGGAATACGAGTCGCATCGTCAATCGCTATTCAAGCAACTGCTCAATCTTCGGGCTGACGATGGTGCCATTGATTCGACCCATCGGGATGCTGTCGAGACGTTGTTGCGGCGGGTCATGTGTCGCACCGAACGCCTGAGCGTCTCGGAAGACCATGATGCCATGACCGAGGACAAGTGGCACGATGGTCCTGTGGCGATGACTCAAGGCGATGTGCAGAACTTCGTTGCTACGGACAACGTGGTTCAGGCACTGAACGTCACCATTGACCGCCAAACGCACCAACTTCACGCTCCGGTTGAGTTCTGTAAATCAGCGCCTTTTCCACTGTCCTTCTTGGACGATTACAAGCTGAAAAAGGTTCTGAAGGAGAAGAAGTCGCAGCCCACAGTTCATGCGACCTTGGAGGCGAACCGTGTCGCATGGCTCGATCACGAGCGGATCGACAAGTACCAGTTGACCGTGGGCGGCGACGATTCACTTTTTGCGAACGCCCGGCTCACGAGCCTCGTGGAAACGGCTCTTGGCGGCCAAGCTGAGATGCTGCTGTGGGTTCCACCGAGCCTGCCGTACTACCCGCTGTCAAGTGTGTTTGCACAATCGGACGGCTTCTCCAAGACGCTCATTTTTTCGGCGTGGCTCATGGTGCCCCGAATGATGGCGTCACTTCTGTCCTACGAAGTCGAACGTCGCACAATTGGTGCAGCGGCGTCCGTCGAACCAC
>WBZS01001468.1_pt1 | contig 18630 bp, 10 predicted proteins | sample 5204201 | NCBI WGS metagenome assembly WBZS01 (sample SAMN12344357, study PRJNA552823) | activated sludge metagenome | biome: Activated sludge suspended growth; feature: Nitrification reactor; material: Wastewater; isolation source: activated sludge from nitrification reactor of wastewater...
TGGGGCGGGTCGACGGCCCATGGCCCCGGACGTCGAGGAGCAGCACCCGGTGGTCGTCGAGGAGGTCGGCGAGCCGGTGGAACATCCGCCCCGACCACAGCAGGCCGTGCACCAGCACGATCGGCGATCCTGTGCCGGTGCTCTCGCGCACGGCGATGGCGATTCCGTTGACGTTCAGGGTCCGCGTTGACATCCTGATCTCCCCCTTGTGTGGTGGCCGCGCCGCGGCCGTGGTTCGCGTCATTCTATCCGAGGACCCCATATCTCAGCCGACTGCGTGGCCGGTGATTTGCTTCGCCCCGAGAATGGAGCGGGCACGCCACAATCCGGTGCCGAGAAATCAGGGCGCCACCGCCCATCACGCGACCCGTCGGGCGGCACAAGAACAGACTGCGGTTGCGCGTATGGGCCGCGGCTCCTGTTGGCCATTCGGCCGTTCTGCGGTCCGCTGTCCGCCGGCCACGGTCCTTGGGTACAATGGGTCCATGCTTGAGCCCGTTTACGTCGGAATCGATGTGGGCGGAACGAATCTGCGCTCCGCCAGCTTCATCGGCCAATCCGCGACACCGGCTCGCAAACGCAAAGTTCCCACCCGCCAACCGGCCACACACGACACGATCGTGGCAGACCTGGCACAGGCCATCGAAACCGTCCTGCCAGCCGGGGTCTCGCACCCGACCGCGGTGGGCCTCGCCATACCTGGCCCGGTCAACCCGCGCACGGGCGTGGTCGTGATCGCCACCAACCTCAAGGGCTGGGAGAACCTGCCGGTCGGTCCGCGTCTGACCGAGAAGCTCGGCTGCCCGATCGTCGTCGGCAACGACGCCAACCTGGCAGCGGTCGGCGAATGGAAGTTCGGCGCCGCGGCCGGCTACCACGATGTACTTTATCTCACCGTCAGCACCGGCATCGGCGGCGGCGTGATCACCGACGATCGCCTGCTGCTCGGCGTCAACGGCCTCGCGGCCGAGGTGGGCCACATCCTGGCCGATCCCAACGGCGAGCTCTGCAATTGCGGGCAACGCGGCTGCCTCGAGACCGTGGCGGCCGGGCCGGCGATCGCCCGAAACGCGATCGCGCAACTCCAGGCGGGAGCAGCCCCCGAGAGCTCGCTCCGCGCGTTCAACGACGGCGACGTGACCCATCTGACCACGCTGCAGATCGGCCAGGCCGCGGCTGCGGGCGACGCGTTCGCGCGCCAACAGATCCGGGCCTCGGGCGAGCGCATCGGGCGCGGGATCGCGAGCATGCTGGCGCTCTTCAACCCGGCCGTGGTAGTGGTCGGCGGCGGCGTGTCGTTCTCGGGTGAACTGTTCATGACACCGCTCCGCGAGGCCGTGGCCGCGTCGGGGCTTCCGGAAACCTATTGGCGCGGCATGCCCATCGTGCCCGCAGCGCTCGGCGATGACGCCGGCCTGATCGGCGCAGCGGCAGCCGCCATGGGCGCGGCCTAGGATCTATCCATGCTCGTGCATTGGCTTTCAGCCCGCCACCGCGATCGAAGCGCCAGCGCCCATGCCGGGCGACGGCCGATCCGCGGCCAGGGCCCGCAGATGAAGTGGCACACCGCCGACGAGTAATCGGCGGTCGCGGCCGGAAGCGTGAACCGCTCCGGCCGAAAGACGTGTTTTCTTAATCGCCACCATCCCCAATCGTCTGCGGAGGCCATCGAATGACCACCTCATCTCTCCCCGTCACCCGGCTCAACACGCCGGGCCCGCGCGCTCAAGCCATCTTTGAGCGCGACGTCAAATTCATCTCACCGTCGTACCCGCGCGACTATCCTTTTGTCATGGACCACGGTAAAGGCACCGAGGTCTGGGACGTCGATGGCAATCGCTATCTTGACTTCGCCGCCGGCATCGCCGTGTGCTCGACCGGCCACAGCCATCCGCGCGTGGTGCGCGCCATCCAGGAGCAGGCCGAGAAGTTTCTGCACATCTCGTCGGACTTCTATCACGAGAAGTGGGTGCAGCTCGGCGAGAAACTCGACCTGATCGCGCCTTTCAAGGAAGACGCGCTCTCGTTCATGACCAACTCGGGCGCCGAAGCGGTCGAGGCCGCGATCAAACTGGCGCGTTTCCACACCGGCCGCTCGCGCTTCATCGGATTCCATGGCGGCTTCCACGGCCGCACAATGGGTGCGCTGGCCTTCACGTCGTCGAAGGCCGTCCAGCGCCGGGGCTTCAGCCAGGCGATGCCGGGCGTGACGCTTGTGCCCTTCCCGAACGAGTACCGCCCACGCCTGCAGTTCGACGCTTCGCGCGAGGACTATGGCCACGCGGTCGTGAACTACATCGAGAACGTGATCTTCACTTACGAGACGCCCGCCGATGAAGTGGCCGCGATCCTCGTCGAGCCGATCCAGGGCGAAGGCGGCTATGTCGTGCCGCCGGACTCGTTCTATCCCAAGCTGCGCGAGCTGTGCGACAAGCACGGCATCCTGTTGATCGTCGACGAGGTCCAGAGCGGCATGGGCCGCACGGGCAAGTGGTGGGCGATCCAGCATTGGGGCGTCGAGCCCGACATGGTGTGTACGGCCAAGGGTATCGCCTCGGGTATGCCGCTCGGCGCCTTGATCGCGCGCAAGAGCGTGATGACCTGGCCGGCCGGCGCACACGGTAACACGTACGGTGGCAACCCCCTCTCCTGCGCGGCCGCGCTCGAGACGATCGCGCTGCTCGAAGAGGGCATGATGCAGAACGCCCATGATGTCGGACGCTACGCGTTCGACATCCTCGAGGAGATGGCGGTCCGTCACCCGTCGATCGGCGAGGTGCGTGGCAAAGGCCTGATGATCGGCGTCGAATTCGTCAAGGATAAAGACACCAAGGAGCGCGGTCCCGACGTGCGCAACCTCGCCGTGCATAATGGCTTCGAGCATGGCCTGCTGTTGCTCGGCTGCGGCCGCAACACGGTCCGGCTGACCCCGCAGCTCGGCGTCACCCGGAGCGAGATCGACGAGGCGCTGACGATCTTCGAGCACTGCGTCACACTGGCAGAACAGAAGACCGGCCTGCTCTGAGCGACGAAAAACCTACGACGCAGGGCGAAAGACGGGCATTGCGCCAAAGCCGTCTTTCGCCCTGCGACCTTCGTTTTCTCCACGTCCGAACCCATGAGCCTCCCGCTCGGCACGCCCTTCGAAGCAGGCTACCAAATGCCCGGCGAGTTCGAACCGCACGCGGCCTGCTGGCTCCTGTGGCCCGAACGCCCGACGACCTGGCGCGCCGGAGCACGACCCGCGCAGGCCGCCTTCGCCCAGGTCGTTCGCGCGATCGCGCAGTTCGAACCCGTGCGGGTCGGCGCGACGCCCGATCGTGTCGATGAGGCGCGCGCTGCGCTGCCCGGCCATGTGCAGGTCATGTCGGTGCCGTCCGACGACTCCTGGATCCGCGACACGGGCCCGACGGTGCTCCGCGGACCGAGCGGCGAGCGCCTGGCGGTGCGCTGGCGGTTCAATGCCTACAGCGGTTTGTATGCGCCCTGTGAGCGCGACCAGGAGGTCGCACGACGCGTGGCCGATGCCGAGGGCCTTGAGTCGATCGCGGCCCCGTTTGTGCTCGAGGGCGGCGCGATCCACTCGGACGGCGCGGGCACGTTACTCACGACCGAGGAATGTCTGCTTCATCCGGGTCGCAACCCCGGCCTGAACCGCCTGGAGATCGAGGGACTGTTGTGCGCGTACACCGGCGCGCGCCGGGTCGTGTGGCTGGGTCAGGGTGTGTTCGGCGACAGCGACACGAACGGCCACATCGATAACCTGGCCTGTTTCGTGGAGCCCGGCGTCGTGGCCCTGGCCTGGGAAGAAGACCCAGCCGATCCGCAACACGAACGCTCGGTCGACGCGTTCACGCGGCTGAGCCTTGCGTCCGACGCCGTGGGCCGGTCGTTGGAGATCGTCAAGATCCCGATGCCGCGGCCCGTGCACGTGCGCGCCGCCGATCTGGCCGACCCGACGCCGATCCATCGCGAAAGCGGCCAACGCTTGGCGGCCTCGTACGCCAACTTCTACATCGCCAACGGCGGCGTCGTCGTGCCCACGTTCGACGACCCCGCCGACCGGGACGCGCTCGATGGCCTGGCACGGCTCTTCCCGGATCGGCGGGTCGTCGGCGTGCCCTCGCGCGAGATCTTGCTCGGCGGCGGCAACGTGCACTGCATCACGCAGCAGATCCCGATTGGCGGAGTGTTCTGACGTCCAAACGAAAAGCGGGGCCGCGCCGTTGGCGCGGCCCCGCTTTTCGTTTGGATCGCTCGGTCAGGCCTCAGGGATCGGGATCAGGCCGACGATGTGCTCGGCCAGCAGCTCGAGGCCTTCGGCCAGATCCGCGTCGCCGTCAACACGTACCGCCTGCGCCTCACGGCGCACCAGCGCCAGCACGTCCGGCGTCAGCCAGCCGCGCTTTTGGGCTGCGGCCAGGGCCTCGGCCACGTCGTCGGCGTCCAACAGACCCTGCAAGACCTCGGCCGCCGGCGGCACAGCCACCGGCTTCGTCGAGCGCTTCGGCGCGGCGCCGCCTTCAGAGATCGCCAACAGACGCTGGGCCACTTCCGCGAGACCAGGGTTGAAGCGCAAGGCGCTTTCGTAGCACGAACGCGCCTGGGCCACATTGCCGGCGGTGACGTAACAGTCGCCGAGCGCGGTCAACACGCCGGGACTGTTGGGCTCCTCGTTGAGCAACTCCAGATAAACATCGACGGCTTCGGGCCAGCGACCCTGTTCGCGCCAGAGCTGCGCCAGCCAGTATCGTGCGACGCTGTCATCGGGGTTGAGTTCAACCGCGCGCCGCAGGTACGGTTCGGCCTCGCCGCGCTGTTGTTGCGCCAACAGCGTGCAACCGACCCGACGTTGAAGGTTGCCGTCCGCCGGATCGAGCTCGATCGCCCGGTGAAAGGCGGTCAGCGCCGTTTTGACGTCGCGCCCGGCCAACAGGGCGTCGCCCACCAACGCCAGCACCTCGGGCGTGTGCGGGCCCCGTTGCAGGCGCGGTCCAAGCGTATCAAGCACGCCCTGGGGGTTCTCGCGATAGCCAAAGTCCAGCGCACGAGCCAGCTCGCGCCGTGCCGGTGCGATACTCGGACGCTGACGGGCCCCGCACACGGCCCGATAGGCTTCGACAGTCTGGGCCGTCACGGTCACCCAGTTGAAACGCTCGCGGATCGTGTTCTGGAGCTGCGCTCGCTTCACGTCTTCGACATCGTAGAGGTTATAGGCCGACGCCACGGCCGCCCTCACCGACTCGACGTTGGCCGGATCGCAATAGTACACGCCCGTGCCGAAGTACTCGGGTTCGGCCGCTCGGTCGCCCATCACCACGTTGCAGTCCGCCAGGGCGGCCTCGAGGCTGGAGATGCCCGCGCACTCCCACCAGCTCGGCAGGGCATGCACGCGGGCGGCCGCACGGGCCGAGGCCAGCATCTCCTCGTCCAGGCGCCCGGTGAACAGCGTGTTCGACGGCGCAAAGCGCCGACACAGGGCCAGATAATCCGGGTTCACGTGCGCGCCGGCCACGACCACCGGGACCTCGGTGTCGCGCAGGGCGAGCAACAGCATGAGCTGATTCTTGCGCGGCTCGACCCGGCCGGTGATCAACACGAAGTCCTGCACGCCGTACTTCTCGATGAACGCGTCGGGCGAGGCCGGGGGCGCGATGTCGACGCCGGTCGGGACGACAAACGCCATCGGCGCATTTGGGAAACGCTGGGCGAGCAAGGTGCGCTCGCGCTCGCTGATCGGGATCACGGCATCGACGTAGTCGAGCACCGTTTGCTGCTGGGCGTGATACTCGACGTGATGGCGGTTGCGCCCATTTCGCGTGAACCGGCCGGCCGGTAACAGACCGCCGGCGATCCCGCCCAGGGCGGCCCGCAACTCCTCGTCGGTCTCCACGACCTTGAGCGCCTCCGACATGACGCGTTCGCCCCACAGGCTTTCGCTCACATCCCAATAGAAGGGCGTAAGCACGATCGGGGCGCTCGTCGCCGCCCGCAGCGCCGCGACCTGGCGCCGGGTGATGTCGGGCAGGAGCAGGTTGAACACGTTGATCAGGTCGTAGCCTTCGGGATCGGGCGTCAGCGTGCAGGCGAGGTCGACCGTATGGCCGAGCGCCTCGAGGCCGTCCTTGAGCCGCAACATGTGGGTCGTGTCGCCGCCCGGCGTCGTGAGCGCATTCGGGCGGTTGACGAACAGGATCTTGAGGCTCTCGGCCTTGCGACCGTTGGTCCTGGCCTTCGACCGCGCCGGCTGCAGCGACCGCGATGACGCTTCCGGGTGCGAGGTGCCGGCTGCGGCCGGGCGCTGCGTGCGCCAGGCCGGCGCCGCTTCACTCAGGGCGCGCAGCCGCGTCAGCATCGCGCGCGACGGCCGGGTTTCGTTGAACTCGCGCGCGATATAGGCCCGCGCAGCCCGGCCCTTGGCCCGCGCCGCAGCGGGATCGGCGACCACCGTACGCATGACCTGCGTCAGCGCCTCGGTCGAGGGCTCACCCCACCGATGACCCTTGAAGAAGAACGTGGCGCCGGCATCGTTCCAGCCCTCCTCGGCGACCTCGACCTCCTCGACCGGCAACAGGTAAGTGTGCTCCGGGCGCATGAACTCGAGGCTGCCGCCCCAGTTCGGGCCGATGACGGCACGTTCCATCGCCATGGCTTCCATGAACGGGATGCCCCAGCCCTCGCCGCGGCTCGGCAGCACAAACGCGTCGCAGGCCTCGTACAGCGCGGGCAGTTGCGCGGCCGGCACGTGCTGATCGAGCAGCAGGATGTGCGGGCTGGTCGCCCAGCTACGCCCCTGTGAGCGCAGATGTGCCTCGATTCTGGCCTTGATGCTCGACTGGGTCTCGCCGCCGCGATAGGCGCGAATGACCAGCGACACGTCGTCGCCCGGCTTGAACGCGCGCAGGTAGGCGTTGAGCAGGATGTCCCAGCCCTTGCGATAAGTCCAGTCGAACACCGAAAGAAAGGCGAAGCTGCGCTTGCCCGGGATGGACCAGGGCGCCTGCAATCCGGGCCTGTAGAACTCCGGGTCCAGGCCCGACGGTGTGACAAAGATCCGGTCAGCCGCCACGCCCGAGCCGACGAAGGTGCGCCGGTTGAACTCACTCGGCACCCAGACTTCGTCCATGTCGTTCAGAGGCTGCACCCACGACTCAGGGATGCGGTCGGTCTCGAACATCGTGAACCCGACATAGGCGCGATGGCCGGGATTGTTGCGCCGTTGCAGCGCATACACGTCCAGGTCGTTCTGCGGCACGACCGGCTGCGCGAACGACACATACACGCCGGGCTCGGGCGCCCGACTGATCATGCGCCGCCAATAGGCCCGCTCGTCGGGACCGATCTGCTGGATGAACTTCGCCTCGCTGATCGTGGGCGTGACCTGCACGGCGACGCCCGCGGCATCGAGGGCCTTGAGCGAGGTGCGCGCCATCCAGCAGTAGCCGCTGAAGCCAAGCAGCGGTGTTTCCCAGTGCGTGCTCAGGCCCAGGCCGGAGACGTCCGGCTGCGGCGACGGGTGGTCGGCCCGCTCCACAGGCACATGGACAACCGGTTCTTCCCGGTCTCGTGCCATCCGCTCGAGCTCGACTTGAAGCGCCTCCAGCCCTTCGACCAGCAGGACGTTGCCGTCACTGCGCGCCTGCTCGAGGTTGAGCGTCACGAGTGCCAGGAACGCCGGCGTCAGTTCGTCGACATGGTCCTCGGCAAAGCCGAGGATGTCGGGTGCGGTCACCAGGTTCTGGAAGAAGGCGACCAGTCGCTCAAGATCGGCGTGCGGTAGTGGCCCGCCTCGATGCAGCATCGCGCCGATGCGCTCGCACACGATCCGCTCGGCCTCGACGTCGGGCTGAAACGTGCGCGGCGCGGGCTGGGTTCGGACATTGCGACGGATGATGTAGCCGTCACCGTCCATGTAGCCCAAACGACGCCACTTGTCGACCAGGTAGCGCTGATTGGCGGGCGAGCCGCCCTGCGCGATCACGTCGGGTTGAGCGACGCCGGACCGGTGTTCGTGGTGTGTGAGGGGCGCGCCAGGCAGGGCATACACTTCCCAGCCCGCTGCCAGCGCGCGCACGCAGTAATCGTCGTCCTCGTGCCAGAAGTTGCCCAGGCGATGGTCGAACAGGCCGACCGTGCGCGCGGCCCCTGAATTGATCCAGAAACAGAAGCCGGTGACCACATCAACCGGGGTCGGGCCGGTTTCGGGGGCGGGCAGCAGCTCTCGGCCGTCATCGCGCACGATAAACGGATGGCCATGCGCGCCGGCGACACCGGCGTCGGGCCGCTCCCGGAACAGGTCGATGAAGGGCTTGTACCAACCGGCGTGCACCTCGACGTCGTTGTCGAGAAACACGATCTGTCCGTCTTCAGGCAGGTGCGGCAGGATGGTCTTCAGCAGGCGATTGCGCCCGCCGGCCACGCCGAGGTTGTCAGGGCTCAGATCCACATGGATGTGCGGGGCCGTCAACGCGCTCAACCACTCGGGCGTTGCGTCCGTCGAAGCATTGTCGACGATGAAGATCTGATGCGGTACCGGCGTGTGGGCCGCCAGGCTCGCCAGGCATTGCTGTGTGTAGTTCAGGGCATTGTGGGTCAGGATTGCGACATACAGACGCGCGGGCGGCAAGGAGGTCCGCGCGGCCTGAGCGGCCAGGGCGGCGCGATAGGCCGCCTCGATCTGCTCCACGACCACATCGCTCGACAGGGCCGTCTCCACCGTGCGACGGGCCGCCGCGCCCATGCGGCGCCGCAGGTCGGGGTCGGCCAACAGAGTCCGCATCGCCTGAGCCAGCGCTTCGACGTCGGCAGGCGGCACGACCAGGGCGTCCTCGCCGTGATGCACGTATTCCGAATTGCCCTGCCCGCTCGTCATCACAGTCGGACGGCCGCAGGCCAGGGCCTCGAGCGCCGTGTGCGAAACGTTTTCGTACAGGGACGGATTGACGCAAACATCGGCGGCGGCGTATTCCTCGGGCAGGGCCTCGCGCGGCACCGGGCCCGGGATCTCCAATTGCTCGTCGGGAAGGCCCAGCGAACGTGCGAGGCGGCGCAGGAACTGCGTGGCCGGCTCTCCCTGCCAGTCCGCGTCGCGACCCAGCATGCGGAAGCGCGCCGTCGGGACATCGCCATGCACTTGCGCTGCGGCGCGCACGAACTGTTCGGCGCCCTTGAGCGGCGAATAGCGATTGACGCACAGCACCAGCGGCGCGGCGGTGGTCGACGGCTCATTCAGCGGCGCGAAACGCTTCTTGTTGATCCCGTTGGGGATGACGCGCGCGGCATCGGAGTCGACCGACCAGCGCTCCGACAACCGGCGGGCGCCGAGTCGCGATGGCGCGGTGACCAGGTCAGCGCGCTCGAGCGCCCAGCGCTCCAACTCGTCGATCTGCAACTCGGTCGGACTGCCCTCGGCGTACTCGAAATCGCGGATGACCCAGCTGGGCGTCTGGGTCCGCACGACGATCAGTTGCGCGGGCCGCGGCACAAACGCCCAGCCCTCGGCCGCCCATTCCTGGAATTCGATGACGTCGATCGGCGCTTCGGAATCCAGCGTCGCCAGTTTTTCGGCTACGGCCCGGCTATAGGCGCGCACCGAGGCCGGGTCCTTCGCGTTCGGACCCGGCAAATGGATCTGGTGAACGTGAACGCCCTCGTCGATCCACGTCGCCGGCTGGCCGGGATGCGCGCAGGTAACTACGTGCACCTGGTGCCCGCGCTCTGCAAACCCGCGCGCGACGGTCACGACATAGGCGCCGATGCCTTCGGTCGGCTGGCCCGGTGCCGGCCAATGCTGGGTGCCGAACGCGATCGTGAGCGGCCGGGTTTCGAGCGAGCCCGCGTCGTGCCGGGCCGGCGCCGGGGTCTCAGCGCGCCGCAAGACCAGCAGCTGATCGTCGGCGTATCCGGTGTCGAAGTGGAAGCGCGCGATCTCCTCGGCGACGAACCCGCGGGCGCCGATGAACTGGTCGAAGCGGATGCGCGAGTACTGGTTGTTGTACCAGGTGCCGTCGAAGGCGATGTTGTCCGTCGGTGCATCGGCCAGCGGGATGAAGAAGATGACGAACACCTCGCCGCGCGACACACGCAGCATCTCGGCCAGCAAGGCCTCGTAGTGGTTCTGGTGCTCCAGCACGTGGCGCATGTAGACCACGTCGAAGAAGCCATCCGGGAACGGCAGCCGATAGCCGTCGATCAGATGAGGCTTCATTCGGGTGTAATGCTGTTGGGCGTGCTGCACGAACTTGTGCGTGACGTCCGCGCCGTAGTAGTCGAGGCCGGGCGCCTCGAGCAGCCCTTCGCGCTCCAGGCCGCGATAATCGATGCCGGCGCCGAAGCCGATCTCGAGCAGTCTAAGCTCCCCACCCTGGTCGAGTCTGGCGCGCAGGTAGTCGCGCCAGACACGGCGGCCGGGTGTATCCATGTCCTGATGCGCGCCCCACAGGTCATCCGACGCCAGGAAGTCTTCGACCTTGCGGTCGGCCATCAGCCTGTCCCAGTTGAAGTGATTGCTCATAGCGGCTACCGGCTCCATCCGGTTCGAACGATCCAGACGCGGCTCCGGCTCCACCGGACCACGGGATGCGTCGCGCAAAAGATTCGGTCAACCCAACACGGCCAACCAGCGTTCAGCGATCCGCGCCGCTTCGCGCAGATCGGCCTGTGCGCGGCCCTCGGCGCCCAGGCGCTCACGCAGGGCCCCGTCGCGCGCCAGCCGCGACAGCGCTGCATGCCACTCGCCGGGCGCATCTGCGAACAGCCCACCGACACCCCAGGCCGAATAGGCCAAGCGCGGGGATGCGACCCACGGGATCCGGCGGATGCCGGCCTCGAGCAACTTGATGTCGCTCTTGGCGTGGTTGAAGGCGTTGTCGCACAGCGGTGCGAGCAGCACATCAAAGCGCGCCAGTACATTGGGATACATGTCGAACGACGCCATGGGCACAAACGATCGACGCTCTTCGGGGAGATCGGCAAACAATTGCCAGACATACGGATCTCCGCCGATGACCAGTCGGGTGTGCGGGGTCTCCCGCATGAAAGCGACGACCTCACGTACCAGCAGAGCCACGTCAGCGCGGTGCGTGGGTGTTCCGGCCCAGCCGATATTGAGCGTTGCGCGCGGCTCGTGAGCCTGCTCCCATAGCGGGTTCGACCGTGTCCACCCGTTCGGCACGATCTCGACGCGCCGGGCGACCTGCCGATAGCGGTCGGCCAGCGCCGGCGTAGCGACGACCAGAAGGTCGGCCTGGGCGATAGCCATCTCCAACGCCTGTAGCCGGGCTGGATTGCCCGGACCGACGCCGTGGTAGCCGGGGTGATCGGGCGGGATCGCGTAGAAGTCGTCGTCGAGGTCGACGATCACACGTTTGCCCAACTGCTGCGCCTGTCGCATTTCGCGGGCGGCCGTGGGCGAGATCTGGGGGCGGGAGAAGACCAGGGCATCGAAGCGCTCGAGATCGAGGGTCGCGGCAGTGCGGGCATAGACGGCCGGCCTGCCCAGGGCGGAAAACCCCGCCACCGGCACGCCCATTCGGATGCCGTCCGACACCTCGCCGACGCCGATGAACGCCACGGCCCCCGTCGTCCGGGTGGAGCCGATCGCCCGGGCCTTCAGCGCCGACAGCTTGGAGGCGTGCTGCGAGCGCGCCACGCGTAGCATCTCGCGCTCAACTTGCGTAGATTGTGTGGTGGACAGCGAACGAGGATCGGCTTCTGCGGCCGTGGGAGTCATAGATCCCACTTTATGCAAGGCCGTCAGTGTCGTCTGTAAACCAAATCCAAATGTGAACTAAAAACGGGGTGAATGGATTCGAGTTGGGAGAGACTCGACCGAACCCCCTGCCCGGCAAATCGACCCCAGCAGCCGGGTTTGGCTGCCGTCGGCAGAGGCGCCCGGGCGCGGCGACGGGAAGCCGATCAGGTCAGCGGCAGGGCCGAGTCCGCGAGTGACGACGGGCGATTCAAGACCAACAGGTAAAGACCGGTGACGGCGGCCACGGCAGCGCCAACCAATGGCACGCCCCAATGGCTAAAATCCAAATTGAACGCGATCGCCTCGCCGACGATCCAGGCCAGGGCCACGACCGCGATCCACAACTGCGGCCGAAGATAGCGCCGACGAACCAGCCACCAGGTGGCGATGCCCTGAGCCGTCCCCATCACGATTCCGAAGACGATCGGCAGCATGGCGGGCACCGTTGCCACCCGGAAGGTCACGGCCGGACCGATGCGCGCGCCGATCATGAACCCGATCGCGGTCAGCGCGATCCAAAGCGGCGAAAGCCCGCGCCAATATGTCGCCCGCATCGCAAGCCATTGCGCCAGCCCGATGCTGGCGCCGAAGGCGAGATCGCCCAGGATCAGTCCGACGCGGTCGCCCGTGCCGCCGAAGAGTGCCGGGATGAGCCCGCCATCCGTCGCCCCAAGCAGGCTTCCGAGGAGGAAACCGGCCATATTGGCGAGCACCCAGATCAGCGCCGTAATCCAGAGTTTTCGGGTAAACATGGCGAAATTATAGCGCGGCAGGCCCGAAGCTACAGCGGTCTATTGGGATTCTTACCTGGATTCGCTTAGAATCGCCCCGTGTTACCCGACTTCCGTGTCCGCCAGCGCGACTACCTGCTGGAGATCTCGCGCACGATCACCGAACAGCTCGAGCTGCCGACGGTGCTTAAGCGCATCCTCCAGGCCGCTGTCGAATTGACGGCCGGCCAGGCCGGCCTGATCGCCCTGCGCGAGGGCGGGCGCTGGCGGCTACGCGCCTACGTCGGTATCCCGGAACAATTCGCATCGGCCTTCGACCCGCTGCTGGCCGACATCCCCGATCACGCGGATCCTGAACGCTTCGAGATCCCGGAGGTCAGCCGGCGGTTGGCCCGGATCGGCGAGATCGCCTCGCTCGGGCTGTTGACCGGCGTCGGCCTGCCGATGGTGGCGCGCAGCGAGGTCGTCGGCCTCATCTTCATCCTGCGCGGCTACGGCGGTCAGTTCTCGAGCAACGACCGCGCCCTGCTCTCCTCGTTTGCCGTGCAGGCCGCGATCGCGGTCCACAACGCCATGCTCTATCAGCAGGTGTCGGCCGAGAAGCGTCGGCTCGACGCCGTGCTCGACGCCTACGCCGACGGTGTGTTGATCACCGACCCGGCGGGCAAGATCACGCGCTTCAATCGCGCCCTGAGCACGATCACGACTTTTCCGGCCGGCGAGGCGCTCGGCCTGAACCACGACGACGTCATCCGTTGGGCGCATCGCGAGCACGGGCCCGACCTCAACGCGGCCATGGCCGACGGCTGGCCGCTGCCCGGCACGACCGCGCCGCTCTACGTCGAGGGCGATCTGTTACGACGCAACGGCGGCATCATGCCGGTCGGAATCAGCTACGCGGCCGTCTTCGACCGCGAAGGGCGCCTGGTCAACATCATCGCCGACGTGCACGACATGACCAAGATCCGCGAGGCCGAGGAGCTGAAGAGCACGTTCATCTCGGTGGTCAGCCACGAGCTCAAGACGCCCGTGGCGCTGATCAAGGGCTACGCCGAGACGCTCAGCCGCGAAGACGCCGTCTGGGATCCCGCGACTGTGCGCGACTCGCTGGCCGTCATCGTCGACGAGGCCGATCGCCTGACCGAGCTGATCGAGAGCCTGCTCGACGCCTCGCGGCTGCAATCGGGCGACCTCAAACTCAACGTCGGCGACGTCGCGCTGGACGACCTGGCGCGACGCCTGGTCGAGAAATTCAAAACCCAGACCGACAAGCACACGCTGGTTGCCGACTTCCCGCCGGGATTCCCCGTGATCCGCGGCGACGAGGAACGTCTGCGTCAGGTGCTCTCGAACCTGCTTTCGAATGCGATCAAGTACGCGCCGGGCGGCGGCGAGATCCGCGTCAGCGCCAACCTGACGCCGGCCGGCGTTGAACTGCGGGTCAGCGACCAGGGCGCGGGGATCGCGGCCCACGACCTGCCGCACGTGTTCGAGCGTTTCTACCGCGCCGAGGGCGACCTGACCCGCCGGGTCAAGGGCACGGGTCTCGGACTCTTCCTGACCCGCGCCATCGTCAACGCCCACGGCGGCACGATCCGCGTCGACTCGGACCCCGGCAAAGGCGCCACATTCACGGTGACGCTGCCACGATACAATGGGGAACTTGCGAGCTAGTCGCGGGCGCGCCCTGCACCCCCGGAACCGCCCGCTATCCCGTCACATCATTCGAGGAACGTTATGCCCCCAATTCGCACGATGACATCCTGCCCCAAATGCCGCACGCCCGTGCAGGTCGAGTTGGAGCAGTTGTTCGACATCACCCAGGACCCGTCGGCCAAACAGCGCTTCATGAGCGGGAACTTCAACGTCATCTCCTGCCCGACCTGCGGCTACCGCGGCCAGGCGAGCAGCCTGCTCGTCTACCACGACAACGAGAAGGAACTGCTGCTGTCTTACGTGCCGCTCGAGTTGGGTCTGCCCCAGCCCGAGACCGAGCGCGTCATCGGCCGGCTGGTGAACGAGATCGTCAACAAGCTGCCGCAGGAGCGTCGCAAGGCGTACCTGTTCAGCCCGCGTCAGGCCCTGACGCTCAACGGTCTGATGGACTGGGTCCTGGAGAAGGACGGCGTCACCCGCGAGCAGCTCGATGCGCAGCGCGCGAAGGCCGCGCTCCTGCAACGCATGCTCCAGGCCAGCGAGACCACCCTGCCCGCCATGATCCAGGAGAACGATGCGCATGTCGATGCGCAGATGTTCCAGATCCTGTCGGCCTCGGCGTCGCGGACCGCGCAGAGCGGCAACAGCGCGGCCGTCCAGGTCTTCGCCAACCTGCAGCGCGCCCTGCTCGAGCACAGCACCTTCGGCAAGCAGATCGTCGAGCGCCAGAAGGTGGCCGACGCCGCCGCCGAAGAGTTGCGCAAGCTCGGCGACAAGCTCTCGCCCGACACCTTTATGGACCTGGTGCTCAAGGCCACGTCCGACGATCAACTCGCGGTTTACGTGTCAATGGCGCGACCGATCGCCGATTATGCATTCTTCGAATCGCTCACGCGGCGTATCGACCGCTCCGAGGAGCCCGAGAAGAGCGGGCTCGCGCACAAACGCGACGTGCTCTTGCAGCTCACGCAGGAGATCGACGCCGAAGCTCGCGCTCGGCTCGACGTCGCCGCCGGGACCCTGCGCAAGCTGATGGAGGCGCAGGACCTGAAGAAGGCGCTGAACGAAAGCATCGAAGGCATCGACGACACCTTCCTGGCCCTGCTTGAAGACCAGATGACCGCCGCGCAGCGCGCCAACCGGCCCGATGTGCTTGGGCGCCTGCAGCTGATCAACGGTCTGATCACGGACATGATTCGCGAGGCCGCCCCGCCGGAGGTCAAGCTCGTCAACGAACTGATGGCCATCCCGACCGAGGCCGAAGCCGAGGCCGCCGTGCGCGGCCGGGCCGCCGAGATCACGCCACAGTTCATGCAGACCCTGAACTACTTGAGCAACCAGATGCGCGAACAGGGGCAGGAGGCCGCCGCCGAGCGCCTCGACTTCCTCTACGGTCTGGCCGTCCAGCTCGAGATGGAAAAGAACTGGGGCAAATGACCGCGCCCACGACAAGGAGCGTCGATGAGCACCAATAGCAAACTTGGCATCGGGCTGGCGATCGGCCTTGGCGCGATCCTGCTCTGCTGCTGCGGGGTGTTGACCGTGGCGTTCGTCTACGGCATCGTCTGGTCCGGCCGGACCACCGGGCCGATCATCCCGCCGCCGCCCACGCCGATCAGCTCACTGCCCACGGCCCGGCCGTTCAACACCGCCGAGCCCGACGTCCAGGGCACGCCGACCCCGTTCCCCACGGCCGTGGACGGCGCCGGCGACGACACCCTGGCCGCGCTCGAGTCGATCGAAGTGCCGGCCCGCGATCTACGCGACGTCGCAGCACGCTTGCGCGGGATCGACGAGATCCCGCAGACCGTGGCGACGGCGCCGGCCGATTGGCCGGTCGGGCAGGAACTCGAGTTCAACGCCAGCAACACCGACACCAACGAGAACTTCAAGGTCACGGCGCGGCTGGTCTATCGCACCGACAACGTCTACTTCTTCGCCGAGAAGGGGCTCGACGTCGACGAGGCGCAGGTCCGCGGCCTGGTCGATGACTTCCAGCAAAACGCCTACCCCACCAATCGCGAGTTCTTCGGCGAGGAGTGGAACCCGGGCGTCGACGGCGATCCGCGGCTCTATATCCTGTACGCGCGCGGCCTCGGGTTCACGGTGGCCGGCTATTACTCCTCGAACGACGAGTACTCGAAGCTGGCCTATGCCGACTCGAACGAGAAGGAGATGTTCTACATCAACGCCGACACGACCGGCGTGGACGAGGAGTTCACCCGCAGTGTGCTGGCTCACGAATTCCAGCACATGATTCATTGGTACCACGACATCAACGAGACCACATGGATCAACGAGGGAAGCTCGGTGCTGGCCGAACAGCTCAACCGCTTTGACGACGCCGGCATGTCCGACAGCTTTCTGGCCGACCCGGATCTACAACTGACCACCTGGGGCGAGGACGACAACTACCCGCACTACGGCGCCGCCTACCTGTTCATGTCCTACTTCCTCGATCGCTTCGGCGAGGATGCCACCAAGCAGCTGGTGGCCGATGCCGAGAACGGCATGGAGGCCGTCGACACCGTGCTGGCCTCGCTGGGCAAGACGACCGCCGAGGGTCAGCCGATGACGCACATCGATGTCTTCGCCGACTGGGTCGTGGCGAACTACGTCGGCGATGCGTCGATCTCGGACGGCCGGTTCGGCTACGTCGGCAACCCCAACGTCGGCCAGGCCGCCCCCAACGACCGCATCAAAGACTGTAGCGGGCACACCGAGCGCAGCTCCGTGGCGCAATTCGCGGCCGATTACTATCAGCTCGATTGCCCCGGCTCGTACACGCTCACCTTCGAAGGCGCCGCCACGGCCCCGGTCGCGCCAGTCGACCTACCGGCGGGCGGGCACGCCATCTGGGCCAACCGCGTCGACGAGTCGGTCACGCTGATGACGCGCGAGTTCGATCTGACGTCCGCCAGCGCGGCCACGCTGACCTACGACGCCTGGTGGAGCATCGAGGCCGACTACGACTATGCCTACGTCGAGGCTTCTGGCGACGGCGGCGCGACCTGGCAACTGCTCAAGACCGCCAACATGACCGACTCGAACCCGAGCGGCCAGAATTTCGGCTGGGCGTACTCAGACGAGAGCGGCGGTTGGAAGAACGAGTCCATCGACCTGAGCGCCTACGCCGGCAATAAGGTCTTCATCCGCTTCGAGTACATCACCGACGCGGCCGTCAACCGGCCGGGCTTCCTGGTCGACAACGTCGCCATCGCCGAGATCCAGTACAGCGAGGACTTCGAAGCAGGCACCGGCGGCTGGGAGCTGATCGGCATGGCGCGCATCGACAACGTGCTTCCGCAGCGCTACCTGGTCCAGGTCATCCACCAGCGCGCCGATGAAGTCGTGGTCGATCGACTGCCGATCAACAGCGGTGTCAACACGTTCGATCTGACCATCGCCGACGGCGAGACGGTCACCCTGGTGATCTCGGGCGTCACGCCGTTCACGACCGAACCGGCCGGATACCGGTATGAACTCAACTAAACGCGAGGGCAGCATGACCCAGCCAACGACGCCCACCCGACCCTACCCGCACCGAACCGTGTTGCTGCTGGCCGCGTTGGTCAGCGCCAGCCTGTCGTGCTCGCTGGCCAACCAGTTCACGACGCCGCCGCAGCTCACGCCGGTCCCGTCCACGAACAACGCGGGCGAACCGGCCGCCGGCGAGACGCCGCCGCCGAGCTCAGGGCTGGGCGCCGACGAGATCGGGCCGCTGCAGATCGAAGGGGGCCCGACCGTGGCTTCGCCGCGCGACGCGCGGATCGCCATCGAGGGCCAGGACGCGCAGTCGCTCCTGGAGCTCGCGCCCGAGACCAGCGACTACTCCGTCGACGACCTCAACACGGTGCCCGGGATCCTGCGCTACACGATCAAGCTTGATCAGGAGCGCAATACCCTGCTGTTCTACGGCTGGTGCGCCAAGGGCGCCGATCTGCTTGACCAGAACCTGCGCGACATGACGATCGAGTTCCGCGTCGCCGATCAGGTGATCCCGGAAGAACAACTGCTGATCGCGCGCAGCCAGCAACCGGATGCGGCCACCGGCGAGACTCTGGTCTGCCAGAGCTACTACGCCGTGCTCTACGATTGGCCCCAGGGCGACACGCAGCTTCAGGTCACGATCGACTTCACCAAAGCCGTCAATGACGGTCTCTCGGAGTACGGCCCGGGCGTGCAGGAGATGCTTTACACCGTCACACGCTGACGCCGTCGCATGCTGACGCCGTCACGTGCTGCTTGACCCACCAAAACGAAAAGGCCGGCCGCGGGTATTGCGGCCGGCCTTTTGCGTTCTCAACGCTGCCCTCACCGTTGCGTGTAATGGACGTCGGAGAGATCGCGCAGACGCGCCGCGGCCGTCTCGGCGGTCAGATCGCGTTGCGGCTGAGCCAGCATCTCGTAACCGACCAGGAACTTGCGCACGGTGGCCGAGCGGAGCAATGGCGGATACCAGTGGCCGTGGAGGACCCACTCGGGATGATC
>WBZS01001469.1_pt1 | contig 18620 bp, 13 predicted proteins | sample 5204201 | NCBI WGS metagenome assembly WBZS01 (sample SAMN12344357, study PRJNA552823) | activated sludge metagenome | biome: Activated sludge suspended growth; feature: Nitrification reactor; material: Wastewater; isolation source: activated sludge from nitrification reactor of wastewater...
ATCGGGCCGATCTTCCTGTTCCTGTCGGTCATGGTGTACGCGGTGATCGGCATCTATTCGCGCACCACCGACCCCGAGGGCTTTTACGTCGCCGGGCGACGCATTCCGCCCATGTACAACGGCATGGCCACCGCCGCCGACTGGATGAGCGCGGCCTCGTTCATCAGCCTGGCGGGCGCGCTGTACCTGCAGGGCTTTTCGGGCACCGCCGCGCATCCGGGCGGGCTGGCCTACGTGCTGGGGTGGACGGGCGGCTTTTGCCTGGTGGCGCTGCTGATCGCGCCGCGCCTGCGCGCCATGCAGCTGTACACCGTGCCCGACTTCTATGCCGTGCGCTTTGGCGGGCGCGGGCCGCGCCTGCTGGCAGCGCTGGGCGCGGTGGCTTGCTCGTTCATGTACGTGGTGGCGCAGATCTACGGCATCGGCCTCATTGCCTCGCGCCTGACCGGCGTGCAGTTCGAGATCGGCATCCTGCTGGGCTTGGGCGGCGTGCTGCTGTGCAGCTTTCTGGGCGGCATGCGCGCCATCACGTGGACGCAGGTGGTGCAGTACGTGGTGCTGCTGCTGGCCTTCCTGATTCCCGTGTCCTGGCTGGCGTACAAGCAGCTGGGCACGCCGCTGGCGCCGCTGGCTTATGGCGCCCAACTGCCCAAGATCGAGCGGCTGGAGCAGACACTGATCGACTCGAAGGCTGAGCAGCAGGTGCGCGCCGCCTACGTCGAGCGCGCGCGCGAATACGAAGCACGGTTGCAAGACCCGGCCGCCGCGCTGGCGAACGAACGCGAAAAATTGGACGAGCGCATTCGCATGCTGAAGGCGCAAGGGGTGGACTTTTCGCTGGTGATGGCGGCGCGGCGCGAGCTGGCGGCGCTGCCGCGCGACGAAGCCAGCGCACGCGAGCTGTGGACGCGCGCCATGAACGAATCGCTGGAACGCGCCAAGCCGCTGGCCGGGCTGCCGCGCCACGGCCAAGCCTTTGCCGGCAACCCCGACGGCACGCCCGCCGAGCGCGAAGAATTCCAGCACTCGCGCCTCAACTTCATGGCGCTGATGTTTTGCCTGATGGTGGGCACGGCCAGCCTGCCGCACCTGCTCACGCGCTTCTACACCACGCCCAGCGTGGCCGATACGCGGCGGTCGGTGGCGTGGTCGCTGTTTTTCATCGCGCTGCTCTACCTCAGCACGCCGGCGCTGGCGGTGCTGGTCAAGTACGAGATCATGCAAGGCCTGGTGGGCAGCAGCTTCGACCAGTTGCCGCACTGGATCGCACAGTGGGCGCGGGTCGATCCGGCATTGATATCGGTGCAGGACATCAATGGCGACCGCATCCTGCAGTTCGGCGAAATCCGCCTGGGCGCGGACATGATCATGCTGGCCACGCCCGAGCTGGGCGGGCTGCCCTATGTCGTGTCGGGCCTGGTGGCGGCCGGTGGGCTGGCGGCCGCGCTGTCGACCGCCGACGGGCTGCTGCTGACCATCAGCAACGCGCTGGTGCACGACGCCATGCCCACCACCGACGGCCAGGTGCGCGTGTCGGACAACCACGTGATCCTGTCCAAGTTCACCTTGCTGGCCGCTGCCATGCTGGCGGCCACGGTGGCGGCGCTGAAGCCAGCCGAAATCCTGCTGCTGGTCACCGCCTCGTTCTCGCTGGCGGCGGCCACGTTTTTTCCTTCGATGGTGCTGGGGCTGTTCTGGCGCGGCGCATCGCGGCGCGGCGCCGTCGCCGGCATGCTGGCGGGGGCGGGGCTGACGCTCGGCTACATGCTGTATTCGGCGCCTTCCGTGCGCGCCTGGTGGGGCCTGGCGCCCGGTGGACTCTGGTGGGGCATCCACCCGGTGTCGGCCGGTGTGTTCGGCGTGCCAGCGGGGTTCCTGGCCATGGGCGTGGTGTCGTTGTGGGACGGTGTTGCCGCGCGCCGGTCACGTGCCGCGCAGGCATGAAAACCGGCGGCTGCGCTGTTCTCTAGCCGGTTCGATGCTGCATAAAATGTAGCGAAATCGCTGCAATAAGTCTTCGTCGTGCGCTTTTCTTCCACCGCGCGTGGGCGGCTTATTCCGATTCGCCCAGGAATCCGCCGCTCTGGCGCGCCCACAAGCCGGCGTAGAGGCCCTGTCGCGCCAGCAGTTGCGCGTGCGTGCCTTCTTCGACGATGCGCCCGCGGTCCAGCACGATCAGCCGGTCCAGTGCCGCGATGGTCGACAGCCGGTGCGCGATCGCGATCACCGTCTTGCCCTTCATCAGCTCGTGCAGGCTTTGCTGGATGGCGGCTTCCACCTCGGAGTCGAGTGCGCTGGTGGCCTCGTCCAGCAGCAGGATGGGCGCGTCCTTCAGCATCACACGGGCGATGGCCACGCGCTGGCGTTGGCCGCCCGACAGCTTGACGCCCCGTTCACCCACATACGCGTCGTAGCCGTGCCGGCCTTGCGGGTCGGTCAGCTGCGGAATGAATTCGTCCGCCTGTGCCCGCCGCGCCGCGGCCATCATATCCTCCTGCGTCGCGTCCGGCCGACCATACAGGATGTTGTCGCTCATCGCGCGGTGCAGCAGCGAGGTGTCCTGCGTGACCATGCCGATGGCGTGGCGCAGGCTGTCCTGCGTCACGTGGGCAATGTCTTGCCCATCGATGAGGATGCGCCCCTGCTGCACGTCATGAAAGCGCAGCAGCAGGTTCACCAGCGTGGACTTGCCCGCGCCCGAGCGGCCGATGAGGCCGATCTTCTCGCCCGGCCGGATCACCAGGTCCAGGTCGTCGATCACCGGTTGCGCTCCGTCGCGGTAGCTGAAGGTGACTTGGTCGAAGCGCACCTCGCCGTGCGTCACCTCCAGCGGCCGGGCACCCGGCGCATCCACCACCGCGCGCGGGCGCGACAGCGTGTTGATGCCGTCCTGGATGGTGCCCACGCTTTCAAACAGGCTGGTCATTTCCCACATCACCCAGTGGCTCATGCCCGACAGGCGCAGCGCCATGGCGGTAACCGCCGCCACCGCGCCGGTGCCCACCTGGCCGCGCGACCACAGCCACAGCGCGCCGCCGCAGGCGCCCAGGATCAGCGCCACGATCAGCGCGTGGTTCACCGTCTCGAACTGGCTGACCAGCCGCATCTGCGCATAGCCGGTCTGCTTGAATTCCTCCATCGCCGCGCGGGCAAACTGGGCTTCGCGCCGCGTGTGCGAAAACAGCTTGACGGTGGCGATGTTGGTGTACGCGTCGGTGATGCGCCCGGTCATCATGCTGCGCGCGTCGGCCTGCGCGCGGCTGACGTGCCCCAGCCGCGGCACAAACCACCAGCACGCCAGCCCGTACGCGATGGCCCACAGCAGGAAGGGCAGCATCAGCCACACGTCGAAGCCCGCCGCCAGCAGCAGGATGGTGACCATGTACACCCCCATGCCAATCACCACGTCGGCGGTGGTGAAGATCATGTCTCGCACGGCCAGCGCCGTCTGCATGATCTTGGTGGTGATGCGGCCGGCAAATTCGTCGGCGTAGAAGGCCATGCTCTGGCCCAGCATCAGGCGGTGGAAGTTCCAGCGCAGCCGCAGCGGGAAGTTGATGGCCAGCGTCTGGTGCTTGACGATGGTCTGCAGCGCGACCAGGCCGATCGAGGCAACCAGCACGCCGCCCAGCAGCAGCAGCGTGCCGCCGCGCGCCGACCACAGCCGGTCGGGCGTCGTCTGCCCCAGCCAGTCGACCACGTGGCCGAGCACCGCGAACAGCCACGCGTCGTAGATCGACGTCGCCGCCGACAGCGCGGCCAGCCAGCCGATGTAGCCGCGCAGGCCACCGGTCGCGCTCCACACAAAAGCCAGGAAGCCCTTGGGGGGCAGTCCTGGCTCGGGGTCGGGGTAGGGCGGAAGAAGTCTCTCGAAGTGACCGAGCATGAACCCCGCCCGGATCAGCGCTCGATGACGATCTGCTTGGCGTCGATGAACTGGTTGAATTCCACCACCGGGATCGCCGCATTCATCGGCTGGCCGTCTTCCTGCCAGCTCACCACGATGCTTTGCGGGGCGCGTTCGAGATCCAGTTGGTGATCGGGTTCGATCTGGATCATGGGCCCGTCGCCGGCACGGAATTCAAGTGCCGATATCACGCGACCACGCGCGCGCTCATCCAGTTGGAGACCGTCGTGGCCGGGCACAAAAGCGAGAGTGTCTTGGGTCATCGGGCGAATTTCCTGAGTGGATTGGGAAGGTTGTCAATAAGGTCCGGGCATTGTGCATGGTGTGCTGCCCGGCGGTTGTAGGACGAAGCAGAGAGTCGATTGCGCTATTTTATTGATAGCTTCGCGCGCATGCACGCAGGCGCCTGTTGCCAAATAGGCAAAAAAAGCGATGTACCACCTGAGGGTGGGACATCGCCTTGAAGACCGCAGCCGTGGAGGAGGGAGGGATGAGGAGAAGCTGCGGTGGGGGTTCCTTGCGTGGGCCGGGCTGTGCGTCCGAATTGGCGTCAATCGCGCGTCATTGGCAGGTGCGCGTAATGGTGCCTTGCGAGGCCACCGCCTGCATCATGCGCCGGCACTGATCCAGCGTGCTGAAGCGGAAGGCGTATTCGGCGCCGGTGGTGTCGCGAGCGGCGGCGCTCACCGGCAGTTGGCCTGCTGCAGACGTGCCATGGCAGCGGCCGGATTCTGGCCCGCCATGGGAATTGCTGCGTTGAAGGTTGGCCATGTGACGCTGGCAGGTGGCGGTGTCGGGCGTCAGGTATTCGGCCACCACCTTGTTGTCGGGCGACAGGTATTGGAAGTAGCGGCCATCGGCGACGCGGGTTGCAAAAGGTCCGTTGCTGCAACCGGCGATGATGACGGCGGCGAACGTGGCGGCCGCGATGAATGCGGGGCGAAGACGTTGGCGCATGGCGTGTCTCTTGTTTGGAAGGTTGCCCCCATTCTGGTGACGTGGCGGCAACGGGCCATCGGTGCGCCGCGCATTGGCCTGTGGGACCCCGCCTACGCGCGTGGCGCGCTGGCCTTGTCAAAAGCGGCGGCTCAGGTAGCGCGAACCGGCCAGGCCAAAGCGCCATGGCAGGTCCTGGGCCTTGCTGATGCCGATGCGCGGGCCCGTGACTACGTCCAACGCAACGCCAGGCGGCGCGGCGCGAACGTCGAACGGCGGGGCGTTCAGCGACAGCCCGTAGTGCGCGGGCGTGATGCCCAGTGCCTGGCCCACGCGACCGGGGCCGGCGCACAGCAGCCGCTCGTCGGCCAAGCCGCGGCGCGCGCGCATGACGTCCAGCCCGTGCGTGGGTTGCAGCGCCCGGATCAGCACCCCTGCGCCATGCCCTACCTCACGGCAGACGAAGTTCAGGCACCAGTGAATGCCGTAGCTGCGGTACACATACGCGTGCCCCGGCGGGCCGAACATGGCCGCGGTGCGTGGCGTGGGCCCACGGTGGCTGTGCGCCGCGGGCTCGTCGCGGTCGTACGCCTCGGTTTCGACAATCACGCCGCCCACGCCGTCGACCAGCAGCGTGGCGCCGATCAGCGCACGCGCCAGATCGGGCGCGGCCATGCCGAAGTCGATGCAGAGGTGGCGGAGCGTCGCGGCGTCGTCGGGCATCGCCGTATAGTAGGGCGCAACCACCATCCTTCTGCGGAGATACCCATGTTCAAGGCCCTGCTGCTCATCAAATCCGACGACGGCAAGACGAACGCTGCGCTGACGCAGCTGGACGACGCGCAACTGCCGCCGGGCGAGGTTCTGGTGCAGGTGTCGCACTCCACGCTCAATTACAAGGACGGCCTGGCCATCACCGGCAAGGCGCCGGTGGTGCGCACCTGGCCCATGGTGCCGGGCATCGACTTTGCCGGCACCGTGATCGAGTCGAGCGATGCGCGCTACCGCGCCGGCGACGCCGTGCTGCTGAATGGCTGGGGCGTGGGCGAAACGCACTGGGGCGGCCTGACGCAGAAGGCACGTGTGAAGGCCGACTGGCTGCTGCCCATGCCAGCCGGCATGACGGCCGAGCGCGCCATGGCCATTGGCACGGCGGGCTACACCGCCATGCTGTGCGTGATGGCGCTGCAGGCGCAGGGGGTGACGCCCGACCGCGGCCCGGTGCTGGTGACCGGCGCCAACGGCGGCGTGGGCAGCATCGCCATCGCGTTGCTGTCGCGCCTGGGCTTCGAGGTGCACGCCAGCACAGGCCGCCTGAACGAAGCCGAACACCTGAAGGCCCTGGGCGCGACCGAGCTGATCGACCGCGCGACGCTGTCCGCACCGGGCAAACCCTTGCAGAAAGAGCGCTGGGCCGCCGCCGTGGACAGCGTCGGCAGCCACACGCTGGCCAACGTGTGCGCCAGCCTGCGCTATGGCGGCGTAGTGGCCGCCTGCGGTTTGGCGCAGGGCATGGACTTGCCCACCACGGTGGCGCCCTTCATTCTGCGCGGCGTCACCCTGGCCGGCGTGGACAGCGTGATGGCGCCCTACGCGCGCCGTGCGAAGGCCTGGGGTCGGTTGGCCACGGAACTGCCCGCCCAAGTGCTGGCCGACAACACCGCGACGATCACGCTGGACGAGGCACCTGCGACGGCGGCGCGCCTGCTGGCGGGGCAGGTGCGGGGTCGCGTCGTGGTCGACGTGGGTGCTTGAGGCGTTTCGGCGCGAGCATGATTCGACGCGATTGCTTTAACCCATAAGCATCAAAACAGCCGGCTGCTTAGCGTTCTATCCCGATCTTTCCTGGTTTTTGCTCTAATTTCCCGCGAAATCAGAAGTGGCTCTGAACGAAAGTTCAGTCGGAACCTCGACGTTTGGGCTAGTACTAGCGGCAGATGGCCAATCGCCAGTTGGAGCGGTACGCTCGGTCGAGTTGTCCTGAACGCATCTGCGTCTGGCACTTAAACCGGCGTATTGTGGAGCCGGCCGAAAAATCAACCACGTTCCTGGGAGCAATCATGACTAGCCGTAAGAAGCGTTCAACGAAAATTTCTTCCAACCCTACTCACATTGGTCGTCGTCCGTTCTTGCTCGCGGGGTTAGCGAGTCTCAGCAGTGCGTCGCCGGTTGCTCTTGTTGGCTGCGGAGGCGGTGGCGAAGAGTCGTCAGGGGTGACCGACGTAACGGCACCGACTCTCATGTCACAAGTACCTGCTGCAGGCGCATCTGCTGTCTCGCGAACTAGCGTCGTCAGGTTGACCTTCTCTGAAAGGGTGACTGTCGCAAGTGGTGCATTAACACTTTCCACGGCCGCTGCACCAGTCGAAAGCTCCATCGCCGTCACGGGTCAAGAAGTGACTCTTCGGCCTGTGCGCAAGCTCGGCTTCGGTAAGCGCTACACAGTCAGCGCACTGAACACTGGAATCAAGGACGCCATTGGCAATAGCTATCTGGGTTCGTCTTCAACATTTACCACTATCGAGCGCAACTCGGCTCTGGCATTGGGCGCAGTGGTGATGGACACCTACCTTCGGCGACGTTGGACAGAACCCAGCCGCAACCCTTGGGACGTGCTGCCCGACCTAGCCGATAACGGCTTTGAGTGGCTCCGGGTAGCGGTGACTACACGTAGCTTTCCGGAGCTCCGAGCCACAACTGCGTGGCACACGATCCCATTCAAGTCAGAGTACTGGTCCAGCCTTGAGGTATCGGGTGCGCTGTTGCGTGAGGCTGCCGACCTTGGATTTCGACTGCACGCGGTTCTCTTTCTCAGTCACCAAGCAGCAGATGCAGGCGAGGGCCGACAGGCACGACCAGCGGAGTGGACAGGCCTGACTGAAGCGGAAGTCGAAACCCGCGTACAGCAACATGCAACTGCAGTAGCTACTTATTACAAATCACTCGGGCTCGACATCGAGGTTTTCGAAATTGGAAATGAGATTGATTTTGGCGTTTGCGGCATTCGGCTAGGCGAAACTGTCGCGGTTCCTGGTAATATTGACGCAGTAAACGACCCCATCTGGATGCGGGACAACCTGTGGAAGCTTGGTGCGCCACTGCTAAAAGCCGCGATACGCGGGGTACGCGCTGTTTACTCCGACGCAAAGATACTTTTGCACGTGGCAGGCTTCGGCTACAGCAGGTTAAACATCGCAGCGACCGGCTTCTTCCAGTCAATGATCGATCTTGGAGTTCCGTTCGATATCGCTGGCCTCAGCTTTCCCTATCAGTTTAACGGACCGGACGTGGCACAACCCTATTTCGCTAACTCCGATTTCCTTGCAACTTTGAACCAAATTGCCAATCTTGGCCGTCCCCTACAAATCGTCGAATTTTCCTATCCTGCAGATCCTTCAGGCACATCAAAAACCCCTGCCTCTAAGTATCCCTTTACACCTGCTGGTCAGGCGGCGTTTATCGGAGCGTTTGCAGAGGCAGTTCGCGGTAAGGTGGATTCGATTTTCTACTTCTACCCTGACTACTACGCAGGATTCGCGCCGTCCAGCCCAGAACTCGAAGGCGGTGGCTTATTTAATTCGACAACAACAGCACGCCCCGGTTTGGAAGTATTCAATGCCATTGCCGAGAGTAGGCTTCTCGCTTGAAGATGCGCCTATAGGCCATAGCTGCGCGGATGCGCTGTTGGCCATAGGGCGTGAACAGCCTCAAAAGTTCATGTGTAGCACCTGTGCCTTCGCGGCACTCTGAAGCCGATTGCTCCCGACTGACCCACGTCGCCACGTGGACAGCAAAACGGTTAGTTAGCGAAACGCGCCTATGGCATCGCATATGACTGAAACGGCACATATAAACAGCTTAGCTTCAAATGTGTGGTCTTCTTGGTTGGCTATATTAGCTGGCGTAGTCACGCGGCAACAGGTTTCGCAGCTATTTTCTGTACCACTTCTGGCGCCGGCGTCCGAATCAAATAATCAAACGCACTCAACGCGGCCGTCGACCCCGCCCCCGCTGCGACCACTATCTGCTTGTACGGCACCGTGGTGCAGTCGCCGGCCGCGAACACGCCGGGCACGTTGGTGGCGCCGCGGGCGTCGATTTCGATCTCGCCGAACTTGCTGCGGGTGACCACGTCCTTCAGGAACTCGGTGTTGGGCACCAGGCCGATCTGCACGAACACGCCTTCCAGGTCGACGCTCGCATCCGTGCCGTCGGCGCGGTGCTTGAACTTCAGGCCGTTGACCTTGCCGGCGGCGCCGGTGATCTCGGTCGTCTGCGCGTTGGTGTGGATGGTGACGTTGGGCAGGCTTTTCAGCTTTTTCACCAGCACGGCGTCGGCTTTCATCTCGGGCAGGAATTCGAGCACGGTGACGTGCTTAACCACGCCGGCCAGGTCAATCGCCGCTTCCACGCCCGAGTTGCCGCCGCCGATGACGGCGACGTCCTTGCCCTTGAACAGCGGGCCGTCGCAGTGCGGGCAGTAGGCCACGCCCTTGGTCTTGTATTCCTGCTCGCCCGGCACGTTGACATTGCGCCAGCGCGCGCCGGTGGCCAGGATGACGGTGCGGCTTTGCAGCGTGCCGCCGTTGTCGAGCTTGACGGTGATGAGGCCGCCCGGCTGCGCGGCGGGCACCAGCTCGGCCACGCGCTGCGTGTTCATGATGTCGACCTCGTAGTTGCGCACGTGCGCTTCCAGCTGCGCGGCGTAGGCGGGGCCGTTGGTTTCGGGCAAGCCGGGGTAGTTGGCGATTTCCATGGTGTCGTTGACCTGGCCGCCAAAGCGCTCGGCCACCACGCCGGTGCGGATGCCCTTGCGTGCGGCATAAATCGCAGCCGCTGCGCCAGCGGGGCCACCGCCGACGATCAGCACCTCGAACGGCGCCTTGGCCGAGAGTTTCTCGGCATCGCGCTTGGCCGCGCCGGTGTCCACCTTCTGCAGGATTTCTTCCACGCTCATGCGGCCGTTGGCGAAGAACTGGCCGTTGAGGAACACGGTGGGCACGCCCATGATCTCGCGCTCTTCAATTTCCTTCTGGTACAGGCCGCCATCGATGATGGTGGTCTTGATGCGCGGGTTGTAGATGCTCATGAGACTGAGCGCCTGCACTACGTCGGGGCAGTTGTGGCACGACAGGCTCATGTAGACCTCGAAGTCGAGGTCGGCGTCCAGCGCCTTGATCTGCTCCAGCGTGTCGGCCTCGACCTTGGGCGGGTGGCCGCCGGTCCACAGCAGGGCCAGGATCAGGCTGGTGAATTCATGGCCACCGGGAATGGCGGCAAAGCGCAGCTGCGTGCCGCTGCCGGGGCGGGCGATGGTGAATGACGGCGTGCGCGCGTCGGCGCCGTCGGTGCGCAGCGTGATCATGTCGGGGCGCGCGTGCACCACTTCTTCCAGCAGCTCGCGCAGTTCCTTGGACGACGCGCCGTCGTCCAGCGAAGCCACCATCTCGAACGGCTCCTTCACGCGCTCCAGATACGCAGCGAGTTGTTGCTTGATGTCGTCGTCCAACATGGTGGTTACTCCTGTTTTGGTAGCTGCTTGCGCTTGACTGGTCTGCGCTAGAGCTGAATTTGTTCAATAAAAAGCCGAACGGCAGGGCGTGCGCGCCCCGTCGCCGTTCGGCTGGAATGTAAAGCGCGCGGGGCGCGCTTCGGGGGGGCAGATTTAAATCTTGCCCACGAGGTCAATCGAAGGCTTCAGCGTCTTCTCGCCGTCTTTCCACTTGGCGGGGCAGACCTCGCCCGGGTGGCTGGCGGTGTACTGGGCGGCCTTCAGCTTGCGCACCGTTTCCTTCACGTCGCGGGCGATTTCGTTGGAGTGCACTTCCATCGTCTTGATGGTGCCGCTCGGGTCGATCACAAAGGTGCCGCGCAGGGCCAGGCCTTCTTCGGGGATGTGCACGTCGAACGCGTTGGTCAGCTGGTGCGTGGGGTCGCCCACCAGGAAGAACTTGGCCTTGCCCACGGCGGCCGACGTTTCGTGCCACACCTTGTGGCTGAAATGCGTGTCGGTGGTGACGATGTAGACCTCGGCGTTGGCCTTCTGGAACTCGGGGTAGTTGTCGGCCGCGTCTTCGATCTCGGTCGGGCAGTTGAAGGTGAAGGCGGCGGGCATGAAGATCACGACCGACCAGTTCTTGCCGTCGGAGAAGTTCTTCTCGGTCACTTCCTCAAACTTGCCGTTGTGGAAGGCCTGGGTCTTGAAGGGCTGGACCTTGGTGTTGATGAGGGACATGCGTGTTCTCCTTTGAGTTGATGAAGTTGCGATGGGATGGCTGAATTATAGATTCAAGCTATTGAATCATCAATTCATTTTGTCTAACCTATTGTTAGCCAATGCCTATGGCGAATAGGCTGGCTTCAGGCGGCGCTTTGTCACTTTGCAAAATGAATGGCCGACTGAGCCATCAGCCTACACCAAACCGGTGGCGGCTGTCTGTCGACCGGTGCGGGGCGCGACCGGATGACTTTGCACTTGCGCGTTGAAACGATCAACCCTGTTTGAACTGATGCGGTGCATGGCTTCGAAAGGCCTGTCCAGAGCCCGACGAAGGGCTCAGCCCGAACGGCTTTTCAGGCGTTCGAACATCCGTGGGCAAAAAAACGGCGCGGAAGAATCCCCGCGCCGTCCTGGATGCCCTAGCGAACCCGCCGATCAGTGCGGCGCGCTCGCTTGCTCGGATTCAAACGCCAGGGTGACCTGGCGCAAATCCTTGCGCGTTTCGACCAGCACCAGCGGACCTTCGTCCAGCACCACCAGGGGCGGGCGCTCACGCGGCACGTGGATGGGGCGCGGCTCGGCGGCGATGGCGGCCTGCACGCTGGCCACCTTGTCGGCGTCGGAGTTGACCCATTGCAGGCCGGCCGACTTCGCCAGGTCGTCCAGCTCGCCCAGCGGCAGTGCGAACGACGTCACGCGGGGCAGGGCGCGCGTCGGCGGGGTCGCCGCGCTGGGGGCCTGCGCGGTGGGCGCAGCAGGCGTAGGCGCAGGCGCTGCAGCCTTGGGTGCTTCCAAAGGCATAGCTGCCGGCGCTGGATGGGCGGGCGCTGCAGCCGCTTTTTCTGCGACAACCACCGGCGCCACAGGGGTGGCAGCGACAGCGGCGTCGGCGCTGCGGGCAAAGTACGAGCGCGGCGCGCCAGCATCGGCGTCGGTCGTGGCAGCCTGCGACACGGTGCCGTCGGCTGACACGCTGCCCGGCAAATCGGCGGGGCGCTCGTCGCGACGGTCGCGGCGGTCACGGCCATAGCGGTCGCGCGACCGGCGTTCGCGGCGCTCTTCGGACGGCTGGCCGTCGGCGCCCACTTCTTGCGACGGCGCGCCATCAGTCAGCATGGCCGCGTTCAGCGCGGTGGCGGTGTCGTCCTGCGGCTGGCCGTCGGCACGTTCGGCGCGCTCACCGCGCTCGCGGCGGCCTTCGCCGCGGCCACGGCGGCCGTCGCCACGCTCGCTGCGTTCGCCGCGTGGCGGGCGCGAACCGGCTTCGATGTTGGCGCTGTCGGCCGCAGTGGCATCGCCCGCCTGCATTGCGCCGTTGTCGTTGGGCAGCGCGTCGCGGCGGTCGCGCTGTCCCTGGCGGTCGCCACGCGGGCCACGGTCGTTGCGTTCGCCGTTGCGGCGGCCGCCTTCACGCTGGCCTGCGCGCGGCTCGCCCTGGCCGTCGCCGCGGCGCTCGTCGCTGCCACGGCCTTCGCCGCGGTCGCCGCGTTCACCACGCTGGCCGCCGCGACCGCCCCGGCCGCCGCGGCGCTCGCCGTCTCGACCTTCACGCTTTTCGCTGGCAGGTGCGGGGGCGGGCGTCGGCACCGGCGCGGGCGCTGCCACGGGCGCGGGCGGCGGCGACATGCCGAACAGGTTCTTCAGCCAGCCCACCAGGCCGGCCGGCGCAGCCACTGCGGGTGCGACCGGCACAGCCACGGGGGCCGGTGCCGCCACAGGCGCGGCGGCCACCGGCTCGACCTTGGGCTTCGGCTCGATCGCGGGCGCCGGCGTATCGCGCAGCACGCCCTTGATGACGGGCTGCTGGCGGTTCGTCGGCTCCTGGCTGCGGCGGGTGACGGTGGTCGGGTCCTCGAACTCCTCGGCCATCTTGTAGCTGGAGTCGATGTCGTCCAGGCGCGGGTCGTCGTGCTTGAGGCGCTCCAGCTTGTAGTGCGGCGTTTCCAGTGTCTTGTTGGGCACCAGGGTGACGTTGACGCGCTGCTTGAGTTCGATCTTGGCGATCTCGGGGCGCTTTTCGTTCAGCAGGAAACTGGCCACTTCCACCGGCACCTGCACGTTGACGGCGGCGGTGTTGTCCTTCATCGATTCTTCTTGAATGATGCGCAGGATTTGCAGCGCGCTCGATTCCGTGTCGCGCACGTGGCCGGAGCCGCCGCAGCGCGGGCAGGGGATGGAGGCGCCTTCGCTCAGCGCGGGCTTCAGGCGCTGGCGGCTCATTTCCAGCAGACCGAACTTGCTGATGCTGCCGAACTGCACGCGGGCGCGGTCCTGGCGCAGCGCCTCGCGCAGGCGGTTTTCGACTTCGCGGCGGTTTTTGGCCTCTTCCATGTCGATGAAGTCGATCACGATCAGGCCGCCCAGGTCGCGCAGGCGCATCTGGCGCGCCACTTCGTCAGCGGCTTCCAGGTTGGTGCGGGTGGCGGTCTCTTCGATGTCGCCGCCCTTGATGGCGCGGGCCGAGTTGACGTCGATCGCCACCAGTGCTTCGGCGTGGTCGATCACGATGGCGCCGCCCGAGGGCAGCGTCACGGTGCGGCTGTAGGCGCTTTCAATCTGGTGCTCGATCTGGAAGCGGCTGAACAGCGGTGCGTTGTCGCGGTAGCGCTTCACGCGCGATGCCTGCTCGGGCATCACGTGGCTCATGAACTGGTGCGCCTGTTCGTACACGTCGTCGGTGTCGATCAGGATGTCGCCGATGTCGCTGTTGAAGTAGTCGCGGATGGCGCGGATGACCAGGTTGCTCTCTTGATAAATCAGGAAGGCGCCCTTGCCGGCCTTGGCGGCGCCGTCGATGGCGTCCCACAGCTTCAGCAGGTAGTTCAGGTCCCACTGCAGTTCGGGCGCGCTGCGGCCGATGCCGGCGGTGCGGGCGATGATGCTCATCCCTTTCGGGTATTCGAGCTGGTCCATCGCCTCTTTCAGCTCGGCGCGGTCTTCGCCCTCGATGCGGCGGCTGACGCCACCGCCGCGCGGGTTGTTGGGCATCAGCACCACGTAGCGGCCGGCCAGGCTGACGAAGGTGGTCAGCGCGGCGCCCTTGTTGCCCCGCTCTTCCTTCTCGACCTGGACCAGCAGCTCCTGGCCCTCTTTGATGACGTCGTTGATGCGCGCCTGGCTGACCGACACGCCCTCGGCAAAGTACTGGCGCGAGATTTCCTTGAACGGCAGGAAGCCGTGGCGCTCTTCGCCGTAGTCGACAAAGCAGGCTTCCAGCGACGGCTCGACGCGCGTCACCACGGCCTTGTAGATGTTGCCCTTGCGCTGTTCGCGCCCTTCGATCTCGATCTCGTAATCGAGCAGCTTTTGTCCGTCCACGATCGCCAGGCGGCGCTCTTCGGCCTGCGTGGCGTTGATCAGCATCCGTTTCATGATGCGTTGTCCTTCTTGTTCAATACGGTCCACGGCCCCCCGGAAGGGGCCCCGAATGCCAAGGACGGCGCGCGGAAACGGCGGAACGAACGGAAGGCGCGGGACGCGCTGACGGCAGAAGACGCGGGGTGCGTTCTGTCAGGCCGCTGACCAGGAGGTTCAGCGGCCGCGGTCAGGCGGGGGCGCGTGCAGACGGGCGAGTGGGGCCGGGCGCGGGTTTGCTTCAAAACTTGAAGCTAACAAATTGCGCCGCATGCGCGCTGCCGATCGATTGAACGACAAAGGCGCGGGCCACAGCCAGCGCCAGAGTGTTGCAATCCACAGCATCAGCACGTCGAGTCTCGCCTTGATCCGACCGGTAGGCCCGCCACCCCTGTTGCAAGGTGTGCGGTCTGCCGGCTTGGGTATTCCGTGTTCGTAGGTTTCATCGCGTCGGCCCAGTCTGCGCTTTGGTTTGCGGGCTGCCCTTGGAATGCAGGGCAGGGCGCTTTCTTGTGCGCAGATGGCATCGACGAGGGTTACTGGCCGGCTGATCGGCGGTGCGTGGAACTAAACTCCCCTTCTCGGGTATGACTTCCACTTCAAATTCAACCACTTAGGGCCGGTTGCCAGTGAATCGCATTATAGGTGCGCCGGCGCCGTCTGCCGGCCCTCCGGGCAAACCCGATGTGACCTGGTTGGTCGTGGGTGAGGAATCGGCCGGCCAGCGGCTGGACAACTTCCTCATCCGCCACCTGAAAGGGGTGCCCAAGACGCACGTCTATCGCATCATCCGCTCGGGCGAGGTGCGCATCAACAAGGGCCGTGCCGCCGCCGACACGCGGGTGGCCGAGGGTGACACGGTGCGCGTTCCCCCCGTCAGGGTGAGCGAGCGCGCGGGCGATGGCGACGCACCGTCCGTGCCGGGCCGCGAGTTTCCGGTGCTGCTGGAGGACGAGCACCTCATTGCGCTGGACAAGCCCGCCGGCGTGGCGGTACATGGTGGCTCCGGGGTGAGTTTTGGCGTGATCGAGCAGTTGCGCCGCGCCCGGCAATATGGGCAGCCCGGCGGCGCGCGCCTGCTGGAGCTGGTGCACCGCCTCGACCGGGAGACCAGCGGCATCCTGCTGGTGGCCAAGAAGCGCAGCGCGCTGAAGCACCTGCAGGACCAGTTCCGCGGCCGCGAAACGGGCAAGACCTACCTGGCGCTGGTGCTGGGCGACTGGCCGGAGCGGCTGAAGGTGATCGATGCGCCGCTGCACAAATATGTGCTGCCGACCGGCGACGGTGAAGGCGAGCGTCGCGTGAAGGTGGTCGACAGGAACGACCCCGATGGCATGCGGGCCATCACGCTGGTGAAGGTGCGCGACCGTCTGCCGGGGTTCACACTGCTGGAAGTGACGATCAAGACCGGCCGCACGCACCAGATCCGGGTGCACTTGGCCGCGCAAGGCCACCCGATTGCCGGCGATGAAAAATACGGAGACTTCGAGCGCAACAAAGCCTTGCACAAGCAGGGACTCAAGCGCATGTTCCTGCACGCGTGGCAGCTGCGGTTCAGCCATCCGGCGACCGGATCGCGGGTGGTTCTGGAAGCGGCACTGCCGCCCGATTTGTCGGACGCTTTGGAAAAAGCCGCGTGAGCCTGGCCGAGCTGGACCGCTGGATCGTGCGTGGTGGGCAGGCGCCGGTGCGCCCCCGTGGCACGCTGGCGCAATTTGGAATGGAGTTTCTGTTCTTCGGGCTGAAAGAGGCGCGCGCCTGCCTATTCGCCGGGCTGTTTTTCCTGACTCTATTCTGTGTGCCGCGCTCGGGGGTGGGTGGTCTACCGCGCTACGATGTGCTGCTGGTGGTGGCGCTTGCAATCCAGGCCTGGATGGTGTGGACCGGGCTGGAGTCGCTGGACGAATTGAAGGCGATTAGCTTGTTTCACGTCCTCGGCTTTGCCCTTGAGGTGTTCAAGACTTCCAGCGGCGTCAAGTCCTGGAGCTATCCGGACTTCGCCTACACCAAAGTGGCCGGCGTCCCGCTGTTTTCAGGTTTCATGTATGCGGCGGTGGGCAGCTACGTGATCCAAGCTTGGCGCCTGTTTTCGCTGGAGATCCGACACCATCCGCCGCACGGAGCCGCCGGACTCGTCGCTTTGCTCATTTATGCCAATTTCTTCACACATCATTTCATCGGCGACTACCGCTGGTATCTCGGGGCAGTCGCGCTGGGTTTGTACGCGCGGTCGACCGTGGTGTTTACGCCATTGGACCGTCCGCGCCGCATGCCCCTGCTGCTCGCGTTCGTGCTGATCGGTTTTTTCATCTGGGTGGCCGAAAATATCAGTACCTTCTTCGCGCTCTGGCAGTACCCTAATCAGGTGAGTGCATGGACGCTGGTGCATGTGGGCAAATGGAGTTCGTGGTCGCTGCTGGTGCTGATCACGTTTACCATCGTCATCAATCTCAAGCACATCAAGGCCAGGATTCGCGTCGCCGACTGAGTCGGCTCGCGTCGGGTCGTCTGTTCCATGCATAACCGTCCTCGTCAATTCGATCTGATCTGCTTCGATTGGGATGGCACGCTGTTTGATTCCACCGCCCTCATCGTGCGGTGCATCCAGCAGGCCGTGCTGGACGTCGGTGGCGCCCGGCCCACCGATGACGCCGCTTCCTATGTCATCGGCATGGCCCTGATGCCCGCGCTGGCGCATGCCGCGCCCGACGTGCCCAAGGACAAATACCCGCTGCTGGGTGAACGTTATCGCCACCACTACCTGGCGCACCAGCACGACATCGACCTGTTCGAAGGCGTGTCGCCCATGCTGGCCGAATTGAAGGCGCGCCACCACTGGCTCACGGTGGCCACCGGCAAGAGCCGGCGCGGGCTGAACGACGCGCTGGCGTCGCGCCAGTTGCAGGGCGTGTTCGACGGTTCGCGCACCGCGGATGAAACGGCGGGCAAGCCCGACCCGCGCATGCTGCATGAGCTGATGCGCGAGTTCGGCGTCGAGCCCGAGCGCACGCTGATGATCGGTGACACCACGCACGATCTGCAGATGGCGGTGAATGCCGGCTGCGCCAGCGTCGGCGTGAGCTATGGGGCGCACGAGCCGCGCGAATTTGACGCGCTGGGGCCGTTGCACATCGCCCATTCGGCGACCGATTTGCACCGCTGGCTCATCGACAACGCCTGACAGGCGCGTGCCCGGAACAGCTGAACGCGCATGACTGAGAGCGACTATCCCGAGATTCCGCTGTGCCGCAGCGCCGACCTGCAAGAGGGCGGCCTGGCGGTGCCGTTCGATGTGGTCTACGGCGGGCAGACTCTGCGCGCCTTCGCCATCCGTTTCGAAGGGCGGGTGCACGCTTATCTGAACCGCTGCACCCACGTCGCCATGGAGCTGGATTACCAGGAGGGCCGCTTCTTCGACGACACGGGGCGATGGCTGCTGTGTGCGACGCACGGCGCGGCCTATTCGCCCGACACCGGCGCCTGCGCCAGCGGCCCGTGCCGCGGCGGGCTGGTGAGGGTCGAACTGACGGAGCGTGACGGCGTGGTGCGCTGGCAGACCAGTTACCTGCTGCAACCGCTGGCGTTCTGACTGCCGGGGCATGCAGAACCTGTCACATTCGATCGTCACAATGGCTTGCGGCGCTTGAACCAATTGCGATGAATGCTATGGAAAACGAAGTCAACCTGAACGCCACGGCACCGACCTGGGAGCGTGAAGCCATCGAGAAGCTGTTGCTGGCCGATGTGCGCGAGCGCCGGGCGGCCCGCCGCTGGCGCATGTTCCGCAGCGTGGTCTGGATGCTGCTGGCCGGCGCCCTGGTCTGGGCCCTGTGGAGCGACGACCTGCCGGGCGGTTCTGCCGGTGGCATCAGGCCGCATACGGCCATGGTGGTCATCAAGGGCGAGATTGCCGACGACGGCGAAGGCAGCGCCGAATACGTGCTGCCCGCGCTGCGCAGCGCCATGAAGGAGCCGGGCGCCAAGGCGCTGGTGTTGCTGATCAACTCGCCGGGCGGCAGCCCGGTGCAGGCGGGGCTGATTCACGACGAGATCCTGCGTCTGCGCAAGCTGCACGACAAGCCGGTGTACACCGTGGTCGAGGAGAGCTGCGCGTCGGCCGCCTATTACATTGCCGCCGCCAGCGACAAGATTTTTGTCGACAAGGCGAGCCTGGTGGGCAGCATCGGCGTGCTCATCAATGGG
>WBZS01001470.1_pt1 | contig 18619 bp, 13 predicted proteins | sample 5204201 | NCBI WGS metagenome assembly WBZS01 (sample SAMN12344357, study PRJNA552823) | activated sludge metagenome | biome: Activated sludge suspended growth; feature: Nitrification reactor; material: Wastewater; isolation source: activated sludge from nitrification reactor of wastewater...
GTCTGAGCTATAGGCCCTTGCACCATCGTGCGGCGGAGCACCGCCGCGACGCGCCAGACTACCCCACCGCCGCGACCGCGATCAAAACGGATCCCGTATGCCGTCCGCCCACCACCCGCGGTCCGGTCACCGAGGCACTCCGAACTCCGCCGATACGCCGGCCGCGTGCTGGTGTGTCGCTGGTGAGTCGTCGGTCAGTCGTCGGTCAGTCGTCGGTCAGCGTCAACTGCACGCCCCCGACGAGCGAGGCGCAAATGTTGTAGAGGTAGGCCCCGAGTGTGCCCAGCGCGGTGAGCAGGATGACGTCGATGACCGCAATGACCATGGCCAGCGACGTCACCCGCGGGAACCCGACCCAGTCCAGGATAGAGAACGGCTCAGCCGAGTTGGGCTGGATGCTGCGCACCAGACCGTCGATGTCACTGAAGACATTCATCCCGGACAGAATCATCCAGAGCACCATCGTCGCGACGACGAGCCCGACTCCGGCGGCGAACGACAGCAGGAACGACATCTTCATCGCTGACCACGGGTCGACTCGCGCCACGGCCAACCGCACCCGCCGCCCCACCGGACGGGGTGCTGGGCGCGGGGCTGCCGAGGGCCCGCCACCGGGACGCGCCGGGCCGGCAGCGCGCACCGGCCCCGCGCCACCCGCGCCAGCGGCACCCGCGCCACCCGCGCCAGCGCCACCCGCGCCAGCGGCACCCGAACTCGCGGCACCGTTCGCGCCGTTCCCACCGGGACCACCCAACGCGCCGGGAGGCGGGGCGGTGACGGGGGTGCGCGGCATACTCATCGTGGGCGGAGCGGCCGACGGGCGGGCACCTGTCGACGCGGACGCAGGGGTCGGCGAGCTGGGCTTGGGGGTGGCCCCTGGTGTGCTCACTCGCTACCTCCAGGCTGGTCGTCGGTGCTCACGTCCGGCTCGGCGGGCGTCATGGACTGGTCCCCGGACGTCTCGTCCGGGGTGTTCTCGTCAGACGGTACGCCATTCTCGTCCTCGGAGACGCCCTCAGCGTTGCGCGCAACCGCGACAATCGCGTCACCCCGGTCGGGCGTCGCGAACTTCACGCCCATCGTCGAGCGCCCGGTATGCCGCACTTCGTCGACCCGGGAGCGGACGATCTTGCCCTTCTCCATGACGACCATGACCTCATCCTCGGCCGTCACCGTGAGCGCGCCGACCAGGTCACCACCCTTGTCGGACAGTTTGGCGACCTGTATGCCGGTCCCGCCCCGCCCCTGCAGGCGGTACTCCGTGATCGGGGTCCGTTTGGCCAGGCCGTTCTCGAAGACGACGAAGACGTCGGGCTCGGTGCCGGCGGTGACGACCGACATGGCCAGCAAGCGGTCGCCTTCCTTGAACCGCATACCGGTGACGCCGGACGTGGCCCGGCCCATCGGCCGCAGGTGCTCGTCGTCGGCCCGGAACCGCACCGACTGGCCCTTGCGCGAGACCAGGAGCAGGTCGTCCTCGGGCGCCGCGAGCCCCGCGCCGACCAGGACGTCGTCGTCGCGGAGGTTGACCGCGATGAGCCCGCCGGTGCGCGGCGAGTCGTATTCAGCCAGGCGAGTCTTCTTGACCAGGCCGGCGCGGGTCGCCAGGACGAGATAGGGCGCCTGCTGGTAGTCGGTGATCGCCAAGACCTGGGCGATCTCCTCGCCTGGCTGGAAGGCCATGAGGTTGGCGACGTGCTGACCTTTAGCGTCACGGCCACCTTCGGGCAGCTCGTAGGCCTTGGCCCGATAAACCCGGCCGAGGTTGGTGAAAAACAGCAGCCAGTGGTGGGTCGTCGTCGTGAAGAAGTGCTCGACGACGTCCTCACCGCGAAGGGCCGCACCCCGCACGCCCTTGCCGCCGCGGCGCTGCGACCGATAAAGGTCGGTCTTGGTCCGCTTGGCATAGCCGCCCCGGGTGATCGTCACGACGACGTCTTCCTCGGGGATGAGGTCTTCGACGGACATGTCGCCCTCGAAGAACTCGATCCGGGTGCGTCGGTCGTCGCCGAACTTGTCGACGATCTCGGCGAGCTCGGTCGACACGATGCTCCGCTGCCGATCGGGCTTGGCCAAGATGTCCTGCAGGTCCAGGATCCGGGCGAGCAGCTCGTTGTGGTCGTCGATGATCTTCTGCCGCTCCAGGGCCGCGAGGCGCCGCAGCTGCAGGGCGAGGATCGCGTTGGCCTGGATCTCGTCGATGTCCAGCAGCTCGATGAGGCCGGTGCGGGCCACGTCGACGGTGGCCGAGGCCCGGATGAGCGCGATGACCGCGTCGAGCTGGTCCAGGGCCTTGAGGTAGCCGCGCAGGATGTGGATCTCGGACTCGGCCTTGCGCAGCCGGTATGCCGTGCGCCGCACGATGACGTCGATCTGGTGGTCGACCCAGTGCCGGATGAAGGCATCCAACGGCAGGGTGCGGGGCACCTCGTCGACGAGCGCGAGCATGTTGGCGCCGAACGTCGTCTGCAACTGGGTGTGCTTGTAGAGGTTGTTGAGCACGACCTTGGCGACGGCGTCACGCTTGAGCACGATGACCAACCGCTGGCCGGTGCGCCCGGAGGTCTCGTCACGGATGTCGGCGATCCCGGCCAGGCGCCCCTCCCGGACCAGCTCGGCGATCTTCTGCGCGAGCATGTCGGGGTTGACCTGATAGGGCAGCTCGGTGACGACCAAGCAGACCCGGCCCTGGATCTCCTCGACCGCGACGGCCGCGCGCATGATGATCGACCCGCGGCCCGTGCGGTAGGCGTCCTCGATCCCCTTGCGGCCCATGATGAGCGCGCCGGTGGGGAAGTCCGGGCCCTTGACGAGGGTCATCAGCTCGGCGAGCAGCTCCTCGCGAGTGGCGGTCGGGTGCTCGAGATACCACTGGGCGCCCGATGCCACCTCACGCAGGTTGTGCGGCGGGATGTTCGTGGCCATGCCGACCGCGATGCCCGAGGACCCGTTGACGAGCAGGTTGGGGAACCGGGCCGGCAGGACGACCGGCTCCTCGGTCTTGCCGTCGTAGTTGGGCTTCTTGTCGACCGTGTCCTCGGTGATGTCGCGGACCATCTCCATGGCCAGCTGCGCCATCCGGCACTCGGTGTATCGCGGCGCCGCCGCCCCGTCGTTGCCCGGGCTGCCGAAGTTGCCCTGCCCGTCGACGAGCGGATAGCGCAGCGACCACGGCTGCACGAGCCGGACCAACGCGTCATAGATCGCCGTGTCGCCGTGGGGGTGGTATTGCCCCATGACGTCGCCGACGACCCGGCTGCACTTGTTGTAGCCGCGATCGGGCCGGTAACCCCCGTCATACATGGCATAGAGCACCCGTCGGTGCACCGGCTTGAGCCCGTCGCGCACATCGGGCAGCGCCCGACTGACGATGACTGCCATCGCATAGTCGATGTAGGACCGCTGCATCTCGGTGTTGAGATCGACCGGCTCGATCTTGTCGCCACCCGTCGGGGGCGGCGGAGTCGTGCCCAGGTCGTGTGCGGACTCCTCCTCGGGGACGCCGGTCTCGTCGTCCTCGGGTGGCTCGATCGGCGGCTGCTCACTCATCGGGTTTCCTTACGCTGTAACACACATCCATGGGGGTATGCCGCGCCACCCACCGAGCGGTTCGTGGAGCGTTGGCCACACTCGGTGGTGGCTAGCACTCCACAAACCGCCGCCACGGGTCGTGGAACAGCCTGGCTCACAAGGCGGGGTCGGCCCGCGAGGGGCGGCACGGCATACGGTGTCGTGCGTCGGCCCGCGAGGGGCGGGACGGCATACGGTGGCGTGCGTCGGCCCGCGGATCGGCAGGTGGCGGCGGTATGCCGTGCAAATATCGACGACCTTCCGACCACTCGACGAAGTTTCGTGGAACTGGCGAAAGGTCGTCGACCTTTTGCGCACTGCAACTGGCGGGTCATCGTCAGATGTCCAGGAATCGCACGTCGCGGGCGTTGCGCTGGATGAACCCGCGCCGGGACTCGACGTCCTCGCCCATGAGGATCGAAAAGATCTCGTCGGCGGCCGCGGCGTCGGCCAAGGTGACCTGCAGCAGCGTCCGGGTGTCGGGGTCCATCGTCGTGTCGCGCAGCTCGGCCGGGTTCATCTCGCCCAGACCCTTGTAGCGCTGGACGCCGTTGTCTTTGGGCATCCGCCGACCCTTGGCCTCACCCTGGGCGATCAGCCCGTCGCGCTCGCGATCGGAGTAAGCGAACTCGTGTGGGGAGTTGGACCACTTGATCCGATAGAGCGGCGGTTGGGCGAGGTAGACATAGCCGGCGTCGATGAGCGGGCGCATGAACCGGAACAGCAGGGTCAGCAGCAGGGTGCGGATGTGCATGCCGTCGACGTCGGCATCGGCCATGAGGACGATCTTGTGATAGCGCGCCTTGGCCAGGTCGAAGTCTTCGCCGATGCCGGTGCCGAACGCCGACACCAGGGCCTGGACCTCGGTGTTGGCCAGGATCTTGTCGATCCGGGCCTTTTCGACGTTGAGGATCTTGCCGCGGATCGGCAGGATCGCCTGGCTGTTGGGGTCGCGGCCCTGGACCGCGGAGCCGCCGGCCGAGTCGCCCTCGACGATGAAGATCTCCGACTCGCTCGGGTCCTTGGTCTGGCAGTCGCGCAGCTTGCCCGGCAGCCCGCCGGACTCCAGGGGGCTCTTGCGGCGGGTCGCCTCGCGAGCCTTGCGGGCCGCAATCCGAGCCAGCGAGGCTTGGATCGCCTTGCCGACGATGTCCTTGCCTTCGCGGGGGTGTGCTTCGAGCCAGTGGCCGAACTCGCTGGTCATTGCGCTCTGGACGAAGCCCTTGACCTCGGAGTTGCCGAGCTTGGTCTTGGTCTGGCCCTCAAACTGCGGCTCGCCGAGCTTGACACTGACGACGGCGGTGAGGCCTTCGCGGATGTCGTCGCCAGTGAGGTTCTCGTCCTTGTCCTTGAGCAGGCCCTGACGGCGGGCGAACTCGTTGACCAGCTTGGTCATCGCCGCGCGGAAACCCTCTTCGTGGGTGCCGCCCTCGTGGGTGTTGATCGTGTTGGCATAAGTGTGGACCGACTCGCTGTAGGCGGTCGTCCACTGCATCGCCAGCTCAAGCGACAGTTCGCGCGCCGGGTCCTCGGACTCGATCGAGATGATCTCAGGGTGGATCGGGTCGGACTTCTTCGAGCCCACGAGGTGCTTGACATAGTCGACCAGCCCACCGTCGTAGCGGTAGGAGACCTTGCGCGCGGTCCGCGGAGTGTCGCCGTTGCTCTGGGTGACCTTTTCGACGCCCTCATCGAGGTTGTCCAGGTCGACCTCGTCGGCCTCGACGACGTCGGCCGGGTCGATCCGCTCGTCGACGAGGTTGATCCGCAGGCCCTTGTTGAGGAAGGCCATCTGCTGGAACCGCGCCCGGATCGTCTCGAAGTCATAGTCGGTCGTGTCGAAGACCTCCTCGGACGCCCAGTAGGTGACGGTCGTCCCGGTCTCGTCGGTCTCCTCTTCCTTGGCCAGCGGCGCGACGGGCACGCCGCGCTCGAAGCTCATCCGGAAGGCGTGCCCCTTCTGGCGGACCTCGACGTCCAGCCGGCTGGACAGCGCGTTGACGACCGACGAGCCGACGCCGTGCAGCCCGCCGGACACCTTGTAGCCGCCGCCGCCGAACTTCCCGCCCGCATGCAGCTGGGTGAGGACGAGCTCGACCGCGCTCACGCCTTCGGTCGGGTGCATGTCGGTGGGGATGCCGCGCCCGTTGTCGCGCACCCGCACGCCCCCGTCGGCCTGCAGCGTGACGTCGATCGTGTCGGCATACCCGGCCAGTGCCTCGTCGACCGCGTTGTCGACGATCTCCCAGACGAGGTGGTGCAGGCCGCGCTCGCCGGTGGACCCGATGTACATGCCGGGCCGCTTGCGGACGGCCTCCAAGCCTTCCAGCACGGTGATCGCGGATGCGTCGTATGCCGTCTCGCCGCCGTTGGTGGGCTCGGCAACGCTCGGGGGGGTGGGGTCGACCACGGTGCTCCTGTCGGGTCGGCCGACGGCCTCCCGGACGGGCCGGGCACTCGTCAGCACGAAGTCATGCCGACGGCTGCCGCTGGTCGCCCCATCGGCAGCCGTTCGGACTTCATTCTAGTGCTCTGCGCCGACCATGGCTGCTCGACACGGGCCTCTAGCGGCCCCGAGAGCCAACTGACCCCCGGATCTGGGGTCCCCTACCGGACCGGGGGGATCGAGCCCGAGCGGGGCAGGCTCTGACGCACACCTCGCACGGTCGACCCGACCACCGTCAGGTCCGGCAACGCCGACCGACCACCACCAGCAGCAGCACGCCGGCCGCCCGCGATCCCCGCTGATTCTTCACTCGAATCAATGATGATCTGCCTGGGTCAAATTTTCGGCTTCGACGTTCGCGTGACGCACTTGGTTCTAACCTGGTTGGGTCGCTGTTTCTCGGGGGAGCTAGCGGGGCTCCAGCAGCGACACGAGGGCGTCGTCTGATGACAACGCCCAGGAAGGCGTTGCCCCATGTCCACTCTCCCTACCGCTCGTTCACACCCATCGAATCCTTCACAACCATCTGCTCCTTCACACTCTCATCCAACTCGCCGTGCGGTGGTAGCCGGCGCTGCCTGGGCGGTTCCGCTCGTCGCCGTTGGCGCCCCCGCAGCGATGGCGGGCGTGAGCAAGTGCCAGGTCACCGGGTCGATCCAGGTCGGACCGAACGTCCCCACCACGATCCGAGCGATCTGCACGAGCCAGTCCCAGTGGTTGCACCCCGGAACGATCAAGGCCGACTACGCCAGCGGTTCGCTGCCGGCCTACCTGGAGATCTGCAACTGTCAGAACGCTGACTCCTGGTATCGCTGGCAGGAGACCGACACGGTCGACAACTTCCAGATCGAGGTCGACGGCGTCCACGTCGACCAGAACAGTTCGGCGGCTGGCTGGCGGGCCTCGTTCTTCCTGCCGGGATTCGGTGAAGCGGGCGGCTGCAAGAAGTTCGCCCTCAGCTACCGAACGTCGGTCGCCAGGGCCGTGACTCCTCCAACGCCGGTGTCGATAACCTTCCGACTGCAAAGTGGACCGACGTCAACCGGACCGTGGACCCTGGTCACCACCATCACGGTCAGCGGGACCTTCCAACGGATCAATACCCCGGCCAACGCGGCAGTGAACTTCACCTCCTGCAGCGGCGGCGGGACTCCGAACTTCGCCTCGTCCGGCGGCTCCGGTTCGGCGCGCACCGCCACAGCGTCGTCGGACCCTCTGGACTGACATGCCTCCGAGGTCCATTCCGGACGTCGGAGGCAGCCCGAGCACCGCCGGTCACCTCGCCCACGGGATCGGTCCGTTGGGTGAGTTGACGGTGTCGATCCTTGGCGCCCCGATGATGATCCGGACCAACGATGCTAGGGCGGCGGCATACCTGCGAGCACTCTGGTCACGATGCCTGGCGACGACCCCAAGCGGGCCTCCCGTCCGTCACGTGAATCTCCCCGGCACAGCGGCGATCCCGAGCCCGGAGATCCTCCTGCGGCTGACCTCTGAGGTGACCTTGGCCGGCATCGAGCACGCGGCAGGTACGGCCCTCATGTTCCACGCCGCTGGGGTGGCTCTACCGGACGGGCGAGTCATCGCGCTCGTCGGGGAGTCCGGTGCGGGCAAGACGACAGCGACACGTGCCTTGTGCCGGATTGACGGACCCACCCGCTACGGCTACGTGACGGACGAGACCGTCGCCGTGGACCCGGATTTGCGGGTCCGGCCCTTCGCCAAGCCACTGGCGCTGTGCGAGTCCGCCGCCGGCGCAAAGATTCAGCGCGGTCCAGACGAACTCGAACTGGCCGAGCCTCCCGGATCTCTCACGCTCGCTGCCGTCGTGCTGCTGCGCCGCGACAGCACACACGGGGGTGGCGCCCAGGAGACCGCGCTCTCGAAGCTGGACCTGATCGAGGCGCTCGTCCCACACACGAGCGCGCTGATCCGCTTGCCGGATCCAGTGCGTCGCCTCGCTGCACTGGCCGACCGTTGCCCCGGCTATGTCGTGACCTACCGTGAGGCCGAGGACCTGGCTGCACTCCTTGCCGGACGTGACGTCGCGGTGCCAGACGTGGCGCACCCGGGCGACCTTGGCGACCGGTCCCACGTCGAGACAGTTGACGGGTCAATGACGGCCTGGGTCGGCGAGGATGACGTCTTGACCAACCCTGAGGGCGGCTTCCTCCTCGTGGGCGGGCGTCCGGTGCGGCTCAGCTCGGTCGGGGTCACGCTCTGGCACGGGATGAGGTTGGGCCTTGCTGGTGACCGGCTGGCCGAGTATGTGGTCGCGCGCCATGGTCGGCATCCCGATGCCCTGGCGCTCCTCGAAGCCAGCCGGGCAGCGTTGTCCTCCCTCCATCCGATGCCCCCGCCCTAGTTCACGGGCAGCTCGGCAGGTGACCCCCGGTTCACCTGCCGGATCGCCCCGCCCACGTCCGGCACGCGAGTGCCCGGACCGGCACTCGACGTCGCGACAGAGCGCTCAACCCGAAGAATCAGGCTCGGCGTCGCCGCCCGAACAACACCAGCAGCAGACCGAAGCCGACAAGGCCGCCACCGAGCCACAACGCCGGAACGCTGTCGGCGCCGGTGGCCGGGAGGTCATCGCTCGAGGTCGTCGTGGAACTGGACGCCGTTGTGGTCGTGATCGTCGTCGTGGTCGTGGTCGTCGTCGTGCTGGAACTGGACGTCGTGCTGGAGCTTGAGTTGGTCGAGGCCGCGAGGTAGGTCACGGTGGCGCTGGCCAGCGCAGCGTCGGTCGTCAAAGCGCCGGCACGCCCGACCACCGTGACGGTGTTGGGCGCGGTCGATCCGGCCGGGGCCGGCGGGAGGAGGACGGCATACGAGATGGTGCAGCTGCCGCCCGCGGGCAGGACGGTGCCCACGTGGCAGGTGTCGGGGAACGTCGTGACCATCGTGTCGTCAAGGCTGGAGATCGTCGTGTCGACGGTGCCGGGGTTGGACACGACGATCGTGTAGGCCGCCGAACCGCCCGTCGCCGGGATGGTTGTTGGGGAGACGCTCTTGGTCACCGCGATCTGGGGCGGGATGGCCGGCTCATAGGTGTAGATAACGCAGATCTTGCCGCCGGCCGTGGTCTGCTGTGGGTTGGCGACGTTTCCGCCACCGCCGGTGAACGCCGTGGCAGTGAAGGTGTTGAACCCAGCCATGAACTCTTCTCCGGCACCGACATAGTCGGCCATGGCGGCCCCAGTGATGGATGGCACCGTCAACGGCGACAGGGCGTCGGTGGGTCCGAGGGGCAACGACGCCCCAGGAGCGAGTGAGATAGGGCTCACTCCTGTGCTGAGCAGCTGGACCTGGTCCCCGGTCAGGTCGCCGCCGGGCAGGCTCAGCGTCCAGTCGAGGACGGAAGTGAACCTGAACCGTGAGGGGTTGCTCCCCGTGTTCGTCAACGTGGTCGACGAGATGACTTCGATCTGGACATCGGTGATGTCGACGGACAACAAGGTGCCCAGCGCCGGGTCGAATTTGGGCAGATACAGGGACGCATTCGTCGGACCGAGCTCGGTCGTCGTCTGGTCCAGGGTCGCGCAGACCATCTTGGTGCTGGTGGGGGCGGCATACGCCGCGGGTGCGGTCACCACCCCGGCGGTGAGGACGAGGGCGGTGAAGGCGAGGGCGGCCGGAGTGCCCGGAAGCGCGCGGCGACGAATGGCGAACATGGCAAACCCCCACGCTAGCGACGAGAATAACGTCACAGGTTACGGTTCATAAGGCAAGGTCGATAGACATCGCTTAACTTGGAATATCAGAATTTGCCATTTGTCCCGGGCGGGCAACGGGCCGCTCGGGGTCGTTGCACCACGCCGACCATGACCCTGGATAGAGCGCGGCGGGGATGCCCAGGGTCGCCAGCGCCAGCACGGCGTGGGCTGCGGAGACACCCGAGCCGCAGTATGCCGCCACCTGGCCCCCGGCGGCCGCCGCGGCAAGGGCGGGGGCGAGTCGGTCGCGAAGGGTGGGCTCGTCGGGGAGGGTGCCATCGGCGGCGAACAAGCCCGCCACCGGGGTGTTGACCGCGCCGGGGATGTGCCCGGCGACCGGGTCGATGGGCTCGATGTCACCGCGGAAGCGTTCGGGGGCTCGCACGTCGATGAGCACTCCGTGGCGGGGTGTGGCGGCTGCCTCATCCGCGGTGAGTGTCGCCACCTGGCCGGAATGCAGACTCGGGAAGGCACCGTTGGCCACCTCTGACGCGGCGAGCGCGGGTTCTCCCGAGAGCGCCGCGGGGCCGGTCACGAGCGGCTGTCCGGCAGCAGTCCAGGCGGTGAGGCCTCCGTCGAGCACCCGCACCGGGAGCCCCACCCACCGCAGCACCCACCAGGCCCGGCCGGCCGCAAACGACCCGGGCTCGTCATAGACGATGGTCTCCCGATCCGCGCGGACCCCGCCCGCGATGAGGGCCTCCCGCAGGACGTCGAGGTCGGGCAACGGGTGGCGGCCATCGCGCGGATCTCCCGTATGCCGGGTGAGCGCCGTTTCGAGGTCGAGGAGGGCCGCGCCGGGGAGGTGGCCCGCGGCATACCGGTCCCGTCCGGCGCCGGGCGGATCGGTGAGCGCCCAGCGGACGTCCAGCAGCGTGGGTGGTTCGTCGCCGGCGAGAGCGTCGAGGAGTTCGGACACCGTGACCAGGACGTCGGCTCGGGACATGGGGGCAGCCTAGAGCCGGTGTCGGCGCACGACGGATGCGTGGGTCGGGCCAGGGGTGAGGGGTGGTTGCCCGGCTCGGGCCTAACGTTGGCTCATGACGTCGTCGCGGCCGGGGGTGCTCGCGATCGGGCTGGTCACCGCGGACGTCGTGCACGTCGTCGACCGGATGCCCGCAGCTGACGAGAAGGTCGTCGGACGGGCGCAGCGGCTGGATGTCGGTGGCCCGGCGGCCAACGCGGCGCGAGTCGCCGCGGCCCTCGGCGCGCCGGTGCGGCTGGTTGCTCCGTTCGGTCTTTCGTCGGCGCGGCCGATCGTGGCTGGCGCGCTGCGTGAGGCCGGGGTCCAGTGGCACGACCCGGTGGCCCGGCTGGAGCATCCGTCACCGATCTCAAGCGTCCTGGTCACGGCAGCGACGGGGGAGCGGGCGGTCATCTCCGGGGGAGGCCCTCCCGGTGTCGATCGGATCTCGTTGTCGCGCAACCGGATCAGTCGCCTCTTGGCGGAGGTCGGGGTCGTCCTCGTCGACGGGCACGCGCTGGCGGTGGCGGTCCCGGTTGCTGCGGCAGCCCGGGCGCGCGGCATACCGGTGCTGCTGGACGCCGGGTCGCACAAGCCCGGGCTGGAGCGCCTGGTCGAGCACGTCGACCTCGCGATCGCGTCAGCCGACTTCCGGGCCCCGGGCGGCCAGGGCACGCTGGAGTGGCTGCTGGATCACGGCGTTGGCTACGTCGCGCGCAGCGCGGGGCCGGATCCGGTCGAGGTGCGCACCAACGAACGCCTGCGGGCGACGGGGAGGAGGCGGACGGCATACCGGATCGCGGTGCCCCACGTGCGGGTGGTGGACACGCTCGGCGCCGGGGACGTCCTGCACGGAGCGGCGGCCCACGCGGTCGCGCGCCTGGGCCTCTCGCCAGCGACCCTGCCGCCGATCCTCCGGTATGCCGTGCGCGTCGCCGCCCACTCGTGCCGCCACCCGGGGGTGCTCGGCTGGACGGCCGACCCCCCGGCCCTCGACCTGCGCTGAGGCTCGACCTGCGCTGAGGCTCAGCCGTAGGTGTCGCGGGGCCCGGGGCCTTGGACGCGGCGGCGGCCCTTGACCCACGACGGCGCGGCAGGGCCCAGCACGACGAACTCGGTGACCACGCCCGGCCCGACCACCTCGTCAATGCGGCCGAGCAGCGCAGAGGTGAGCAGCCGCAGCTGGGTGGCCCACGCGGTCGACTCGGCTTGCACCGTGAGGACACTGCCCTCGAAGGTCACCGGGCGGACGTGGTCGGCGATCTCCGGGCCGACGATCTCGGCCCACCGGCCCATCACCGAGCCGACGGTCACATCGGCGGTCCAGCCCCGATCCAGCAGGAGCCGCTCGAGCTGGGCGCCCAGCAGCGCCGGGTCGCGGTCGTCCGGGCCGGCCGCAGAGGTGCGGGAGGACGGCATACCGGCAATCCGGCGGGAGTTGGGAGCGGGCTTCATGCCGGGACGAAAACCCTTGTCCCGTGCGGCTTTCCGGGCGCGGGCCAGGGCGGATCGGGAGGCTTCGGCCCCGTCGGGCTGGCCCTCACCCGGGTCTGGTGGCGCGGGCTCGTCGGGTTGTTGGGGCTGCTGGGGCTGGTCAGTCGACACGGGTCACCTCCCCGAGAGTGACGGCATACGTGCGGCCGCTGGTGCGAAGCCGCTCGGGGACGTCCGCACCGACCGCAGCAGTGACGAGCACCTGCTCGCAGTCGGCGACGAGCTCGGCCAGACGCTCGCGGCGCTGGGTGTCCAGCTCGGCGAAGACATCGTCCAGGACGAGGACCGGGTCCTCCCCGAGATCGCGGCGCAGCAGTTGGTATGCCGCGAGCTTGAGTCCCAGCGCGAGCGACCACGACTCGCCGTGGCTGGCGTAGCCCTTGGCCGGCATCGGTCCGAGCGACAGGTGGACGTCATCGCGGTGCGGGCCGACAAGGGTGACCCCACGCTCGATCTCGGCGGCTCGGTGCTCGTCGAAAGCCGCAAGCAGCTCGGCCCGCAGCGCATCCGGCTCGGGGACCTCGCCCGCGGCGATCGCGGCCGCGACCGGCTCGCGCACGCTCGCGCGGTAGCTCGCCGACACCGTCGTGGTCCCCGCGCTCACCGCCTCGTATGCCGCCGCGAGAAACGGGGTGAGGTCGCGCAGCAGCCGCAGCCGGGCATAGAGCAGTTGCGCGCCGACTTCGGCGAGATGGGTGTTCCAGACGTCGAGGGTGTGGAGCGTGGATTCCCTTGCGGTGTCGGGGTTTTCGTCGGGAGCCAGGCTGGCTGAGCGGCGTCGGCTGGGGCCTTTGCGCAAGACCGGCGCGGCTTGTTTGAGCAGGGCATTGCGCTGTTTGAGGATCCGGTCGTAGTCGGCGCGCACGCCAGCCCAGCGGGGCTGTCGGGCGACGAGCAAGTCGTCGAGGAAGGCCCGGCGCCCGGCCGGGTCACCTTTGACGAGGGCGAGATCCTCGGGGGCGAACAGCACGGTGCGCAGGGTGCCGAGCACGTCGCGGGTGCGGGTGAGGGGGGCCTTGTTGAGTCTCGCTCGATTGGCCCGGCCGGGGGTGAGCTCAAGCTCGACGAGCGTCTCCCGGTCATGTCGGACCACGGCCGCGCGAATCACGGTCTGTGCTGCGCCGAAGCGCACGAGCGGCTGGTCGGTGGCGACGCGGTGGCTGCCGAGTGTCGCGACGTAGCCCAGCGCCTCGACGAGGTTGGTTTTGCCTTGGCCGTTGAGGCCCATGATCGTCGTGACGCCCGGCGCGAGAGGGAGCTCCGCGACGGCATACGAGCGGAAGTCGACGAGCGAGAGGTGCCGGACGTGCATGGGGTATGCCGTCACCTGCCTCGGTCGTCAGTTCACGCGGCCGCCCCAGGTTTGGCGAGGCGGCGGTTGCGCTCGATCGTTGTCGTGGCAGTGACCCTAGCCGTCGACGGCTGCCCGTGGCATAACCGCCTCGGCTAGGGCGCCTTGGGTGCTGCCTTGACCGCGCGCTTGGCGGCCTTCGGGGCTGCCTTCGCCGCCGCCTTCGTCGCGGTCGTCTGCCCGGGGGAGGCCTTGGCGCCGGCAGTCTCCGGGACGGTGGCTCGCAGCTTCTCACCCTCGGCGATCGTCATCACCGCGTGTCCACCGAACTGGCCGCGCAGCGCAGCGACGGCCTGCAGGGCCGGCGAGACCGGCTGACGGGAGGCGAACCTGGCAAAGAGGGAGGCCGAGATGACCGGCATGGGAACCGCGTTGTCGATGGCTTCCTCAACGGTCCAGCGGCCTTCGCCCGAGTCGTTGGTGTAGTCGGAGACGTCGGCGAGGGTGGGGTTCTCCTCAAGCGCGTCGACGAGCAGGTCGAGCAACCAGGACCGCACGACCGTCCCGCGGCTCCAGGCCTTGAAGCAGCCGGGCACGTCCTTGACGATGTCCTTCTTCTCCAGCAGCTCGTAGCCCTCGCCGTAGGCGTGCATCATGGCGTACTCGATGCCGTTGTGGACCATCTTCGCGTAGTGGCCCGCGCCGACCTCGCCGGCATGGACGAAGCCCAGGTCGCGCTCGCCCTCGGGCCGCAACGCGTCGAAGATCGGCATGGCCAGGGTGATCCACTTCTTGTCACCGCCCGCCATGAGGCCATAGCCGTTCTCCAGACCCCACACCCCGCCCGAGACGCCGCAGTCGACGTAACCGATCCCTTTGGCAGCCAACAGCTTGGCGTTGGCGAAGTCGTCGGTGAAGCGGGAGTTGCCCCCGTCGATGACCAGGTCACCCTTGTCGAGCAGTCCGGCGAGCTTGGTCACCGTGTCACGGGTGGGCGCGCCCGCCGGGACCATGACCCACACGACGCGCGGCGCTGCCAGCTTCTTGACCAACGTCGCGAGGCTCCCGACATCGCGCACCGCCGGGTTCATGTCGAAGCCGATGACCTCGTGGCCGGCCCGGCGGATGCGCTCACGCATGTTCCCGCCCATCCTGCCCAGACCGATGAGACCGAGTTGCATGGCGAGTTCCTCCTGAGGCGACGACTGTTCCGGTGGCGAGTGCTGCGGGGCTGCCAGATCGACACAGGCAGCTTCGCTGTTGCCGTCAGGCTATGCCTACCGGCAGCAAGACCCCAGGAGATGCCGAACGTTGCACGTGAAACATCGGTCCTTTGCGGCCCGCGGTGGTCGCCGGTTGCGGGCTCTGTGCGCGAGAGCAACCGCGGCCGGTATGCCGCGTGGCCGGGCATTGCGCGTGGCCGGGTATACCGCGTGGTCGGCCGTGTGCCGACGCACCGCGTCACCGGGTGACCGGACGGCATACCGCACCGACGAGACGGGTCAGCTCGCGAACCGGACGGGCATGAGGACGTAGCGGTAGGAGGTGTCGGCGTCGCCGGTGGCTTCGCGTTGGCCGGCCATGACCGCAGGACGGCTGGGCTGGGTGAAGGAGAAGCGGGTGAACGGGGTGCCGATGACGCCCAGGCCGTCGAGCAGGAAACCCGGGTTGAAGGCGATCTCGATGTCCGGCCCAGTGAGGGTGGATTCGACCGCCTCGGACGCCTGCGCGTCGTCACCGGTGCCGGCCTCGATGGCGACCTGCCCCTCGGTGAACCGCAACCGGACCGGAGTATTGCGCTCAGCGACGAGCGCCACGCGCTTGACCGCCTCGATGAGCGCACCCGTCTCAAGCACGGCCTCGGTGTCGACCGAGGTCGGGAAGATCGAGGTGACCTTGGGGTATTCACCGTCCAACAAGCGGGTCGTCGCCCGCCGCTGCCCGGCCTCGAACCCGATCAGCCCGTCACCGCCGGCGTTGCTGCCCAACGCCAACTCGACTGACCCCGCGGCGCCCAGCGCCTTGGCCGTGTCACTAAGCGTCCGGGCCGGGATGAGCGCCGTGTATGCCGCGTCCGCCCGGGCCGGTGCCCAGGTGAGCTCACGCATCGCGAGTCGGTAGCGGTCGGTGGCCAGCAGGGTGACCTTGTCGCCCTCGATCTGCATCCGGACGCCGGTGAGGATCGGCAGGGTGTCGCCGCGGTCGGCCGCGATGGCGACCTGGTGGACGGCCTGGGTGAAGACGTCACCGGCGATGGTGCCCGACGGCTGCGGCGAGGCCGGCAGGGTCGGGTAGTCATCGGCCTGCATCATCAACAGGCTGAACCGGCTCGTGCCGCACGTGACCGTCACCTTGTTGCCTTCGGTGGTGACATCGACCGGGCGGGACGGCAGGGCGCGGGAGATCTCGGCGAGCAAGCGGCCGGTGACCAGGACCGTGCCACCCTCATCGACGTCGGCCGCGACGGTCACCTTGGCGGACACCTCGTAGTCGAACGCCGACAAGGTGATGGTTCCGGCGCGATCGGCCTCGATGAGCACCCCGGACAGGACCGGGACGGGGGGCCGGTTCGGCAGGCCTCGGGCCACCCAGGCCACAGCATCGGCGAGCACCTCGCGCTCAACGCGGAACTTCACGGTCGTCTCCACCCTTGGTACGGTCGATCCTTTGCCCCCGTGGGGAGCGGCATACGGGCACACGACGGTGCCCCACCGTCGGGGAACTCCGACCCTAGTCGGTTGGGCGCGATGTGCAAGAGGGGAGGGCAGGGTAGTTCACCGTCAGGTCCGAGCGAGGTCGACACGCGTTGTCGGGGCAATCGAGTCAATGGGATAGGTCATCGTCGTCATAGGTGCTGTGGATCCTGTGGAAAACGGTCATGTGGCCTGGTCAGGTGCCACCGAGGGTTGGGTATGCCGGGTGGATGACGAGGTGGATAGCTGACGGCTGCTGTGGAGAGGCGTTGAGCGTGCACAGGCAGCGCACACGACCTGACTCGGTTGTCCCCCAAGAGGGGGACTTTGTCCACAGCTATCCACAAGGGGTTGTGGATAGCTGTGAGAGGAGGAGTCGCAATCGCCGCGCTGGCCACGTCACGCCGAGCGGGCGGCATACCGGATTGGCGGAGTGGGCCGGCGGAGTGGGCGCACGGTGAGGCGGGGAATCAGGCGCGGAATTGGGGCGCGGAATTAGGCGCCGTGCGAGTGGTTGCGGATCCGGGCGGTCAGCTCGGTGACCTGGTTGTAGATGGCCCGACGCTCGCCCATGAGTTCGCGGATCTTGCGGTCGGCGTGCATCACCGTCGTGTGGTCGCGGCCGCCGAAGGCTTGGCCGATCTTCGGCAGGGACAGCTCGGTCAGCTCGCGACAGAGATACATGGCGATCTGGCGAGCGGTGACCAACTGGCGCGAGCGCGACGAACTGCACAGGTCATCGACGGTGAGGGCGTAGTAGGCCGCGGTCTCGGCCTGGATCCGCGCAAGGGTGATCTGCACGGGCTGATCGGTGGGGACCAGGTCCTTGAGGACGACCTCGGCGAGGCTGAAGTCGACCGCCTGCCGGTTGAGGCTCGCGAAGGCGGTGACTCGGATGAGAGCGCCTTCGAGCTCGCGGATGTTCGAGGTGATGCGGGTGGCGATGTATTCGAGGACCTCGTCGGGGGCGCTCATCCGCTCCTGGAGGGTCTTTTTGCGCAGGATGGCGATCCGGGTCTCTAGGTCGGGGGCCTGGACGTCGGTGATGAGGCCCCACTCGAAGCGGCTGCGCAGGCGCTCCTCGAAGCCGCTGAGCTGTTTGGGCGGCAGGTCGGAGGTGATGACGACCTGCTTGCTGTTGTTGTGCAGCGCGTTGAAGGTGTGGAAGAACTCCTCCTGCGTCTGCACCTTGCCGGCAAGGAACTGGATGTCGTCGATGAGCAGCACGTCGACGTCGCGATAAAGACTCTGGAACGTGCTCGCGCGGTCATCGCGGATCGAGTTGATGAACTCGTTGGTGAACTCTTCAGAGTTGACGTAGCGGACCCGGAACCCGGGGTAGATCTGGCGGACGTAGTGACCGATGGCGTGCAGCAGGTGGGTCTTGCCCAGTCCAGAGGAGCCATAGATGAACAGCGGGTTGTAGGCCTTGGCCGGCGCCTCGGAGACCGCGTTGGCGGCCGCGTGGGCGAACCGGTTGCTCGAGCCGGCGACAAACGTGTCGAAGGTGTATTTCGGGTTGAGTCGGCTGCGATCGGGGTCGGCGTCCCGTCGCGGGAAGGGAATCACCCCTGGCGTATGCCGCCCGCCTCCTCCAGTGCCGTTGCTGCCGCCGTCGCCGGAGCCCCCGTCGCCAGTCACCCCGTCGCCGTGGGGGTGGAATCGTTCAAGTCGGGCGGCATCGAGCGTGGCATCCGGGCCATCGCTACGCTCACCCGGGTAGGGGCCGCTGTGGCTGGTGTTGGTTGAGCCCTGCTCGCTGTTCGAGTGCCCAGGGATCGAGTGCCCAGGGATCGACTGCTCGTGGATCAACTGCTCAAGGCTCGGGTCGACGGTCACCGCCAACCCGATATCCCGGCCGAGCGAGTCGCCCAGGGCCCGGACGAGGTTCTCGCGGACGTCGGACTCCAACACCTTCTTGGTGTAGTCGTTGGGAACCGCGATGAGGGCGGTCTGTTCGATGACGGCCATCAACCGGGCGAATCCGACGAAGGCCCGTTCACTGGGAGAGACCCCGGCGCTCTCTAGCGCCAGCAGGGTGCGACGCCACAGGTCAGCGAGATCGATGTCCGCGCCTGTCACGACTGGCCCCCTCCCTCACCGACGTCGGGCCTGTCCATGCGACCCTCGGGTGCTCGACTGTACCCGTCATCCACAGCCCTATCCACAGGGTGGGGACAAGCGGTGGGTCTCGGCGACCTGGTCACCGGCCCAACTCGGATCGTCTGCTGCGGGGAGAGATTACACCCGGTCATGGGCGTGTCGCTCGCGGAACTGAGAACCTCCTCGCGGGACAATGCGCGGTTCTCTGCTGGTGAGGGGTCCTGGTCGTCTTGCCTCACGTCAAGATGTCCGGATGGTGTTCGTGCGTGCCTCACATGAAATGTCCGCGTGGGTCAGGCTGCCGGGCGGGTGCCGCGGGTGCGGGCTGCGGCCAGGTCGATG
>WBZS01001471.1_pt1 | contig 18617 bp, 17 predicted proteins | sample 5204201 | NCBI WGS metagenome assembly WBZS01 (sample SAMN12344357, study PRJNA552823) | activated sludge metagenome | biome: Activated sludge suspended growth; feature: Nitrification reactor; material: Wastewater; isolation source: activated sludge from nitrification reactor of wastewater...
GGGTGGTGGAGGCCGACCCGTTCCAGATGTTCGTCGATCCCACAGGCGAACGCCACAACGAGAGGACGGGTCTCGGCGAGCCAGGTAGCGACCTCGGTCGGGCCCCAGCCTTTCCGTCCCGCTCGATCCACGCGAAGAGCCGATCGCACCATTCGGAGGACGCCTCCGCCGGAAAGGGCACCGAATACGGTAGGAGTCTCCACAGATCCATGAAGAGGAGCATCGTCATCTGCATGACCGAAGAGATCTCGGCGTCGTCCTGCCTGACTGCGTCTTCGACCCACTTGGGCCCGACCGGTCCGAACACGTTGTCGACAAGAGCACCGGGTGCCGCGTGAGCCTCGGCCGACCACTTCCTGAATAGGTTGTTGTACTGCGCCACCCGCATCACGCTGGACGACTCCTTGGCCAACTCCCAGGCACTCTTCTTCGTCCACGAGGTCGCCCAACGGACTTCTCCCTCACCGCGCCCCTGCTCCTGAACTCCTCGAACATGGGTGAGTCGAGAATCTCCTGCACCTGAGCCAAGCGCTCGACGCGGTAGTCGCGACCCGTGTCCCGCTCGTACTCGCTCTCGGCCTTCTGGAACAGCAACTTCTGTAACAGCCCAAAGGCCACGAAGGTGACAGACGCCCGTTCGCGATCCGGAGCGCGGTCGATCGCTTCCATGTTCAAGACGAGCTCGTAGAGCTGCCTAGCGCACGCTGAAGCGACCTCCCAATGCCCGGACTCAGAGACTAGGCGCGCGGCCTTCAGCGTGTTCACGCCACGCATGAAGATCGCCCGCTCGAACTGCGCCTGTGTCCCGACTATGGCAGGACCTGCCTTTGCCACCGCAAAGTCCCCCGCGTCGGTCATGTCGCGGCTGATTCTGAAGAGAGGGCGTAACCGCTTTGCCGGCGAGGTGATGCGCCCCACGCCGTTCGTATCCTGCGCGGGGTTGTAGCTGTTCGGCTTCCGGCCACGGGTCACACGAGCATGATACGAAGACCTGCGCCCGCCTCGAACACCCTCATGACGATGACGGTCGAAAACTAGGCCACTCGCGCTACCGGCCTAGCATTCGACCGTCGTCGACACCTCAAACTTGCGCTGGCTTCCCGGTCAGACTCATCGCGTCCGCGCGCTGACGCGCCTGGTGCCCCACCAACCGGGCCGCGAAGCTACCGGACGTTTGGCTGAGTTCGTCGAAGCCCCATGCGCACGCTTCTGGCCCCCCGCCGCCTCTTGACAGAGGGGAGCCAGTTGCGGTCGTTTCGGGGACGCCGAACGATGGCCTGAGGAACGCCGTGTCTTGTTCGATTCGCACAGATCGGCCGTTTCTGGTGGGTCGAGTGCAGCGTGATGGTCGCAGTCGTGGGCTGAAAGGCGAGGCGAACTCATCGCGCTTGTTGAAACCCGACAACCAGGACTCACGAGTGTGACTGCGGATGACCCCGCCCGGAGGCATCTTCTAGAAGTTGACCACCCCTCATCAGCATGGTCGATCACCGGGGTTCTGCTGGCGATCCTTGTGCAGGTTGGTCGGCGCGTGCCCAGTGTGCGACGAGCCGGTTGAGACGCTCGGACATGATCAGACCGAGTGCGGCCAGCGCGGCAAGGAACAGCGGGAAGATCGACATTCCTGCCCAGGTTGAGGCCACGCCGAACAGCGGTGGCGCGAGAGTCGAGCCGGTGTAGGCCGCGGCCATCTGGATGCCGATGATGGCTTGGGAGTTGCGGCGACCGAAGTTGACTGGGGTGGAGTGGATGATGGCCGGGTAGATAGGAGCACAACCAAGGCCTGCGACCACGAGCCCGACAAGCGCGAACACGTCGGTATCCAAAGGTAGTGCGAGCATCAGGACACCGAGGCCGACCGTCGCAAAGCCACCACGGATCAGTTGCCGGTCGCCCGCACGGTCGGCGAAGAAGCCGGCAAGGAACCGTCCGCCGGTGATGCCCAGCAGGAACAGTGACGCGAACGCGGCCGCAGTGGCGGGGGCGACTCCGCGGTCGGTGACTAGGTACGTCGACGCCCACAGGATCGACGTGCTCTCGAGGGCGCAGTAGGCGAAGAAGGCGACCAGGATTGAGAGCACACCTGGGATCCGGAAAGCGTGCGCGAGCGGGACGTGGGCGCTGCCCCTTCCCGACGGCTCGGGTCCGGCCGCGTGCACGCCGTCAGCCTCGACAGCGTGCCCTGGTGGGAGCACCCGGTCGACCTTCCCCCACAGCGGCAGGCTCGTGATCAGCAGGAACGTCAGGACAGCCTGGGTGAGGCCGACGATTCGGTAGGCGTTGGACCAGCCCAGGCCGGAGGTGAGGGCGTAGCTCATGATGAATGGGCTGATCGAGGCTCCGAGTCCCCAGAAGCTGTGCAGCCAGTTCATGTGTCGGGCGGCATAGTGCAAGGCCACGTAGTTGTTGAGAGCCGCGTCGACCGCACCGGCTCCGAGTCCGTAGGGGATGGCCCAGAGGCACAGCATCCAGAACGACCCGGAGACGGAGAAGCCTACGAGGGCAGCCGCGGTCAGCCCGACGCTGATCGCCGTGACCAGGCCGGCGCCGAATCGGCGCGTGAGCCGCTCCGATGCGAGGCTGGAGAGGATGGTGCCACCGGCAATGATCATGGTCACGATGCCGGCGAAGGCCACAGGAACGCCGAGATCCCGCTGCATGACCGGCCAGCCAGCCCCGATGAGGGAGTCCGGGAGCCCGAGGCTTACGAAGGCGATGTAGATGATCGCAAGAAGGAGCGAGTACACGGTGGGTGGTCTGCCTTTCACAGGAGCACATGGGCGACGAATGCGACGATCCACGGCGCAAATGCGCCTTAGTGAAGCACCCTCAGTCCGACGACGCCATCGATGAAAAGGGCCAGGAACAGCGCCTTGAGCGCCAAGAAGGACTCCGGTCCCGTCAGCATCGCGTACACAATGGTCAGCGTGGCGCCAATGCCAACCCAGACAGCGTAGGCCGTCCCCGCGGGCAGCGTTCTCATCGCATAGGCCAATCCAGCCATGCTGACCACGAGGTCCGCCGCGCCGATGATCGCCAGCCGGGAACGGTCGGCGGGTCTGAGATCGGTCTGCAGCAGCCCGGCCTCGGCAGAGCGGACGGCCTCGCCGAGATGCCCTGCCCACAGGGCCGTCCGGGCGACCGCGACCGCGCGGACGGCGGGAGGCATGTCGGAGAGCACCGGTTGCACGGCGGCCAGGGCGCCGGTCTGGGTGAGTAGCAGGACGCGAGCGCGACCCAACACGGACCTGCCGAGCGGCTCGTTCTGCTCGTTGGTCATGGGTGGACGGTTCGCGAACTCCGCGAGCAGGTGGTTGAGAGCTTCCGCTGGGCTGCCCCAGACTGCGTCCCGCAGGGCCATCAGCGCCATCCGGACCGACCACAGCCCGGCCACCTCCGCGGCCGCGTTGCTGACCCTCGACAGGGCGAGATCCAACTCTGCGCGATCCAGCCGGACGAGCGCCGCGAAGCCCGTGGCGAGGATCTGGAACGCGGCTCCCATACCGGTCAAGCCCAGCGTGGCGATCTCGCTCGGTTGATCGTCCAACGACTCATCGTCGGGACTCGCCGCGGGTCCGTCGAACGCCATCGCGCGGGCGAGCGCCTCGACCCCTCGGGCCAGCGCGGTCACCGGCTCCCACACGGAGAGCAGCTGTGCCAGGTGCGCCTCCTGGAGCGCGATGCTCGCGTCCGCGCGCAGCACGGCGAGCCGGGCGGAGAATGCCCGGAACAGGGAGTGGGCGAGCTGGGACGGGCTCCGGCCCTCGCTGGTGCGCTGCTCGATGAAGGCGTCCACCTCCTGTTTCGTCGCCCAGGCCGCGTCGAGCCCCCGCGTCGCGCCGGCGGCCGGCATGCGGCGCTGGCCGACCAGGCGAATCGTGCCGGCGAGGACGGCGGTGTCGGTCTCGTGGTGCAGGCTCCAGTCGCCGTGAATCAGCGTGGAGTCGAACAGGAGGCGATCCATCAGGGCGGTGTCGCGTGCAACCACTGCGAGGATCCGATCTGCGTGAAGGTCTGCCCGACCACCGCGATGACCAAGCGCGATGACGGGACGGTCTACGTCGACCAGACCAAGTGCGTCGGCTGTCGCTACTGCGAATGGGCCTGCCCCTACAGCGCCCCCCAGTTCAACGCGGAGACCGGGCACATGTCCAAGTGCGACCTGTGCTACGACTACCGCTCGGAAGGCCTGGAGCCGGCCTGCGTGGCCGCCTGCCCCTCGCGGGCGCTCGACAGCGGTCCGATCGAGGAGCTGCGGAAGGCGCACGGCACCGAGGCGGGCATCGCGCCGCTGCCCGATCCGGGCCTGACCCAGCCGCACCTGGTCATCGAACCCCACCGCTCCGCGCAGTCCTGGGACCGCGCCACGGGCCACATCGCAAACCCCGGGGAGATCTGATGAACGTTCACGACATTCCCATGGTGCTGTTCACCGTCGTCTCCCAGCTGGCGGTCGGCACTTTCATCACCTTGGGCGTCCTCCGCCTGCTCGCCTCGCGCCGCCACGACGCCCGGACCGTGGAGCGGGTGGTGTCGCCGGTGCTGTACGCGATCGGGCCGGCGATGGTGTTCGGCCTCGCGGTGTCGATGCTGCACATGAACGACATCACGCACACCTTCAACGTGATCCGCCACTGGGACTCCTCCTGGCTGTCCCGGGAGATCATCTTCGGGGTGTCGTTCGCGGCCTTCGGGTTCGTGTTCGCCCTGCTGGAGTGGTTCAAGGTGGGCAGCTTCGTGCTGCGCCAGATCATCGCCGGAGTCACGGCGGTGCTCGGCGTCGGCCTGGTGGTGGCACAGTCGGCGATCTACTACGTGCTGATCACCGTTCCGGCCTGGCACAGCTGGGCCGTGCCCGTTCAGTTCTTCGGAACCACCATCCTTCTCGGAGTGCTCGCGGTCGGTGCCGCGCTGATGGTGACCACCCTCGTCCGCGCCCGCGCGGACGAACGGGCCGCCGCTCCGGACGTCGCGTCCGATCCGCAGGCCGGGGACGACGCTGAGACAGTCGGGACGGCAGCGTCCGCGGACGCGCCGCGCGGTGGCCTGATGCTCCAGGTCAGGACGCGGGTGCGCGAGATCAACGCGCCCACCAGCAGTGCTGAATGGGAACTGACCGCGGCCGTGCTCCGAGGAATCGCCTTCGTCGGCTCGGCGGCAGCGGTGGCGCTGCTCGTCGTGTATCCGCTGTATCTCGGGGCGCTCGCGCAGGCCGGCGCCGCCGGTCAGGAGTCGGTGGCGATCCTGGTGGGCCCGATGTTGTGGGTGCGGTTGCTGCTGCTCGCGGTCACGGCTGTCATCCTGAGCTTCTTCGTCTACCGGATGGCCGGGACGGCGACGGTGAAGCAGGCGCGGACGCTGGTCGTGCTGGTCCTGGTGAGTTTCGTGCTGTCCTTCGCCTCGGAGTTCCTCGGCAGGCTGCTCCACTACGCGATCATGACGAGGGTCGGCATCTGAGCATGGACGATGCTCGGCAACGCGAGTTCGTGGCCGCGGCTGCCGCGGGCTTCGCGTTGTCCAGGATGCTGCTCGCCGCTCCCGACGACGGGATCCTCGAGCGGCTGCGCGACCCACAGGCGCGGTCGTCCTGGCCACTGACCGACGAGGTGAGTCAGGCTGCTCTGGCGGGGATCGGGGCCGGGACCGAACCTGAGCGGATCCGGGCGGACTGGAACCGCGTCCTCGGAGCGGACGGCGTGCTGTCGCTGCGGGAATCTATCTGGCGCGACGTTCCCGAAGCCGGAGTGATCGACGACCTGGAGCGGCTCTACCGCGCGGTCGACGGGCAGCTCGACGGGCGGCACAGTGCGACCGGCGGGCTGCCCGCCGATCACCTCGCCGTCGAGTTGCTCTGCCTGGCGCACCTGGCCGCGTCCGCGGCCGGGCCGTTGGCGCGCGGCGAGCGTCCCCGGGCCGAGGAGGCGTGCGTGCTGATCGTCGGCCTCTGGGATCGGCACGTCGACCTGTTCTGGGAGCCGGCGATGACCGAGTTCGGGCTGAGCGTGGAGACCCCCGAGCTCCAGGCCGTCCCGGCACTCGTCGGCGGCTTCCTGAGCGCGATCGAGCAGCTGACCGTCCCGCTCGTGGTGGAGCCGTGACCGCGCCGGCTCCCGATCCCACGAGGAGGCTGCTGACCTGGTTGGGTGCGATCGACCCGCCGTCGACCGTCCTGCTGGTCTGCGGCCACGGGGTCCCCCCGCGGGCCGGCGTGGATGTCGCAGCGGTCCGTCTCCGCGGCTGCGTAAACGATGAAGGCGTTGGCCTGCCCGCCCAGCTGCTGGCGTTCGGGGTCTCGGAAGTGAAGGCCGTCCGCTGCCCGCTCGATGGGCCGGCCACGGAGGCGACGGTGGCGGAGTGGAGCCGGGTGCTGTCCGGGGTGGGGGTGTTCGAGGAGGCACAGCAGCGTCGGCTGCGTCCCCGCGCGGGCGCGGTGTTCGATCTGGCCAGTCCTTCGCTGCCGCGCAGGCTCGCGTTCGGGCTGCTGCCCAGCCGCAAGCCACCGTTCGATCTCGACCTCGACGAGCCCGGACGGGAGGCTGCCGCACTCTGGTTCCTCAGTGAGCACGGACGGGCGCGACTGTCCGAGCCCGGCGGGACTGCTCCGGATGCCGGCGCCGACGCGACGGCGGGGGAGGCGGACGCGGCTGGCGCGCTCGCTGCCCCGAGTTCTGCGTCCGCGGTGGCAGTGAGTCTGGTCGCCAGCGGTTGCGACGGCTGCGGCGTGTGCGTGCGGGCCTGCCCGGTGCAGGCCCTCGAGTTGCGCCACGACGGCAGCACCTCCGTCCTCAGCCACGTGGCCGCGCGGTGCCGGGCCGACCTGTCGTGCGTCCGGCTGTGTCCGCGGGATGCGCTCGTCGTGGCGAAGGAGCTCACGATCGTCGACATCGCCCGTCAGGATCCTGTGGAGCTCGCCGTCATCGCGACCGCGGCCTGCAGTCGCTGTGGGGCCCGCCACCCCAGTGCCGACGGACCGATGTGCCGGGTGTGCCAGTTCCGCAGCGCCAACGCGTTCGGCTCGCTTCCGGTCGCGGCCGGGCGGCCTCAGCAGGTGAGGTCGGCCGCGCGCTCGTCCGCCTGAGCCCGTCAGGGCTCTCGGACCTCACTCCTCGCCCATGAGCACGCCGAACTCGGCTGTGCTGGCCCGTCGCGGGTGCTCGGGGTCAGCGCGCACGCGACCGATGCGCGGCTGATTCGCAGACATTCTTGACAGGCTCACGACTCGTGGCTACCCTCCATGAAAGAGCTTGCATGATGGCAGTTTCCAGCCTGTCGAAAAGCATCGGAATCCGTTCAAGGGAGAGGGATCATGAAGGCATCCGTCCTGGCCGGCTGTACCGCCGCCATCATCGCGTTGTCGGGGTGTTCCGGGGGCAGTGCCCCGGCGACGTCGCCGTCGGAGACAGCGAACCAGGGGACGTCGGCACCCGCCGGCGACTCCCTGGTCGAGGCCGCGAAGCAGGCCGCACAGAAGATCGTCGGCGACCAGAAGCTGAGCGGTAAGGTGACCATGCTCGGCGCCCTCGGCGGTGACCAGCTCGACCAGTACCTGTCAGTGCTGAAGCCGTTCGAGGACGTCACCGGTGTCAAGGTCGAGTACGAGGGGACCCGGGACCTGAGCTCGGTGCTGCAGACCAGGATTCAGGGCAACAACCCTCCGGACATCGTCTCCAATCCGAGCATCGGCCAGATGCGCCAGCTGATGGCTGAGGGCCACATGCTGCCCCTGTCGGATTTCCTGGACATGGACGCGGTCAAGAAGGACTACGACCAGGGCTTGATCGACCTGGCGTCCCAGGACGGGAAGATGTACGGCCTGTGGCAGACCGCCGCGCTGAAGGGCCTGGTGTACTACAACCCGTTGACTTACCAGGGCCCGACAGCACCCAAGGACTGGGCTGAGCTGAACGATTGGGCCAAGGGCTTCGCCGCGTCCGGGACGGCCCCGTGGTGCATCGGTATCGAGAGTGGCGCCGCCAGCGGCTGGCTCGCGACTGACTGGATCGAGCAGTTCATGCTGACCACCTACGGCACCGAGACCTGGGACAAGTGGGCGGCAGGCCAGCTGCCGTGGACCTCCAACGAGGTCAAGTCCTCCTTCGAGGCGTTCGGCGCGATCGCCACCGACAAGACGATGGTCAACGGCGGCCCTACCGCTGTGCTGAGCACTGACTTCACCAAGGGTGCCCTTCCGCTGTGGTCCAACCCGCCGCGGTGCGCGCTGACCCTCCAGGCCGACTGGCTGGGTGCCACCGTCGTCTCGCAGGTCCCCGGGACCGAGGAAGGCAAGAGTGTTGCCTTCTTCCAGTTCCCGGCCGTCAATCCGGCCAATACCGGACTCATCGAGACCGCAGGGGAAATGGTCGGCGCGTTCAACGACCGTCCCGAGGTGCGTGCCCTGGTGCAGTACATGGCGACGGCCGAGAGCCAGGCGTTGCTGGCGAAGACCGGTTCCTGGCTGGCCCCCAACCGCAGCGTCAAGGTCGATGTCTACCCGACCCCGGCTCGGCAGGCGGCCGCCAAGATCTTCACCAGCGCCTCCGGCGTGCGGTTCGATGCGTCCGACCTGATGCCGGCCGACGTCAACTCGGCCTTCTGGGCGGCGACGCTGAAGTACATCGGCGATCCGAGCAAGCTGGACGAAGCGCTCGCCAGTGTCGAGAAGGTCAGACTGGCCAACCAGTAGCCGCCTGATCGGGTCGGGGACGCCGCGTCCCCGACCCGATCGCTACCAGGAGAAGACACGGATGTCACCTACTGTTGCAGCTGCGCTTGTCGGAGTGGCGGTGCCTCTCGGCATCCTGGCCTATCTGCTGATCGGCGAGAAGGCACTGAAGAATCTGCCACCGAGGAAGGCGCGTGGGATCCGGATCGTGCTGTGGCTGATCCCGGCCTTCATCTTGATGATCATCACCTTGATCTACCCATTGCTCCGTACGGTGCTGCTCAGTTTCCAGGACGCCAAGGGCACCGCGTTCGTCGCTTTCGGCAACTACGTCGAGCTGCTCGGCCGCGAGGACTTCCTGATCAGCATCCGGAACAACCTGTTGTGGTTGGTCGTCTACACCGCTTTCGTCACGGTGATCGGGCTCGCGGTCGCCACCTTGGCCGACAAGATCAGGTACGAGCGACTGGTGCGCACCCTGGTGGTGCTCCCCACCGCGATCTCATTCGTCGGCGCCGGCGTCATCTGGGGATTCGTGTACGCCTACACCCCGCCGGGTCTGCCGCAGACCGGCACCTTGAACGCCATCTGGACGCTGTTCCCCGGCGTCGACCCGATTGCCTGGCTGCAGGATGAGAACACCGTCAACGGCGCGCTGATCTTCATCGGCATCTGGATGTCGGTCGGCCTGGCGACAGTGATCCTCACCGCGGCCATCAAGGGCGTCCCCGGCGAAACCCTCGAAGCCGCACGGATCGACGGTGCCTCCGAGTGGGCCACCTTCTTCCGGATCCTGCTGCCGCAGATCTCCTCCACCGTGGTCGTGGTGATCACCCTGATGGCGATCAACGCGCTGAAGGTTTTCGAGATCATCTACGTGCTCACCAACGGCAACTACAACTCCCAGGTGCTCGCCACCTCGATGTACGCGGAGATGTTCGTCGCTCAGAACACCGGGACGGCCAGTGCCATCGCCGTGATTCTGCTGCTGGCGACCATCCCGGTCATCGCCGTCAACGTCAAGTCCTTCAGGGAGCAGTCATGAGCAGCCCGGTTCTCGGCGGCGCCCGGCGGCGCCTCGGCCGATTCGGTACCCATGCCGCGCTGGTGGTGGTGATGCTGATCTGGATCGTTCCGGTGGTCGCGCTGTTCGTCAGTTCCTTCCGGCCGATCGACGCGGTGAACAACACCGGCTGGTGGACGGCGTTCTTTCCGCCGTTCAACTTCACTCTGGACAACTACGTCTCGGTACTGACCCGCAATCAGATCGGACGCAACTTCATCAACAGTGCGCTGATCACCGTCCCGGCGACCCTGATCACCCTCACCCTGGCGGCGATCACCGGCTATGTGTTCGCCCGCTGGAAGTTCACGGGTCGGGAGGTGCTGTTCATCAGCGTCCTGATCCTGCTGAGCGTCCCGTTGCAGATGACCCTGGTGCCGGTGCTGCAGATGTTCTCTGCCTGGAAGATCGTCGGCACCTTCCCGGCGGTGTGGATCGCGCACGTCGGGTACGCGATGCCGTTCACCATCTACCTGCTGCGGAATTTCTTCGCGGGCATCCCGGACGAGCTCTTCGAGTCGGCGGCCGTCGACGGGGCGGGCGAGTTGGCGGCGTTCGTCAGGATCGGGATCCCGCTCGCGGCACCAGCCCTTGCCGCGGTCGCGGTGTTCGAGTTCATGTTCGTCTGGAACGACCTGCTGGTTGCGCTGATCTACCTCGGCGGCAGCCCAGAGGTGGCACCCCTGACCATGGCGGTGACCAGCATGGTCAACTCGCGCGGCGAGGGCTGGCAGGTGCTGACCGCAGCCGCCTTCGTCCTGATGCTCGTTCCGCTGATCGTGTTCTTCGCCCTCCAACGGCACTTCGTCCGGGGCCTGACCGCGGGCGCGATCAAGTAGCCGGCCGCCGGCTGCAGCCGACACAGCAGGCGTCGCTTCCCGATGACGGGAGTGTCGCCTGCGCAGCCACCAGCGCCCTCGGCGCACGTTCTGTAGACCATCGATCCGCCCAGGAGCTCTCTGTGTACCGCCACCAACCCGGTCACCCCCGAACCGCCAGAACCGACCTCCGCGCTGTCCTCTTCGACCTGGACGGGGTGATCGCCCCGACCTCACAACTCCACCGCCACGCCTGGCGGGAGGTCATGACGCCGATCTTCGCTGCACACGGCTCACCGGGCTACTCGGACGCCGACTACTACGAACTCATCGACGGGCGACCCCGATTCGACGGAGTCCAGGCGGCGCTCGCCTCGAGAGGAATCCGGCTGGACTGGGGTGACCCCGACGACGAGCCCGGTGGGCCTACCGTCTGCAGCATCGGGAACCGCAAGAACGAACTGTTCGAGGAGCTCCTAGGCTCCGGTGACCTCGCCGCCTTCCCTGGGACGGTCGAACTCCTGCGCTGGCTGACCTCGGCGGACGTCCTGATGGCGGTCGTGTCGAGTTCGCGAAACGCAGGTTCGGTGCTGGACGCGCTGGGGATCTCGGACTTCTTCGAGGTCGTGGTGGACGGGAACCTGGCGGCCAGCTGTTCGCTTCCCGGGAAGCCCGACCCGGCCACCTTCCGGCACGCGGCGCGCGTTCTGGGGGTGCTACCGGAGCAGGCGGTGGTCGTCGAGGATGCCGTCTTCGGCGTCGCCGCCGGGAGGAGCGGAGGGTTCGGGCTGGTCGTGGGGGTGGACCGGGGTGCCGGCCGGGCCACGCTGATCGGGGCCGGCGCCGATCTGGTGCTGGCGGATCTGGCTGGCCTACGGGCCGTCTGGGAACCCGCGTCCGGAGACCACCGTGTCGGCTAGCTCGGACGTCCGCGGCTGCCGGCCGATTCAGGATGGCTGGAGGCTCGTCGTCGGCCCCGGGAGTGACGTGCGGGAGGGCATCTATCCGTACACCGAGGCTGACGCCACGGTGATGGCGCTGTCCAACGGCTACCTAGGGGTCCGCGGTGTCGGTAGCGCAATGCGGACCCTCGGGCACGGCACCTTCGTCAACGGCTTCCACGAGACCTTCGAGATCCAGCACGCCGAGCAGGCTCACGCGCTGGCCTCCTGCGGCCAGGTGATCCAGGGAGTGCCCGATGTCTCGACCTTCGCGATCCGCATCGGGGACCAAGCCCTGACCCTGGACTCTCCGCGGCTGCTCAGCACCCACCAGGAACTGGACTTCCGGGAGGGTGTCGTTTCCTTGCACGCGGTCTGGCAGCTACCCACAAGTGGACGCGTGGAGGTCGTCCAGCGACGGATGGTCAGTCTCCAGGATCCGCACCTGGCGGTGTTCAGCTGTCAGGTGACCTTGTACGGGACCGCCGCCGACGTGGAGATCGAGCGCCTTCTGATGGACCAGGCACCGGCGTCCGAGCGACCCGAACCCCACGGGGACCCCCGGAGGAGCGATCAGCCTATTCACGGCGGCCTCAGCCCGGAATCCGTGGATCGCGGCGACACGGTCGAGGTCCGGACCTATCGTTGCCGAAACTCCAGGGAAGCTGTCGCCGTCGGCATGGCGGGCCTCATCGAGTGTCCCGGCTCGCCGGTGCCGGTCGTTTGCGCGGGACGGGTGCGAGCGCGCGTCCAGCCAGGTGAGGCGGTCACCGCCACCACCCTGGTGGCCTACCACACGATCGAGTCCCCGCCAGTCGGGATCATCGACCACGGGTTGGTCACCGAGGCCGGAAGGCACGCATCGGATTCCCTCGGGGCCCGCTGCCGCTCGACCATCGCGACCGCTGTGGCGTCCGGCCTTCCGGAGCTTCGGCGGGGCCAGCGGCGATGGCTCGACTCCTTCTGGGACCGCAGCGACGTCGTCGTGGATGCCGGCCCCGACTCGGACCGGATCCAGCAGGCGATCCGCTGGTCCCTCTTCCAGCTCGCGCAGGCAACGGCGCAGGCCGGCGGCCAAGGCGTGCCGGCGAAAGGCTTGACTGGGGCAGGGTATTCCGGGCACTACTTCTGGGACACCGAGATCTACGTGCTCCCGTTCCTTGCCTACACCAACCCCGACGCCGCCAGGCGGCTGCTCGAGTTCCGGCACTCGATGCTTCCCGCGGCCCGGCGGCGAGCGGCGGAGCTGGACGTCGCCGGCGCCCTGTTCCCCTGGCGGACCATCAACGGCGAGGAAGCCTCGGCCTACTACCCGGCCGGCACGGCCCAGTTCCACATCGACGCCGACATCGCGTTCGCCGTCCGCCAGTATTCGGTGCTCACCGGGGACAGCGATTTCGCGGACGGGAAGGGGCTCGACATCCTGGTCGAGACCGCACGGATGTGGGTGAGCCTGGGCTTCTGGCAGCGTGACGGGGACGGCCGGTTCCACATCCACGGAGTGACCGGTCCCGACGAGTACACAGCTGTCGTCGACGACAACTACTTCACCAACACGATGGCACGGTTCAATCTCGAGCAGGCCGCGTCCTGTCTGGCCGGCCTCGCTTCGCGTGACCCGGCGAGATATGCGGCCGCAGTCCACCGTCTGGGAATCCTCCCCGACGAGCCGGAGGAGTGGGCAAGGGCTGCCGGGAGCATGTTCCTTCCGTTCGACCAGCGGCTGGGAATCCATCCGCAGGATGCGCACTTTCTCAGCCGGGAGCGCTGGGACGTCCGGGGCATCCCACCGGAACGCCGTCCGCTCCTGCTGCATTACCATTCGCTCGTCATCTACCGACGGCAGGTCTTGAAGCAGGCCGACGTCATCCTGGCGCACCTGCTTCGAGGGGGCGACCTCTCCGTCGCCCAGAAACGGGCGGACTTCGAGTACTACGAGCCGCTCACGACCGGAGACTCGACCTTGTCCGCCTTCGTCCAGGGAGTGGCCGCGGCCGAGGTGGGCAGCCAGGACCTGGCGTTGCGTCACTTCCATGACGCACTGCGGCTGGATCTGGACGATCGGCATCGCAACACCAGTGATGGCGTGCATCTCGCGGCCGCCGGTGGCCTGTGGATGCTGCTGGTCGCGGGCTTCGGTGGGCTTCGTGACTACGGGGAGCAGGTGCGGATCGACCCCCGCCTTCCCGCGGCGTGGCGGTCGCTGGATTACCGGATCATGGTCCAGGGAGCGCCGCTCCGGGTGAGGGTCACTCACGACGGCGTGACTGTCGAGGCCCTTGGGGGCCAACCGGTGGTACCGTCGGGCCTCGGCCAACCGGTGCTGGTCCGACCGGACGGCCGGCGGGGTCTCTCCGACGGGCCTCGTCTCCTTGAGCCGGTCGGAGGCCTGGCGCCCGAGGGTGTTTCGTGATGCCTGCGCGCGCCGCGTGACAGGAAGAACGTGGTCCCGGATGGACGTGGACGACAGGAGGTCTTGGTGAGCGGCACGAAGCGCCATGTGACCATCTATGACGTGGCCGCCCTGGCGGGGGTCAGCATCGGTACCGTTTCCAGGACCCTCAACTCCCCAGCGAAGGTCGCCGACGCGACCAGGCAGCGGGTGCTCGAGGCCGTGCGCGAGCTGGACTTCGTGCCGAAGGAGGTCGCCGAGATCCGGGCTCGGCGCGGCAACGGCAGGATCGGGGTGGTTGCTCCCTTCTCGGCCCACTCCTCCTTCGGCAAGCGGCTGAACGGCGTCATGGCGGCGACCGCGAAGGTCGGCGTCGATGTCGTGGTGTTCGACGTCGAGTCCGCTGAGAGCTCGCCCTCAATGCTCGAGTCGCTCCCCGTCCGCAGGTCGCTCGACGGGCTCATCGTCATGTCCGTCCCGTTCAGCACCCAGGCGTTCGCGGCGGTGACGAACGCGTCACTGCCGATCGTGCTGGTGGACACCGCCCACCTCGGGCTGCCCACTGTGGTCGTCGACGACGTCATGGGTGGCCGGCTCGCGGGCGCAGAACTGATCTCCCGCGGCGCGAAACGGTTGGCGTTCCTCGGCCACAGGCAGGTGTCTCCCGGGCTGGAGTTGCCGGCGCGGCTCCGGCTGCGCGGGCTCAGGCTGGCCGCGGAGGAGGCGGGCGTGCCGTTCCGCGACGACTTCGCGGTGCTCGTCGGCACGAGCTTCGAGGAGTCGCTGGCCGCTGCCACGCGGCTGCTGGAGGGCGACGAGCGCCCCGACGCCGTCTTCGCCCACACCGATGAGCAGGCCGCGGCCGTCCTCAAGGCTGCCGGTGACCTCGGGCTGAGTGTCCCCGAGGACGTGGCGATCGTCGGCTACGACAACTCGATCGTCGCGAGCGCTCTTGGCCTGACCAGCGTGGACCAGCCGCTGCATGAGACCGGTGAGTGGGCGGCGAACACGCTCCTGAACGCCATCTCCGACCCCAGCCAGGTCCTGCCGTCCGTCACGCTGCCGGTGAGCCTCGTCCGCCGTGCCTCCACGTGAATCGGGCTCGGACGGGACCACCTGGGGCGGGTCGCACAGGCGGATGAAAGAAGCTTTACCACAAGCACTATATGTGTTAGCGTGACAGAACCCCGTGCGGAGACCGTGCTCGTCTCCCCCCGCCTGAACGGATCGTCATGACGCTGCCTCCCCTCGACCCTGCGATCGAGTCGTGGCTGGAGCAGCTCCGCTCCTGGGAGCCTCCCACCGCCAACGAGCGCGAGTCGGCCCGCCTGCTGAGCGACTCACTGTTCGCGAGGCACGGGAGCTACGACGCGGCGGCTGCCACCGTGGTTTCGCACCACGTGGTGGCCGAGGATCGCACCATCAGGGTCGAGGAGTACCGCCCCGCGGGGCGTGAGGACGAAACCCTCCCTGCCTACCTTTCGCTGCACGGCGGGGCCTTTCGCCTGGGGGATGTCGAGGAACTCATCAATGTGGGCCTGTGCTCGCGCCGCTCGGCCGATGCCGGCTTCGCCGTGTTCTCCGTCAACTACCGCCTGGCCCCAGAACATCCCTACCCGGCAGCGATCGAGGACGCGGTGGCTGCGCTGACCTGGTTGATCGAGGATGCGGAGTCGCTCCGGATCGACCCGGAGCGCATCGTGATCGGCGGTGTGTCCGCGGGCGGAGATCTGTGTGCGGTGCTCGCGCTGGAGGCACGTGACCGAGGGCTTCACGTCTGCGGACAGCTTCTGGAGGTCCCCGTGGTGGACCTGCGTGACGAGGCCGTCTGGCTTGACGAGTACGCCGAGATCAACGGATTCTCGACCCTTGCCGAGCTTCGCGGCGAGTACTGCACTCTGGAGCAGACGCAGGACGCGTCGCTGTCCCCGCTCCTCGCGGATCTCGCAGGACTCCCGCCAACCCATGTCATGATCGCTCAACTCGATCCGCTGCGCGGAGGCGCCGAGGCGTTCGTGCAGCGGCTCCGAGAGGCTGGGAACCTGACCACCGCCACCCTCCACCTGGGCGAGCTGCACGGCACCCACGGACTGTTCCGGCACTCGCGCGGGGCGCGGGTCTGGCACGCAGAGGTCGTCGCCGTGCTTCAGGAGTTCGCGGGCGCCGGCGCGTCCTGACGTCGGACGTCGACCAAACTCGGCGGCCTCGACGCCCTCACTCCTCGCCCATGAGGCGGCTCAGCTCGGCGAGGAAGTCGCCGAGGCTGAGCCCGCGTTCGACCAGGCGGCGGACGTTCGCCGGTTCGGTCAGGGTGATCACCAGTTGGTCGAAGGTGTCGCGGAAGAGGTCGCGGTCCTGGGCACTGAACGCGACCAGGAGAACGAGCCGGACGGGGGTGCCCGCCCAGTCGAGCGGACGGTCGAACGTCGCGACCGCGATGCTGGTGCGCTCGGCCGGCATGCCGAGGGTGTATCGCACTTGAGATCGGTGCTGGGTCGCCAAGTCGCGCCTGCGGGGGGAGCTTGCTCGAGTCGGCGCGGACGGTCTTCGGCCGGGTGAGGCTGGGTCGAGGTGCGGGTGGCCCTGGGGGTGGCGGGTGTCGGCGGCCACCTTCGGCGGGCGGCCGCGTGGGGTGTCCCAGAGGTTGGTCGGCCCCTCGGCGTCCCGATCGGCGACTTCTTTGGCCTAGGGATAGTAAAAGGCCCCACCCCCGGGGCCTCGCGGCAGGGGAGGTGACCTGATGGGTCAGACGTTGCGGCAGCAGGCACGCAGGCAGGTGAACGAGGCGGCCGCGACCCGCAAGCGGGCGTGGGAGGAGCGCGAGGCCCGGCTGGTCGGCGCAGCGGTCGAGGTGGTGGCCGCGATCGTGGCCCGGGACAAGGCGGAGCGGGTCGCCGCCGCCGCGATCGAGGCGATGGCGGGCGAGCAGGCCACCCTGACCGAGATCGGGGAACGGTGCGGGCTGCCACTGAAGGAGGTCATCCGGCTGAAGCGGACCTACCTCGAGCCGAACCACGCGCACACCGCCCGGCCGACGGCGCAGGGGACGTCCGAACCGAGGCCGGCATGACCTGGCGCGGGGTGTGGGCCTTGGCACAGGTCACGGGGGTCCTGGCCAGCACGATGGTGTGGCTCGTGATGGGCTCGCTCGCCCCGATGTTCGTCGTCGCTTTCGGACTGCTCGCCGTTGCGGTCGTGGCCGGCTGGTCGACCGGGCCGGTGCTGTGGTGGCGCTACGGTGCCCGCCGGCTCGGTCGGTCCGAGGCGGACGCGGTGTGGCGGGCCTTGGTGCTGGTCGAGTGGCTGCGGGGCCGCAACCAGCCCCGCCTGTGGGTGGGCAGCCGGGTCGACGCGGACGTGGTGGTCGCCGACCCGCACCAGCTGGTCCTCAGCGAGCGGCTCGTGGCCCAGGTCGCCGACCACCAGCTCAGTGATCGCGAACTGTGTCGACTCGTTGTGCGGAGCTTCGGTCTGGTCGAGATGCACCGGTCGCGGCTGGTCGCCGCGGTCGAGGTGTTCTGCGCACCCTGGGCGCTGCTGGCGATCGTGGCCAGCACCCTGACCGGCCCGATCGCGGGCCGCCGCCTGGTGGGGTACGCGTGGCGGGTCCGCTGGCTGTTCGTGGTCCTCGCCGCGGCCGACCTGGACGGCAGGGGCCACTGGCCGGGATTGGTGATGCTGCTGCTGGTCGCGGTCGCGACGGTGACCACGCCTCGCTGGAACCGGGCTTGGGTCGCTCGTCAGGCCGCGATGGCCGACCGAGCAGAACAGCTCCGCAGCGGCTCGCGGGCTGACCGCGTCGACGCCGGGGTGCGGGGTCGGTCGCTGCCTCGTCCCGTGCCGGGCCGGAGAGGTGCCCGGTGAGAATCACGCATGCCGGGCTGCGGTCCTGGGCGAAGGGGCTGCACCCGCTCGAGGCGGCCGTCGAACTGCTCGTCCGAGCCAGCGACGGCCGTTTCGCCACCCCCGGCTACCTGTGGATCCAGCCATGCGGCCAACCCGGCTGGTGGTGGCTCGACCACCAGGCCACCACCGAAGGCACACGCTGGACGCCCCGTCTGGCGGCGGGCAGCGCATCCTGCAAGTCGTCGCCTCCTTGGCCGGCGGCACACCGGTCAACCTGTACACCGACCTGCCCGGCCTCGACCGCGAACTCATGTCGCTGGTGCTCGCCGCGGTGGCCCACGCCAACGGCAGCCACGAACACGCCGACATTCGCCTCTACCTCGACCGCGGCGTCGCCGTGCTCGCCGGACGCCTCCCGTCCCTGCACCCCTGGCCAGAACCCACCGAAGGAGCCCACCATGACCGACCCGTCGCGTCCCACACCCAGCCCCCTGCCCGACCTGCCGCTGATCCGCGAGGAACTGCTCGTCGAGATCGACCAACGCCACCGCGACGGGGCCCCGCGTTCTGAGCTTGCCGACCTGCGCTGGCACTACCAGCAGCTCATGGGCGGCGACGATGCCCGGCCGTAGCTACACACCCGAGCAGCGGGAGGCTGCCGACCAGGCCCGCCGCCAGCAGGTCGAGGAGCTCCACGAACTCCTCGCCAAACGCATCGGCTCACTGGACAACAAGGCCGAGTGGGAGGCCTACCTGCGCTTCGCCCGCAGTTTCACCAACTACTCGATTGGCAGTAGCGGGATATTCGAAGTACGTGAATGCCTCGATCAGCGATGCTGGTCAGACTGTGAGCAGAAGCGAGCGAAGGTTGTCGCGCTCGGGGTGGTGGAGGCCG
>WBZS01001473.1_pt1 | contig 18604 bp, 13 predicted proteins | sample 5204201 | NCBI WGS metagenome assembly WBZS01 (sample SAMN12344357, study PRJNA552823) | activated sludge metagenome | biome: Activated sludge suspended growth; feature: Nitrification reactor; material: Wastewater; isolation source: activated sludge from nitrification reactor of wastewater...
TGAGGCCTCTTCTCAACGTGTTGCCCGAATTGCCTGTTATGTCCGACAGCCTACCACACCCCAAGACCTCAATGCAAACCCTGTCGTGCACCCCTGTCAACTTGGCCTTTCTTTTTTTGATTGCTCCTCGTTATAACTCCCAATTAACCAAGCCAGCTTTGTAAAGGAACGAGCGAAGGTGGCTTGCCCAATTTCCGTGGACAGGGAGGTCCTATGAAGCTTGCGCGAATTTCCGCCGTCTTTTTGGCGCTTTTTGCGGGTGCCGGGTTTTCCTTTGCCCAGCCAGCCACGCAAAATTCGAACGTGGTGCAGACGAATCTCACGGCACCCAGCCCTGCGGGCGTCGCGGCAGTGATCAACGGTGAAACGATCACCATGAACGACCTACAAAAGGTGTTGGAGGCCCGGCCTCCTTCGCCCGTGCCGCTTTCGCAAGAGCAACAGCGTGAGATGAAAAAAGCTGCCATGGCTTTGTTGATTAACGACACGCTGATGCGCCAGTACCTCACGCGCTCGGTGCCTCAGGTATCGCAGGATATGCTCAAAAAGGAATACGCCGAGTTGGCGGACCAACTTAGCAAACAAAAAACGACGATCGAACAGATGCTGCAAAAGAGCGGCACCACGCAAGATCAGCTGCAACGCGAAATCGTCACTCGCATCCAGTGGCGGCAACTGCTGAACGGCCAGCTTCCTGAAGAAAAGGCGAAGGAATATTACCAAGCCAACAAACTTTTCTTTGACAAGGTGTTCGTGAAAGCGAGCCACATCCTCATCAAGGTGGATGCGAAAGCGACGCCCGAAAAAAAAGCCCAAGCGAAGGCGCAGATCGATGCCATGCGTGCGAAGTTGGTCGCGGAAAAGATTGATTTCGCCCTGGCTGCCAAAAGCTGGTCGGAGTGCCCCTCGAAGGACAAAGGCGGAGACATCGGCCCCTTCCCGTTCAAATTCGTGGTCGTGGATCCTTTCGCGAGGGCGGCGTTTAGCTTGAAAGTCGGCGAGGTCAGTCCCGTCGTGGAAACGGAATTTGGTTACCACATCATCCAATGCACGGAACGAACGCCCGGCGAACCGTCTCGATATGAAGATGTACGCGAAGCGGTTCGCGAAGTGTGGGCGCAAGACGTGGACCTGCATGGACGGATTCTGCAAGCCATGCACAAAGACAGCAAAATCCAAGTGAATGTGCAATAATCCATCCCGATTTCGCACGAAAAAAGCGGAGCCAATTTGGCTCCGCTTTTTTTTCGTGCGGGGAATGGTTTTGATTCGTCCTATATTTTGGGTAAAATTATTAAGAATCTGTCACGCGCCGGTTCGTCTCAGGCCTTGGTATGGCGAGATCCATCGAACGGAACGAGGTTGTCTTCATGAATCGAGTTATCGCGGTTGCCCTGGCGAGCTTGTTGACCTTGAGTGGAATCGCCCTTGGCCAAGAGGGTGACGAAGCGGCCAAGATGCGTATCGCGGAAAAATTGCGCCAAGAAAAATTGGCGCGAGAGAGGGCCGAACAAGCTGTGAAAAAGGCGGCGGCAGAGGCTGCTCAGCGGCGGGTCCAGGTGATTTTGCAGCAAAATCAAATCGCTTTTCCGGTGCAGGCGGTCGTCGATGAAATCGTCGTGGGGCCCGATGGAGGAGTCGTCGGCAAGAAAGACAACCTACCGACGGATCCCGCCCTTCGCGATCAAAGTTACCTTCGCTCCGCGGGGCTGCCGGTCGATCCCAAGGGAATTCTGGATTATTTCAAACGCCGAACGTTGCCGGAAGCCAATCCCAAGATGCTTTCGGAGCTTGTCGTCCAGTTGGGAGACGAGGAATTTCAAGTTCGAGAAAAGGCGTTCGGCACGCTGGCGGCCCTGGGGGCGGCAGCGTTGCCCGCGATCAAAGATGGTTTAGCGTTCGCGGATACGGAGGTGCGTCGGCGGTCGACGGAATTGAAATCGAAGATCGAGGCAAACGCCGAGCCGACGCTTCAGCAGGCGGCGGCACGGGTGCTGGCGCGTGCGAAAACGCCGGGCATGTCGGAGGTGTTGTTGGCCTATTTGCCCATGGCGAGCGACGTGGGGGTGGTGGACGAGATTTGCCGTGCCTTGGGCGAGGTCGCGGTCCTCCAAGGAAAGGCCGACGCGGGACTCGTCAAGGCGCTTCAAGATAAGCAGCCATTGCGTCGAGCGGCCGCCGGCGAAGCGTTCATTCGTGCCAAGTCGCAGGAGCATCTGCCCGCGGTTCGAGGCATGCTCAAGGACGGAGATCGCCTCGTTCGCTTGCGCGTCGGTTTGGCGCTCGCGTATGCACGGGAAAAAGCTTCCCTCCCGGTTCTTGTCGATCTTCTGGGGGAACTGCCAGCCGAGCAACTTTCGGGCGTCGAAGAGATTCTGTTCATGTTGGCTCAGGACCAAACCCCCTCCATCTCGCTTGGAACCGATGAAGCGAGTCGAAAAGCTTGCCGCGATGCCTGGGCGGCGTGGCTGGCGAAAAACGAGGACAAGATCGACTTGGCGAAACTGGTGGAAGTCGAATCCCAACAGGGTTTCACCCTCATTTGCCAACAGCAAGCCTTCAACCGCATCATGATTGGGGGCAACGGACCGCTTCGACCCAAGGGCGAAATCGTCGAAATCGACCGCGAAAAAAAGGTTCGCTGGAAAATCGAAATCGACCAGATGGCGTCCGACGTTCAGTTCACGCGTGAGGGCACCGTCCTGGTGGCGGAATACCAAACCCAGCGTGTCACCGAACGAGAAACGAAAAAAGGCGACATCGTTTGGCAGATCGATAGCCTTGGCGGCATGCCCATTTGCGTGCAACGCCTCGCCAGCGGCAATACCTTCATCGCCACCCAAAGCCGACTACTCGAAGTGGACCGCCAAAAGAAAGTCGTCTTCGAATACAATCGCCCCAGCGATGTGATGCGTGCGAAAAAACTCCTCAATGGCGACGTTGCGTTCGTCACCAATTCGGGGACGTTTTTCCGCATCGAGCCGAAAAACAAAAAGGTCCTGAAATCGTTCCACGTCGGCAATCCCGCGATCACGTTTGGCAGCATGGACGTGCTTCCGAACGGGCATGTCTTGGTTCCCGAATACTCGGCCAATCGCGTGGTCGAGTTCAACTCGGAAGGCAGGCAGATCAAGGCGTTCCCCGTGTCGCTGCCCAATGGCGTTCAACGGTTACCCAACGGGAACACGTTCGTGGTAAGCCAATCCACGCGCCGACTCATCGAATTCGATCGTGAGGGCCGAGAGGTCTGGTCCCACATGACCGATGGGCTTCCCTACAACGCACGCCGACGATGAGCCGGGGTTGCGTTGACTCGCCCGCGTTCCTCTCTCTCACCTCGAAGGGCGTCCATCATGATGACGCTTGGCTCTACGAACCGTTGGTTCGTCCGAACGCGTTTCGCGGGCGTTTGTGGCGTCGTTTGGGCCATGCTCCTGGTACACGGCGCCATGGGGCAAACGCCGACGGCTGAAGAAGTCGACGCGGATCGCAAGTTGCTCCGCGAGGCGGAACTTCCCACCACGGGCGTGGGGCTCTTGGAGTTTTTCGAAAAACGCACTCTGAACGCGGACCGTGTCGCCTTCCTCGAAAAATGGATTGTCCAGCTTGGCTCGCCCGAGTTCAAGGAACGAGATCAAGCCAGCGAACGCCTGAAACAATCAGGTTCAAGTTCGCTGGGCTTAATGCGCGTCCATGCACAAAAGACGACCGACGTGGAAGTGCGGCGTCGCTTGGAGCAGGTCATAGAAGCGCTGGCCAGTGGTGCCGAAACGCGCCATGCCGAGGCGACGGCTCGCCTGCTTCGCCAAGAGAAGACGGGCGGCGCCTTGCCCGTGCTCCTGAACTTCCTTCCCTTTGCCGCGGAAGAATCGGTCCGGCAAGAAGTGAGGAATTCGATCTCGGCCCTTGCCTTCGAAAAGGGCGAGCCGGCGCCGGTGCTGCGGGAGGCGCTTCAATCATCGAATACGGACCGGCGAGCGGCAGCGGCGCTCGCACTCGCGACCGTCGGGAATCTCCGCTTTCGTACGGAAGTGGCTCAGGCCGCGACTTCGCTTCCGCCCAAGGAACAAATCCCTATTTGGCTTGCGCTCACCGATCACCAAGATCTCGATTCCGTCGACGCGCTAATCGGCCTCTTGAACCGACTTGAAAACGAGCGTGCCTGGCCGATCCACGCGTTGTTGCACCATCTCGCCGACGAAGACCGGCCTCGCCCGGAACTCGATGTCGACGCCACGCCCAAACAGCAATACGCCGCCTGGCTGAAATGGTGGAATACCCACCGGAAAAACATCGATCCTAAGCGTTTGGCTTCACGTGCTCGCCTGGAAGGTTACACCCTCGTGGCCATCTACAACGGTGCACGTTCGGTGCTTCAGGAATTCGATCCCACGGGCAGAAAAACCTGGGAAATCCCGGTGCTCGGCGGCATTTGCGATGTCCAGGTACTTAGCCCGAAACGGTTTCTTGTCACCTCATCCACCAACGGCCGAATTGCCGAGGTCGATCCGACCGGCGCGGTGCATTGGCAGGCCACCGTCCCGGGGGCGCTCTCCGCACGCAAACTACCTGATGGCAACTTCTTCGTGGTCACGCGAACGCAAGCACTCCTGCTGGATCGAACCGGGAAAACGCGGGGAGAACCGTTGTTTTCGGGATCGCTCGTCCGAGGCGGGTGCCGATTCGCCGACGGAAAGATGTTGGCCGTCACCTATCAAGGAAATGCACGCGTGTTCGACGAGCGTGGACAAGCGCTGCACGACTTCACCATTCCGCGCTTAGCGGTCGCTTCCTCACCCGTCGAGGCTTTGCCGAATCACCGATTCCTCCTTTCGTTGCAGCGTGAGAACCGAGTGGTCGAGATGGATCTCACGGGGAAAATTCACCGCGAAATCACGATGGTGTCTCCCGGCGCGGTCACCTCCCTTCCCAACGGACATATCCTGGTCACGAACGCGACGCATCGCCGCGTCACGGAATACGACGCCCGAGGCCAGGAAGTGTGGAGCATTCAAGTCGAATCGGGCATACGCTTCGCTCGAAAACGGTGAGCCAGTTCGGCTAGAGAGTGGACTTGCAGGCGTGATATACTAAAGGGTTGAAAAATTGGCGTTCAGCGGTCTCGATGGTGGATGCAGGTGCGTTCCCAGTCCGCGGCCAAAAGGCCACGCGGTATTACGGGGATCGTCGGCAAGGAAGGATTTCATGGGGCGAACTTGGATTCCCATCGTGCTCGGAGTACTCGTTTGCTGCCAATCCATCGGCGCCCAAGCGAAGGACAATCCCGATGAATCCGCACTAGAGAAAGCCGGCGTGAAACTCGAGGATGCTTCGCTTCTTGACTTTTTCAACCAACGCACCTTTCGCGACGCCGACCGATCGCACTTTACCCAACTCGTTCGCGAACTCAGCTCGCCCGAATTCGAAACACGGCAACACGCGAGCAAAACGTTAACCGCCGCTGGCCTGAAGGTCCTTGATTTTTTGCGTGCGGAACTTCGAACCGCGCCGGACCTTGAATCTCGGCGGCGTATCGAACTGGTCGTGAAGAATGTTTTTGTCCGTGATTTTCGCACCGGGCTCGCGGCGGCGGCGGTCCGTGTGCTGCGTGCGAAAAATCCGCCTCGAATGGTCGAAACCCTTTTGGATTACCTTCCCTCGGCCGAGGATGAAGGTGTCGTCGAAGAAATCCGCGCCACGATGGCGAACTTGGCCGTGGAAGATGGCAAGCCCCATCCGAAGCTGGTGGATGCCCTTCAAGCGAAAAGCCCGATCCTTCGTGCCATGGCGGGAGAATCGTTGTGGAAATCGCGTCCTGCCGAGATCGCGGCCGAGGTGGAGAAAACCCTCGCCGATCCGGATCCGTTCGTCCGCTATCGCGTGGCCCTGGCCGCCCTCAAAAACCAGGAGCGAAAAGCCGGCCCCACGCTTATCGCGACGCTCGCGGAACTTCCGCTTGATTCGGCCTGGCAGGTCGAAGACCTCCTTTTGCGTCTCGCGGTCGATAAAAGTCCACCTCCCGTTTCTCTGGGTCCCAATGAGAAAACACGCATCACATGCCGCGATGGGTGGTTGACGTGGTGGAAGGAACATGGCGCTAAAGTCGATCTAACCGCATTCGACGAGTTCGGAAAGCTACGGGGATACACGACGGTCGTCCTTCTGGATGAGGGCAAGATCCTCGATCTGGGCGCAGATAACCATGTTCGTTGGCGGATCGATGGATTGATGTTTCCGTTGGACGTTCAGGTCCTGGATGACCAACGTGTTTTGGTCGCGGAGTATCACGCGCGCCGAGTCACGGAACGCCGAACTTCCGATGGTGGCATCATCTGGAGCAAACCGGTGGAAGAGGGGCCCTTGGTCGCGCAAAGGCTGCATACGGGCAACACGTTCGTCGCCACCGACCAACATTTGTTTGAATTCGACAAGACAGGCAATGAAGTTTGGCATCTCGACCTTTCCGAGGATGAAGATCACAAGATCCTCAAGGCGATGAAACTCCTCAGCGGCGAGATCGCATGCCTTCGTTCCGATGGCCGAATCGTGCGGCTCAACGCCAAGGGAAAAGAAGTAAGCAGCTTCGAGGTGAACCTCGGGACTCGGCTGTACGGTGGGCGGATTCAGATGTTGCCCACGGGGCGTGTGCTGTTGCCCCACAATGCGGAAGACAAGGTGGTGGAGTACGATAGCCGCGGTAAGGCGGTGTGGGAGGTCGCGGTGGAAAAGCCGATTGCCGCGCTGCGCCTTTCAAACGGCAATACGCTCGTCACATCGATGTTGCCGGCGATTGGCGCCGTTGAGTTCAATCGGTTTGGGCAAGAAGTTTGGTCGTATCGGCAATCAACGCGCGTGACTCGCGCCATGCGGCGTTGAAATTTCGGGCGGAGCCTGAGCGTTAGCAAGGGCCCTGGCGACGACAGGCCCTGGCGGATTCTTAGGTTTGGCCCCATGTGCAAGCGTTCGTAAATGCCTTTTTTTGGGGGGGGTATGAAAGATCACGTGACTCGCCGCGATTGGTTGCGGCTTGGGTGTGCCGGTTTGACCGGCTTGACTTTGCCGGCGCTTTTGAAGGCGGAAGCGGACCGTGCTCGGCCCGGTGCCGCGAAGGCGAAAAATGTCATTTTCATTTGGCAGCAAGGAGGCCCGCCGCATCAAGACATGTGGGACATGAAGCCCCATGCAGCTTCGGATTACGCGAGTGAATTCCGCTCGATCCAAACGAACCTTCCTGGTTACCACGTCTGCGAATTGATGCCTCGCCTGGCACAGCGGATCGACCGATTGGCCGTGCTGCGTGGCGTCAACCATCATATCGCAGACCATAATCCGGGCAGCATGTTCATGCTCGGTTCGGGAAATGCACCGAATCCGGTGATCTTCCACCCGACGTACTCAGCCGTGGTCAAGCGAGAGAGCACGCAGATTCCAGGTCGGCCCACGACGGTCGCGATTCCGAGCGAACCCACCGAGGGTCCCGGCGCGGGCTTTCTGGGGGCGGCGTATCAATCGTTCTTCACGCAAGCGGATCCCTCCGACGCCAATTTCCGCGTGCGTTCGTTGGCCATGCCCCGTGAGATCGACGAATCGCGTTTCGAACGTCGGCGCCGCCTTCTGGAAGATACCAATCGCTATTTCGACCAGCTCGACGCCGATCGTCCCGACATTTTGCAGGGCTTTGACCAGTTCCAGCGAGATGCGAACCAGATCGTACTTTCTGCATCGACGCGCCGTGCGTTCGACATCGACGCTGAGCCCGCGACCGTCCGAGAACGGTATGGCCGATCGAAACTCGGGCAACGGCTGCTCCTGGCGAGACGGCTTATTGAAGGAGGCGTCCGCTTCGTCACCATCAGCGAACCCGTCGGTTGGGATACCCATGCCGGCAATTTCACCCGGCTACGGGAAAACCTGCCAGTCGTCGATTGGGCCGTCAGCGCGTTGCTCGATGATTTGCACCTGCGTGGCCTTCTGCAAGATACCCTCGTCATGATGTTCGGCGAGTTTGGACGCACCCCGAAAATCAACAATCAGGCGGGCCGCGACCATTGGCCCCAGGCGATGTCGATCATCCTGGCGGGTGGTGGCGTGCCCGGCGGCATGGTGTATGGGGCGACCGATCGCAATGGTGCGTTCGTCGTGGATCGCAGCCATTCACCCGCGGATTTCGCCTGCACCATTTTCAGTCTACTCGGCATCGATCCGCACAAGACCTACCTGGCGCCCAACGGCCAACCGGTCCCCATCGTCCGCGATGGCGAACCGATCCGTGCCGTGGTGGCGTAGGAAGAAAGGGCGGTTTCACCCCCAGCGACTTTCGTCGCTGGGCTTTGGCGGGGATCAAACCAGCGGGGCACTGCACGGTGAATTTTCTTATGAATCTTTTGCTTGGTTCTCGCTGGCGATACTTCCTGACCACGGTGTTTTTTCTTGGCTTGGCCGCCTTCCTCACGTCGTGTGGGCAAACACCTACGCCCGAAAAGAAGATCGGTTCCGAAGCGAAAAACGATTCGCCTCCTTTTTTCACAGACGTCACCTCGCAATCCGGCGTGGACTTCGTCCATCGCAACGGCGAGGAAGCCGACCATTTCACGATTCTCGAATCCCTCGGGGGCGGCGTCGGGTTGATCGATTATGATCAGGATGGATTGCTCGATATCTTCTTGCCCGGCGGAGGCCATTTCGGACCGAACAAGGAAATTCTCGGTTACCCCTGCAAACTCTACCGCAACCTGGGCGCCTGGAAATTCCGTGATGTTTCCGCGGAAACCGGCCTCGACAAGCTACCTCTTTTCTATTGCCATGGCTGTGCGGTCGGTGATTTTGACAACGATGGTCAATCCGATTTGCTCGTGACAGGATACGGGCGAATGATGCTGCTGCGAAACGACAAGAGCAAATTCGTCGACGTCACTTCGAAAGCAAACTTGACCGACCCGGGCCCACTCCACTGGAGTACCAGTGCCGCCTGGGCGGATTTCAATGGCGACGGCAAACTCGATTTGTTCGTGGGCCATTACGTAGATTGGTCGTTTCAGAATCATCCCAAATGTGGCGGATACAATCCGGCGGTGGCGGTCGATGTTTGCCCGCCGGAACGCTTCAAGCCGTTGGTGCCCGCACTGTATCTGGGCAACGGCGACGGCACGTTCGACTTACGGAAAGACACCAGCTTCGTGCCCTGCAAGGCGCTGGGCGTCGTCGTCGCTGACGTGGACGAAGATGGCAAGCTCGACATCTACGTCGCGAACGATGGCATGGGAAACCACCTGTATCTCAACCAAGGCAAGGGCCAATTCCTGGAGTCGGGAGTCCTTTCCGGCGTCGCGTTCGACTCCGACGGCAAACCGAACGGCAGCATGGGTGTCGATGTGGGCGATTACGATCAGTCAGGTCGGCTTTCCATCTTCGTCGCCAACTACGAAAACGAAACCCATTGCCTGTATCGAAACCTTGGCAACGGGCAGTTCCTTTGTTCAAGCCGAGCCACCGGGATCACGAGCATTGGCCTGAAATATGTCGGGTTCGGCGCTGGGTTTTTCGACTTCAATCGCGACAGTCGGCTGGACCTGTTTCTCACGAACGGCCATGCAATCCGTTTTCCCGTGGGAGACAATCGCAAGCAAAGGCCGATCCTTTTCCGCAACGACATGATTGGTGCTGGGGAAAAAGCACGCGTCAAATTCACGGACGTGAGTGAAGAAGGCGGCTCGTATTTTAAAGATAAATACGTAGGCCGTGGCGTTGCGTTCGGCGATCTCGACAACGACGGTCTTCCCGACATGGTCGTTTCGGCCACGAATACGCCGGTTAAACTGCTTCGCAACACCGCCCTTCCCGTGGTGAAAGATTGGCTTGGCGTTCAGTTGATTGGGAAGGGGCCACGCGACGCTGCCGGCGCTCACCTTGTTTTCACCCAGGGAGAGACGCGCCAGGTTCGCCTCATCAAAGGGAGCGGAAGTTACCTTTCCGCCAACGATCGCCGAGTCCTGTTCGCCGTGCGAACGCCGCCTGCGGACGCCAAACTCGAAATCACCTGGCGGCAAGGCGTGACGGAAACGTTTGAAACGCCTTCGCTCCCTCTCAACCGCTACGTGACGCTCACCGAAGGGACGGGAAAAACGTCGCATCGGTAGCGTGCTTCGCGTCTGCACGTCGCCGTCACGCGGGCCGAGTTGCTAACATAAAGGGGTTCCACGATCGCCGATCGTGGAGGATTTCCATTCCTCGGCGTAGCGACCATGCGTTTGCGATTTCCCACCATCCACCTTCCGTCGAGCCGGCGTGAAATCATCGTCAGCCTCACGTTATTCTTCGCGGTATTGACCTTGCTGACGTTCTTCGTTTTTTGGCCTTATTGGCGGGAATCGGAGAATTGGCGTTTGGCGGAGGAAGCGGTCGAACGCCGTGACTTTACCCAGGCGCTCGAATACCTCGAACGTTATGCACAGTTCCATACGGATAGCCCGGCGGGCTTTTTCTTTCTGGCACGCACGAGCCGCCGCGCGGACGAGCTTCGCAAGGCGGAACAATATCTGAGTCGAGCCGCCGCTTTGGGCTGGATACCCGAGCAGATTGCCTTGGAACAGACGCTGCTCCACGTCCAACAAGAAGGCGCACGTGAACCGGCCAGTGAATCGCTCCGCAAATTGTTGGCGGCTGGGCATCCGGATGAGAAGATCATTCTCGAAGCGCTTTTCGTCGGTGCCCGCAAGGTGTTGAACCTTCACCAATGCAAACATTGGTTGACGGTCTGGATGGAACGTTTTCCGACCGATCCGCAACCGGTGGCGTGGCGCGCCAAGCTTCACGAATCCATGGCCCAATTCGAAGCCGCTCGCAAGGATTACGAGAAACTCCAGGAACTTCGCCCGCAGGATCGTGAAGTCTTGCTTCGCCTGGGCGTCTTGGCGTTTTCCAATGGGAGCGACTGCAACACGGCCGAAAAACATCTCAAGGAATATCTCGCCAGCGATCCAAATAATCAGGAGGCGCGTCTGACGTTGGCCAAGTGCGCGCGGGTGAGAGGCGAGTTCGAGAAGGCCGAGGAACTTTTGGAAAAGATTTTACGGGACACGCCGAACGAACCGGAAGCGATTCTCCTACGTGCGGGTGTGGAAGGCGACATGGGAAGGAACGAGTCGGCGCTGCAATGGTTGGCACGCGCGGAAAAAGCAGGCGCCGAGCCCCAAACCGTGAATTACCAATTCGCGACCACCCTTCAACGGCTGGGGAAAAAGGCCGAGGCGGAGCCTTATCAGCAAAAGTTCCTAAAGTACCAAAAGGCCAACGAGGATCTCGACCATGCGATCGGCGAGATTTTGAAGGACCCGCAAAACGCGGACCGTTATTATGACGTCGGCAGGCTCTACGCGATTCTTCAAAAGGACGAGTCGGCCGTGCGCTGGTTCCAGAACGCGCTCCGTTACAACAACGACCACGTACCCAGCCATGAAGCCCTGATCGATCTGTTCACTCGCCAACGCAACTACGCCGACGCCATCGTTCACCGCGAATACCTAAAGGGAAGACAAAAGAAGTAGGGCGTTGTCCACACTAAATTTTTGGGTTGTGGAGACCCACGGGCCTCTCGGCCCGTGGCTTTCTTTGCTAATTTCAAAGCCGTGGGCCGAAAGGCCCACGGGTAAGTTCGCCATAACCTGTAACCCCAAAATTTAGTCTGGACAAAGCAGTAGGGCGTTTTGAACGGTCGGCATTCAGCGATGGGTTTTCAGTTGTCGATTTTCTGCTTTCGGAAAAAAGTACTCGTGGCACCGGGACCTTCCGGGAATTCGTTTGGCCGACAACCGATACCCGATAACCGAAAACGTAGAACCGAACGCCCCTTTGGTGGCGAACCGGTCGCCCCGAATGGTCCCTCGGAAAAAAAACTTTTCCGACTTCCCTAGTGGACTTGTTGTTCCTGTGACATAATGATGAACATTGGAAGTAGCGGTTGGCAGGGACGCTCGGCTGTTTTCGTTCGCTTCTCCCCGGAACAAGCGATGACCAGCGGCTCCATGGCAGATTGTAGACACTCCTGGCTGGTTCATACCACCTCTGAAATGGCCCGAGCCATTCAGCAAATCCTCGCGGAAATGCGAATCCTAGGTTTTTCCGAAAAAGAACAGTTTGGCACCCGGTTGGCCCTCGAAGAAGCCATCACCAATTCCATTCGGCACGGCCATCGCGGCGATACCTCCAAAGTCGTCGAGATCCGCTTCCATCTGAATCCCGAAAAAATCCTTATCGAAATTCACGACCAGGGACGGGGCTTCGATCCCGACGGTTTGCCCGATCCGTTAGCCCCGGGCAATGTGGAACGGCCTGGCGGACGAGGCGTCTTCCTGATGCGCCACTACATGACGTGGGTCTCGTTCAACGAAAAAGGCAATTGCGTCACCCTGTGCAAAATCCGCGGCCGATAAGTTCCTCCTTTCTTCACCGATCGACCCCCAAACGCGGCATCGCCGCAAAGAACCAAGCTCCAAGTTGCCAAGGTCCAAATAAGAACCAATTTCAAATCAAGAAAACTAATGGTTTCGTTCGACTTTTTTTGAAGAATTGGAACTTGAAATTGGTTTGGATCTTGGCTTCTGGATTTTTGGAACTTCAAACGCCTTCGCAAAAACGTGCGAAGGTGAGAAAAAAGGCACTAGAACAAGCCCAAGCACCGAGCCACGGGATTTGCAAGGGAAAGAACGCGATGGCCAACTCATTGCTTCGCGAACATGCACGAACGATTTGGCAATCCGCGGTGGATGCCGTGCGTCCCGGTCCTTTGGTCCACCGTGCCCTGGCTGACGAAAAACTCGCCATCGGTAGCGCGATCGCGGCAGCGACCCGTATTCTCGTCTTCGGTACCGGAAAAGCCGGCACGGCCATGGCGGAGGCGGTCGAAGAGCATCTCGGAACCCACCTCGATCGTGTCGAAGGTTGGATCAACGTCCCCGCAGGTTCGGAAAAACCGTTACGCAAAATCCACCTTCATCCCGCTCGGCCCGCAGGCAGCAACCACCCGACGGAAGAAGGCGTCGTCGGTGCGCGGGAAATCGTCCGTTTGGCCGAATCCGCTCAAAAAAACGATGTGGGGATTTGCCTTCTCTCGGGAGGCGGCTCCGCGTTGCTTCCCCTTCCCGCCGACGGGATCACCTTGGCGGATAAGCAGACCGTCACCAAGCTCCTTCACCAGTGCGGCGCGACCATCCATGAAATGAACGCGGTTCGCAAACATCTCAGCGGCGTGAAGGGTGGCAGGCTCGCGCAGGCGTTTCGGGGTTCGAAACTTTTCACGCTGGTGATTTCCGACGTCGTCGGCGATCCGCTCGACGTGATCGCGTCGGGTCCCACCGCCCCGGATCGATCGACCTTCCCCCAGTGCCTGGAAATCCTCGACCGCTACCGCCTGGTGGACAAAGTCCCCGCGAACGTCCTCCATCATTTGCAGGCCGGTGTACGGGGCGACATTCCGGAAACTCCGAAGGCGGTGCCGGCGAACGTCGAAAATGTGATCTTGGGCAGCAATCGCCACGCGTTAGCGGTTGCCGAGGCCACGGCACGCTCGCTTGGGTATCACGTGCTCAACCTCGGCTCGCACCTCGAGGGTGAAACGGCCGCCGTCGCGACCGCGCTCATGGGAATCGCACGAAGTATTCAAACCGATGGCGTGCCCATGAAACCACCGGTGTGTTTGCTCAGCGGAGGCGAAACCACGGTGACCCTTTCCGATCACCATGGGCGGGGAGGGCGGAACCAGGAATTTGTGTTGGCCAGCTTGGCGCGGTTACAAGCGGATTCGAAGATCGTCATTCTGAGTGGCGGCACCGACGGCGAAGACGGACCGACCGATGCAGCCGGCGCCATCGCCGACGCGTCGACACGGTTACGTGCGGAATCCCTCGGCCTTTCCGTTACGGATTATCTTGGCCGACATGATGCGTATGATTTTTTCCAAAAAACCGGCGATCTCTTGATCACCGGGTTGACGCAGACCAACGTGATGGATGTTCGCGTCACCTTGATTCCGTCATGAACCTCGGCGAAGCCGGGTCGCGTCGGCGCTGGGAGCGTTGCCTTGTTTGGAACTTGGTGGAGTTCGGTATTTTCGCATCCGGGTTGGCTTTGGGCCATCGCCTCCGTTCCCACGTTGGTTTGGCTGATGTGGCGTGCTGGCAGGATTCGGCAACGCGATGCGGGAGTGTTTGCTTCGCTTGGGAGGATCCGCTTGATCCGCGTCGCGGAGGATCGACGCCGACTTCGCGCTGGCTTGGCGATACTCCTTTTCGTTCTTTTCGCGGTGGCTGCCGCCGGCCCACAATGGATCGACCGGAGCGACCTTCCCGCGCCAGGCCGAGGCGAATTGCTCCTGCTAATCGATCTCAGCCGCAGCATGGAAGCGCAGCAACCGAGCCGAAAAACGTTGGCGATTCGCTCGCTTCGGCACCTCGTGAGCCATTTCGAACGGGTCGGCGGTCCCCGCATCGCCTGCGTTGCTTTCGCAGCTGAGTCCACCACCCTCTTTCCCTTCACGCGCGATCTCCGTTACGTACGCTGGACGCTGGATCGCCTGGAAATGGGCGACGGGCAACCGCCCGCGCCGCCTTCAGACGCTCCGCCAAGTTCAGGAACGCGCATTGGAGCGGCGTTAAAGTCCGCGTTCGAATGGTGTGCCGGTCCCCGTCAACGGCCCACTGTCGTTCTCGTTTCCGATGGAGATGACCCGGCGAACGATCAAGAATGGGTGGCGGGCGTGGAACTTTTTCGCGGATTACGCCTTCCCATCCATGTGATTGGCCTGGGCGATCCGGATCGGTCGGCATCCATTCCCACCCCCGCGGGACCTTTGCTCTTCGCGGGGGAAACCGTGAAAACTCAGCGAAATGATCGGCTGCTTCGGGAAATTGCGACCCGCACCGGCGGCATCGCCTTGCTTTCCGAGACCACGATGATTCCCCTGGGAGACGTCATTCCCAATCTTCTTTCCCAAACCCCGGAAACCCAAACAGGGGTCCGTTGGCAGCCAAAGCCATTCCATGGTTGGCTGTTTCTCGCCGCTTCGATCCTGTTCGCGAGTTGGCTCGTGATTTCCGAACGACTCCCGTATCGCCGGCGATATGCTTCGCTTTCCGCCTCCCTGCAAAAGTCGGCTTCTCCCAAAACCGTCCAGGCGGCGGCGGTCGCGGTCCTCGCCCTGTTTTCTCTGAGCGCCGCTTCACCCACGGACGAAGCCCTTCGCCAGGGTGAGCGTGCCTACCATGCCAAGGATTACGCCACGGCACTTCGCCATTTCGAACGCGCCGCGGCGATGACGCCTGATCCTGGTTTCGTCGCCTTCAACAAGGCTTGCACCTTGTACCGCCTCAATGATTTTCATGAAGCAGAGGTGCATTTTCGCCGATGCTTGGAGGATTCCGAAGCACCTCGGCATCGGCAAATGCGAGCTTGGTTTGATCTTGGCAATTGCTTGCTCAAACAAGGGAGTGCGGAGGGACCTCGCTTCTATCGGGAAGCCAGCGAAGCGTTTCGCCAAGCTATCTCCCTCGCGGCTCCCACGGACCCGATCTTCGCGGATTCCCGGTACAACCTCGAGTTGGCCCAGAATCTGTGGATTCGCCATCGGCGCAAGGATCACGATCCAGCCTCCGAAGATCCTTCCAACGAACCAAAAGTGAAAAAGGGAGAACGCCCTGGAAAAGAGGGTCAGAACGACGGCAAGGATCCCTCGGAAGATGCCTCGGACGATGACAGAAAAGGGAATTCGGAGGGTAAAGACCCGCAGGGAAAGACGTCGAAAAACCTACGTGCCGGGCCTCTCCAGGTTCTTCCTGATCAGGAGCGACCCACCCCGCTTGATGCGCGCGATGTCGCACGCCATCTGGAACAAGCATTGGAACGCATTCGGCGGGAACAGCAGCGTGCCCAAGACGCACGCCGACTTCCGTCGCCGGATTTCAAAGATTGGTGATATGCCAAGGATTAGCCAGGTCGTTTATCTGCCTGCCGTCGGCGGGTAGAGCGCCATTTTACTTCGAAGGAATGCCGCCAATTCCTCGGCATCGTCTGTTCCGATGTGAATCAGGCGTTTGTGTCGCACATCGACGCAATCCCAGCCCCAGATATTCCAAACCCATCCGCCTCGTAGGCTCAAGTGAATGCCCCAGCCATCGAGTAAAGTCGTCTTCCCGATTTCGACGGACTGAATGTCCTCGTAAGAAATCCGCGTGAAAAACAACGGCAGCGGGCCAAACTGAACGAGCAGATGATCACCACGATCCGCCACCGTCAGATGGAAAAAGCAAAACGTCAACACGAACATGGCGATGCTTATCGACACGAACATCCAGGTCATTACTGGAATCGATTGGGTGGCAAACGCCGTGAATGCCATGACGATGGCAACCAGGAAAAGAAGAAACGCCCACGGGCCGCGTTGGGTGTGGGCGTACGAAGAAACGGTGGTGGTGTTCATGTTCATCCCCTGGTTCAGCGTGGGCGATGATGAATTATACCTCATTCGAAGGAATTCTTGCCATTGACGTCTCGACGGATGCCGTTTCCACCGCGGAGTGCATGCGAAAATCAACGTAGTGCTCTGTCCAAACTAAATTTTGGAGTAGCAAGGATGGGTTAGCCGGACGCGCAAGCGACGGCGGCGCCGAGCGAAAACGTCGTGCCGACCCGACCTCAGTGCGATTCCGTCGCTTGCGCGTCCGGCTAACGGTTGCCACACGCACCCCGAGATCAAGTTTGAACAGGGCCCTAGGAGCCTACCAGCATGTGCTCTTTTTTAGGATCAGAGTCGTAGGAGAGAACTGTGGCCATCGCGGTGGAATCCTTGGTTTCGCTGGAGGCACGGTTGGCGTGGGCGTGCCACCAATCTTCCGCGAGGTCCGCGTCCCAATCCTGGGCGGCGACCGATTCCGCAAGTGCCCGGTCCAATTCGACCACGTTGGAATAGCGGTCTTCCGGCTTTTTCCGCAAGCAGCGAAGCAAGATTTCCTCGAGATCCAAAGGAACCTCGGGGCGAACGGCGCGAGGCGCCACGGGCGTGTCGCTGATGTGGGCCGCCAAAAGCTCCATCACCGTTTCCCGCTGAAAGGGACTTTGGCCCGTCAGCAGAAAATATCCCAACGCGCCCAGGGCATAAATATCCGTTCGTGCGTCCACGTTCGTAAAGCCTTTTGCTTGCTCGGGCGCGATGAACTGGGGCGATCCCAAAATGGTTCCTTGCATCGTCAGTTTACTTTGCACGTCTCCATTCATGCCCGTTTCGTGGACCAGGCCAAAATCGAGAAGCTTGGCCACGTCATATACTTCGCCTCGTTTGCAGATGATGACGTTGCTTGGCTTGAGGTCGCGATGGATCAAGCCGATGCCGTGCGCTTCACGCAGAGCCGCACAAAGCTGACGGAGGAAATAAATCGCTCGCCCGGCAGGCAACGGACCGTATTGTTCCACCAATTCTTGCAAGCTCAGACCAGGAAGGTACTCCATCACGTAATAGAACGTTCCATCGTCCGTTCGGCCATAATCGTAGACTTCGACGGTGTTCCAATGGGTGAGCGTCGCCATCGCTTGGACTTCGCGCTCGAAGCGGGACAGCGTGGTCGGATCGCCGGCGAAATCGGGGCGAATCAGTTTGATCGCGCAGGAACGGCGGAGCAACGTGTGTTCGCCCAAATACACTTCGCCCATGCCTCCTTGACCGAGACGTTGGTGCAGTTGGTATTGGCCTAGCTTCCGCATCTTGTAGGCTTCTTGTTGCAACTCGCTGATCTTGTACGATCCGAAAATCGCCGTGGCCGCCCCAAGCGAAAGCGCCACCGTCATGTCGAACATGGCGTTGAGGGTGTAGCGCCCCATGATCGGACACGGATAAAAGACGCCGAAAGTCAGGATCAACGGAATGGCCATAAACGTTCCCACCACGATCGCACTGCGTTTTCACGTGTTTGGAATGAACGTTCCGTAAAGCACGATCAGTACGTACCAGCGAATGACCGTAGCCAAATTTTGAAGCTGGAGGACACGATCGACATTTTCGTCCGAGATTCCCACCAAACACCGTCCATGGACATAGGTAACAATCTGAACGTAGGCGAAAAAGAACGCGGCACTGCCGAAGATGCCCATCTCAATCGCACGTAGGGCGCGTTGGCTCAAACAGATCTTTGACCAGAGAACGGCACATAGGGCCGTCTGAATCGCCACCACCGCCGCGTGAATGCCCTTATCGAGCGAGGTCCCTTCCTCTTGTGGACCGGCGCTGGGAAAGAAGATTGCTTTGATCAGGAACAGAGCGAAGCCCGCTAACCCAATCAGTCCGGCGACGCGCAAACGAGACCGCAGCAAGTGGTTGAGTTCGTCGGTGTAGCATGGGCCCGAGCCTTCGCACATGGCGATCTTGGGCTTTCCCGATGGAGGCGCACCCGCGTGCGGCGCCAGCACGGTCAGCGTCTGCTCGGCCCCATTGCCGGCTGGTTTTTTTGGATTCATGAGCGAACTCGTCAGAAAGAGTCAAAAAGCACGGCTGAGCGAAACTCCGCCGCCCATCATTTTAGACGCTTGACACGGGCAAATTGCTACAAGTTCGGCAAAATTCACG
>WBZS01001478.1_pt1 | contig 18541 bp, 10 predicted proteins | sample 5204201 | NCBI WGS metagenome assembly WBZS01 (sample SAMN12344357, study PRJNA552823) | activated sludge metagenome | biome: Activated sludge suspended growth; feature: Nitrification reactor; material: Wastewater; isolation source: activated sludge from nitrification reactor of wastewater...
CAACTCCCATGCATCGGCCCAAGAAGTCACCTTCCCCTGCGAGATTTCAGGCCGAATCGAGAAAATCGCCGACCAGGATTGGTATGCCTTCAAGTTGAATAAAGGACAAGCAATCGCGGTCGACGTCGTTGGCGAACGACTTGGAGCCGCGATCGATTTGGTGGCCAGCATCTGGAACGAAAAAGGCGCGTTGATGGTCGAGCAGGATGATGTCGCCGACACGATTTCCCCGCAGTTCTACAACCGAAGCGACGATCCAGGCCGATTCCGATTCACGGCCAATCAGGAAGGGACCTATTACCTTCGCATCGCGGCTCGCGATGCCAACTCGCAAGTGGGAGCGAGGCATGTTTATCACGCTCGCCTCACGAATGACGTGCCTGACTTTCGCGTCTACGCCATGCCCACTTCGGCGCTCGCGCCGGAAGGTATCACGTTGGGGCGTAAGGGACATTACGCGTTTTCCCTTTACTTGCAAAGCTTGGGGAATTTTTCGGGAGATTTGCGCATCGAGGCGGAGAATCTTCCGAAAGGCTTGGCGATGAAGCCGCAAACGATCTCAGGTTTGCAGAAGTCCGCCGTGGTGGAGATCGAGGCAACCGCCGACGCGCCGGAATACGTGGGACCGATCCATCTTTGGGCGACCGGAACGATACAAGGGCAAAAAGTTCGCCGTGAAGTTCGGTCCGCGACGATCACCTGGGCGGTTCAGCAGGTGATCCCCACCGTCACGCGCATGGACCGCGAGTTGGCGGTTGCGGTGCGTGGACAGGCGAAATATGCCGTCAGCACCGACAAGCCGAAGCTTCAGGTGCTTCAAGGCGACAAGATCACGATCCCCGTGAACGTGGCGCGGTTTGAAAAAGATTTCAAAGCGAATGTGTACGTGACGGCCCTGGGATTGCCTCCGGGTTTGACGGCTCAGCCGGTTTCCATCGCGGCGGAGGGCAAGGGGACTGGCGTGCTCACCATCGATTACAAAGGGCAGGGGTTGGCGGCCGGCAATTACAACGTCGTGTTGCGGGGGCAAACCTTGCAGCCAAACCCGAAACAGCAACAACCACCGAAGAACCCGCCGCCCAATTTCATCGAGAACTCGTCGGCGATCACCCTGGTGATGGTGCCGAAATCGCTCGGCAAGATTAGCGCGAATTCCAAGGAAACGAAGTTGTCGGCCGGCAAGGAAATCGAGGTCGTGGTGAAGGTGGCACGCCAACCCGAACTTCCCATTCCCTTCCAGGTGGAAGCGATTTTCTCCAAGGATCAGGCGAGCCTGACCGCCACCAAGGCAACGATCCCCGCCGACGGAACGGAAACAAAATTTGTTCTTCGCGCCAACCCAGACGTGAAACTCAAGTCCGGCCCGATCAACGTCACGGTGCGCGCCACCGCGATGTTCAACGGCGAGGTTCCCGTCGTTCACGAAACGAAACTTACGCTGCAAGCATCCTCGAAGTAGGACGCTCGAATCCAATTCATTCAAGCCGAGCGGCGAAAGCCGCCGGGTGAAGTAGCAGGAGGCACTTGCAACAGAATATTTCGAAGACTATGACCCGGCGGCGTTCGCCGCTCGGCTTTGCAGGCGGTGGTTTGGGATTGGGAATGGGGGAAAATGGAAAATGCGAGGGGAGCGCCGTCGCCTTGCGGCGACTTCCGGGTCGGGACGGAAACGACCTGGTGAAAGGCGTTTCCGGGGACGGACGGGCTCTTCGCCAGCCATCCACTTCGGCAGCCTGGCAGCCACAAACCCGCGGTTCGCCAAGGCGAGCCGCCCGGTGGGTTCAAGGCCCAAAGCTTTGCGTCGCCGTCTTTCGACGGGTTTGCCCTTTCGGTGAAGAAAGGCGTTGTGACCACGGAACGAGGACAGTCCCCTCGCAACCCCGGCCCTCCAAAAACGAGGGCCAAGTGATTTAAAGGTAGGTCACGAAATCCGCGGAATCAAATCAAACTGAAAAATCGTCAAAATCTGCGAAGTTTGCCTACTCGCTCTCTCCTCCGAACTTTGGCGTTTCGTCATTCGAACAGCTTGCTGACCGATTCATTGAAATGGATGCGTTTGATGGCGTCCGCTAAGAGCGGAGCGACGCTCAGCACCTTGATGATCGGAAGATGCTTCTCGGGGGGTAAGGGGATCGTGTCAGTGATGATCACCTGTTTGAAAGGCGATTCGCGCAACTTCGAGATTGCGTCGCCACAGAGGACGCCATGGGTGGCACAGGCGTAAATCTCACGCGCACCATGACGTTTCGCGATATGCGCGGCTCCGACCACGCTGCCGGCGGTGGAAATCATATCGTCGAAGATCACCGCGACTTTGCCTTCGAGTTTGCTACCGATGATGTTTTCTTGCTTGGTCTCGGTGGCGCTGGTTCGGCGTTTGTCCACGATCGACATCGCCCCGCCCAACTTCTTTTGGTGCCGAAGCGCGCGTTTGATGCTTCCTTCATCAGGACTAAGCACCACGAAATCATCCGAAGGTATATTCAGCGACTGGACATAATCATTGATGACGGGACCCGCATAAAGATGATCGACGGGGATGTCGAAAAATCCTTGGATCTGTGGCGCATGCAGGTCAACGCATAAAACACGGGTGGCGCCTGCGGTTTCGAGTAAGTCGGCCACGAGCTTCGCGGTGATCGGTACTCTGCCCTTGTCCTTACGGTCTTGGCGAGCGTAGCCATAGTAGGGAATCACGACGGTGATGCGGTCGGCGCTCGCACGTTTCAGGCTGTCCAGAATGACGAGCAATTCCATGATGTTTTCGTTCACCGGGTAACAGGTCGGTTGAACGACGAACACATCGCGGCCTCGCACGTCCTCATCGATCCGTGCCAGGAATTCGCCATCAGGAAAATTTTGTAACGTGATTTTTCCCAGGGGGTCGCCCAGGCACTGCGAGATTTTCTCCGCGAGCGCCAGGTTCGCGCGGCCACTAAAAACCTTGAGCAGATTATTTCCCATGGGAAAAGAAATGCCTCGTATTTGCGAAAATTCCGTGAAGAACGGGCCTTGTTGAGATAAGACACGTTTGCCAAGGCGTCAAGGGAAGGACCGGTTTGTATGGTCGAGCGTTGCAGGTAAATCCGCTAGGGGTAAGCGGCCGGTGTGAACTGGCAGGTTCATTTCGCAGGTTTCCGCACCGTGTCGTTTGCGGAATTTTTTTCCGCGGCGTCCGCGTGGAATATCGCCCGGCTTACGCCAGGTTGCTTGCCCATATATCGCTCGAAAAACGCAGCCGAAATAATCCCTTCGTCACGAAATGCGGGAACTCCCGAAAGCCAAGTGATTTGAATTTGGAGCTGACGTACCTTATCCCATGATTCCATAACTGTAGGGGGTTTTGACCGGGTCGTTTTCTTCGAAACGATTTAACCGTAGGGCACGAATATCCAGCGACGATGTTTTGCCATCGACGACGAGTTCCGCCATCAATTCTCCGACGATGGGAGAAAGCTTGAAGCCATGCCCGCTAAATCCAACGGCGCAATACCCGCCTTCGAGGTTGCCGATTTTATCCAGGATGGGATGCCAATCGGGCGTGATGCCGTACAAGGCGCCAAATCCGCCTCGGCCGTAGCTTCGATGCATGGCGGGATAGCGTCGGCTTAGGCGTTGGCGAACGCCGGGCAACCACGTGCCGTCGGCGGCTTCGTTGTAGTTGTCCGGATCGACGGGGCTGTTCGCTTCCTCACCCAGAAGGCTGCCGGAGTGGATCATTTCGCCATGGGTCGGTTTGAAATACAAACCTTGCACGAAATCGCAATACACCGCGGACCGCCTACCAAAATCGGGAGGTTTGCGCAGCAGGGCCACCTGCGTACGACACGATTGAACCGGGATCTTGATTCCTAAATCTTTGGCGAGCTTGGAAGTCCATGCCCCCGTGGCCAGGACGACGGTGTTCGCTTGATATTTGCCCTCGTTCGTATCGACGCCGACGATTTTGCTTCCTTGCGTCATGAGGCTTTGCACCTCGACCCCGAGGCGGAGGTCCGCACCTTCACGCCGAGCGGCCTCGGCGAAACTCGCGACCGCTTGCACCGCTTCGACGTAGCCTGCTTCCGCTTCGTAGATGGCAATTTCGTTGTCGTGCAAGCGAGCGTTCGGATCGATTTCGGTGAGGACCTGAGCGGAGACGGGGCGAACGTCGATGCCGAGTTCCTGTTGCATGGCCACGTTCGCATCGAGGCCTGCTTTGTCCTTTTCATTGACGATGAGGACCATCCCGGTTCGCGTGAAAACGGGTGGTCCGCCGACGATTTGGTCGAACTGTTCGAAGACGCGTAGGCTCTGCTGGGCCATGGTGGCGGTAAGGCGATGGGAATAATGTTGGCGGATGATCGCGCCGGATTTCCCGCTCGAGCCGGCGCCGAGAAACGCCTTTTCGAGCAGGATCACCTTGCCGACTTTGCGTCGCGCGAGGTGCCAGGCGATGCTGGTTCCCATCACACCGCCGCCTACCACCAAGATGTCACAATGCACGGCCATCCGCGAACTCCGCATGCGTGGTGGACGTTATTCCGGATAAAGCGGGGTGCTGAGGTAGCGTTCGCCCAAGTCCGGCAAGACGACGACGATTAATTTTCCCGCGTTTTCAGGCCGATGCGCGACTTGCACCGCCACGTGCGCCGCCGCCCCACAGCTGATGCCCACGAGCATGCCTTCTTCTTTCGCCAAGCGCCGCGCCATCGCGAAGGCGTCGTCGTTGGTGACCTGGATCACTTCGTCGAGGATGTCGATGTTGAGCACGCCTGGGATAAAGCCCGCGCCAATGCCTTGGATCTTGTGGGGACCGGGCTGGATGGGTTGGCCCGCTTTCTTCTGCGTGATGACGGGGCTATGCGTGGGCTCGACCGCGATGGCTTTGAAGCTGGGCTTACGCTTCTTGATGACCTCGGAAACGCCCGTCACCGTGCCACCCGTACCGACGCCCGCGACGAGAATGTCGACCTTGCCGTCCGTGTCGTTCCAGATTTCCTCAGCCGTGGTATTGCGGTGGATTTCGGGGTTGGCGGGGTTTTCGAATTGTTGAGGCATGAAAGCGTTGGGCGTGTTTTCCACGATTTCGCGAGCCTTGGCGACGGCGCCGTTCATGCCTTTCTCACCCGGCGTCAGCACGATCTCCGCGCCGAACGCTTTGAGCAAGCGTCGGCGTTCCAAGCTCATTGTTTCCGGCATGGTCACCATCAACTTGTAACCCCGTGCCGCACAAACGAACGCCAGGCCGATGCCCGTGTTTCCGCTGGTGGGCTCCACGATGAGCGAGTCGGGGCCAAGCTTGCCGGCTTTCTCGGCGGCGTCGATCATGGCCACGCCGATACGGTCCTTGACGGACCACAGGGGATTGAAGTTTTCGAGTTTGCCCACCACCGTCGCCTTGGCGCCATCGGTCACTCTGCGGAGCTTGATGAGCGGCGTGTTGCCCACGCATTGGGTGATGTCGTCGTAGATTCGGCCTCGTCCTGGCTTGGTCATCGTTCACTCCTGTTAAATGGTTGACTTGGTTTCCATCGCGGAAAGGTCGAACCTTCCGATACTTTTACGGAAATCCTTCGCTCGGCGGGAGGCATTGTATGGCGGACCGCGAAACACGGAAACCAGCCGTGCCTTGTTCACCCCGCAAGCACGGGATTGGGCCCAGACTGAAAATCGCGAACTTCGATCTCGACGTTGCGAAATCCTTGCCATTCGTTGATGCGGGGGGTAAAAACCAGGCTGCATTGGCCATTCACCGCCATGAGTTCGTCGATCCGGTCCCCCATGCCGAAGGCGATGGCGCGAAGTTCCTTTCCATTCTGCCTGACGCGAAATGAAAGATGGCGGTCTCCGCCACCCACCCGCTTGGGGTCGCCCACCACCTGCAACCGATCCGCAAGCATGAGCGGCTGCGGATTCCCTGATCCGTAAGGTTCGAGTTCACCCATCGACTTGAGCAAGCCGGTCGTGAGGGCGGAGAACGGTACTTCCGTATCGATGGTGAGGCAGTGGGGTGGCGGGCAGGGGCCGAAATGGCGGGTGGCGACTTCCCCAAACTGACGCCGAAATCCCTCGAGGTTTTTGGGAGGAACACGGAATCCCGCCGCCGTCGCGTGGCCGCCATGACTCGCCAAATGTTCGGTGCAATCCTGCAGCGCCTCGTGAAGCCTGAAACCCGGCACGGAACGGCCGGATCCCTGGCCTAATTCGCTCGGCCCGCGCAACGCGATCATCAACACGGGACGTGCATACTGGTCGACCAGGCGACTGGCGACGATTCCCAATAAGCCCGGATGCCAATTCTCGCTCGCCAGCACGAGCGCGGGACCATCACCCGCTTTCTCGGCCAACTCACGCGCCTCTTGAAGGATCTTCCGTTCGATCTGTTGGCGTTCTTGATTTTGCCGTTCCAGGAAGTCGGCCAAATAGGCGGCACGTTCCTCGGATTTGGTGGTGAATAGTTCGACGGCCAACCTCGCCGTGCCAAGCCGACCCGCGGCGTTGATCCGCGGCGCTAACGCGTAGCCGATGTCGATGACCGACAGGCTTTCTTTGCTATCGAGTTTCGCGCACTTGAGAAGTGCCTGCAAACCGACCGAGGGCTTTTCACGCAGGCGTTGCACGCCGAACCGCACGAAGATGCGATTTTCGTCGAACAAAGGCACCACATCCGCGACGGTGCCCATGGCGGCAAGCACCACGGCGTCGAGCAAAAACTCACGCAGGTCGGGCGTGACTTTGGCGCCGCCACACGCGCGTTTGCACAGACCCCAGATCAGCTTGAACGCGACTCCCGCGCCGGACAGGGTGCCGCACGGGTACGGTTCCTGCCCTTGGTGCACGCGTGGGTGGACGATGCAAGACGCCAAGGGAAGCGTCGCTTTGGGTTCATGGTGATCGGTGACGATCAGATCGACGCCAAGCTCCCGCGCGAGCACCGCTTCGTCCAAACTGGCGATGCCACAGTCGACGGTGACGATGACTTGAACGCCTTTGGCAGCCAACTTCCGTAAGGTTTCCGTGCTAAGTCCGTAACCGTCTTCGAGGCGGTGGGGCACGTGGAATTCGAGGTTGGCGCCGAGGAGGCGAAGCCCGTTCAGAAGGATCGCGGTGCCGGTGACGCCGTCGACGTCGTAATCGCCGTAGACGCAAATACGTTTGCCGGCCTGGATCGCGAGGATAATCCGTTCGCAAGCGTCCGCCAGGCCGGGCATGCGTTCGGGTTCATGCATTCCCGCCAAGGAACAGGCGAGGAATTTTTGGGCAGCCAGGTGATCGGTGACGTTGCGATTGGCGAGGAGTTGGGCCACGATCGGGGAGACGTTGAGCGCTCGGCTCAGCCGATCGATCAGGGCTTGATCGTGAGGCAAGAGCCGCCAAATCTTGGCATTTTTTCGAACCGATCCGTCCATAATCGTTCGGGCGACCCGACACCTCAAACCGACGGCGAGGCCATCTTTAACGCATCCTTTCATCATAGCAAGGCAGGCTGAAGGTGCCGACAGGGAAAACGAATCCAAAAGCCGAGCGGCGAAAGCCGCCGGGTGATTGTTTGAGCATCCCCTTAACCCGGCGGCTTTCGCCGCTCGGCTTTTTGGAAGTGAGGGAAACTCTTTATGCTGATTGGCGACACAGAACTTCGGGCGTGCCATGGTCGCGAACGTATTTGACGAGGCGATCCCAGGCTTCGGAATTGGCGGGGATTTGATCCGCGGATTGACGCAAATCGTCGAGCAATGCCTGAGTGTCGGCGTAGGCCGCTTCGCCCTCAGCTGCCAGGCGGAAGAGGATGGACACGAGTGCGTCCGGGAGGGGTTTCGACTTCGCGCCTTTGCGAACGCCCGAGGGCGTGCACCAACCGGAGACGATATTTCCCAGCGTGCGCAGGTCATCGTGCAACGTCGGTTCTTCTTCCGGAATGTTGCCGGCCAACCACGGAGGTTCTCCCAGGCCAGCAATCTTCAGATGGCCATCGTTTTGCAGAAGGAGCGAGCTTTCGCGCAGGTGGCCATGGACCGTGCCAGCCTGGTGAGCGGCATGAAGCCCCTGCGCCGCCTGGGTAAGTAGGCGATAACAAACGCCCGGCGCCGCCGCCAGTGGAGGCCAATCCGTCGCGGGCAAGCCGGTGATCCACTCCTGAAGCACCGCAGGCCGGCCGCCAATTTCCAGCACTTCCAGCGTGTTGACAAGGTTCAGATCGTTTAAAGTCGCTTGCTGGAACCGTTGCCGATATTCATCCGGACGGACCGCGTCGTGCATGTCCGCTTCCGCCAAATGCCTTAGCAACGCTTCCGTGCCTCGGCGGGGATCGAACACACGGTAGAAAGTTTCGTGAAGCGTTGATCGAACGCGGTCGATCACCCGCACGGGTCCGAGCATCAAACCCGTCAAATTCCCCGCTTCGATCAACGAAAGTTGATAGAGCGTGAGCACGCCACTCGAAAGTAAGACCTGACGCAATGACCTGCGCTGGCGGCGTGCTTCGACGAGCAACGCCATCAAGGCATCACCTTCGACGAGCTGCAATTCTTCGAGCACGGCACCGAGCTTTCGGTCACCCGCATCCATCGGGCCCGCCATCGAGAGAATATCGCGTTGGATCGGAACGATCGCTTCGTCACCGTCCACGGTCGGCGCGGGCTCCGGAGGTGAGGGCGGGGTCGCGGTCACGGATTCCGAAGCGGGCACGACGGGCAGCAGCGGCACACCTGCGAGTTCGCGAAGCTTTTTCCGGTACCACTGCTGCATGTCGACCAGGTGATGATCGAGTTCTTGGCGCCGTTGCACGACTTCGTTTTGTTGTTCCTCGAGCACTTCAACCTGGCGTTCCAGGTCTTTGGTGGCTGCCTCGACTTCTCGTTGTTGCGCCTCGACGTCCGCATGCCGGCGTTCCAGGCGAGTTTCATCCTGGACGAGCAATCGCCGCATCTCCGCCACCTGCGCCTGCCATTCGATGAGGTTCTGCCGAAACGCCACCATGGCGAGCCGATGTTCGTCTTGCTGGCGATGGAGCGATTGTTCCTGCGCTCGGTGTTTCTCCAAATCTTCCTGAAGCCGAACGCGGAGCGTTTCCAAATCTTCATGGCTATGGCGAACGTACTGGTGAATCTCATTGAGATGGTCGCGGAGCTGGTCACGCGCGTCGGTCAGGCGATCGAGCGAGGTGCCCATGCGCAATTCCATCTCAGGCATTTGTTGTAGGAGCGCCACCGCCTCCTTCTTGAGGGTGTCGAACTCGCCTCGAGCTTGGGCATGTTTCGTCTGACTGTCTTGATGTTCCAAGACCCACCGGCTGCGTTCCTCGTTCAAGACGCGCCGTTGTTCGTCGATGCTTTTCAGGTGTTCCTGATATTTGCCGTCGAATTCCGCTAATTCGGTTTGTTGCAGTTCGAGTTTCTCCGCCTTTGCTTCCAGGTCGAGGCGAAGTTGTTGCATCGATTCGACCGCGAGGCGATGCTCCTCGTCGCGCTTGGCGCGTTCACTTTCGAATTCGGCGACCTTGGCTGAATGGGCATCGAATTGTGCCTGGAGCGCGCGTTGCCTGTCGGCCAAATCCTCCGACCGTTTGTGCAGTTGTTCCTGGAGTGCTTCGCGTGCCTGTTCACTTTGAAGCACTGCCAAACTGCGTTCGCGCAGGCTTTGTCGATCGAGTTCGAGTCTTTGTTGCGTATCCGCAAGCTGATCGAATTGGCTGCGCAGCAGGGCTTCTTGTTCGGCAAGTTTGGCGGTGCGCTGATCCAGTTCCGTCGAAAGCGTTTTGAGGCGCGAATCATCGGTCGCCAACTGATCCTGCGTTTGGCGAAGTTGGCGGACCGCCGTCTCCATGACGGCACTGCGTTCACTCCAGTGCAGGCGTTCGTGTTCGAAATCGGAACGTCGGCGGTCGATTTCTTGCCGTAGCTCAGCCATCTCGGCGCGCTGGCGATCGAGATCCGCGGAAACGGTTTCTTGTTCGAGCCTTTGTGTCTCGAGCTGTTGTTCCTGGACGCGAATTTCGTCCCGCATTCGTTCGAGGCGGGTTCTCAGCGAGGCGAACGTGGTTTGTTGGCTTTCCAATTCCTCGGCCCGTTTCTGCAGTTCGAGCCGCCATGTATCTTGTTCTTTCTTCTGACGTGAAAGCGTTTGCGCCTCATCGCCGAGCCGAACGCGCCATGCTTCCATTTCGGAAACTTGATGCTGGAAATCGTCCGAATCCGCTTGAAGCTGCTGGAGGCGCGAGGCGAGTTCCGCTTCCTTGGCGAGCCGTTCCGATTCACGACGTTCGAAATCCGCCTGAAGGCGATCTAGGCGAAGGACATCCGCTTGATACAGCCGTTGGCGTTGTTCCAGGTCCGCGTTTTGCGTCGCCCAAACTTCTTCGCGGGTGCGAAGGTCGGTTTCCTTTCGTTCGAGGTCTTCGAGCTGTTGGGCTTGGCGTTGCTCGATTACCTTGCGTTCGTCTTCGACCTTCCGAGCGAGCGTCTGAATTTGTTTGGCGCGTTCTTCGAACGAACGTTCCAACTCGGTTTGGCGGGCGAGGCGGTCGGCGAGTTCGGCTTCCTTGGCCTGCAAATCCGCCGTTCGATCTCGCCAGAGCTGAGCCGACTTTTCGTTTTCTTCCTGGAGCAGCGTCACCCGTTCATTGCGCTGTTGATAATGTTCCAGCGATTGTTTGCGAAGTTCGACCAACTCTTGCCTTAATCGCGCCGACTCTTGCTGCTCCCGCTGAACCTCGCCTCGTTCACGCTCCAGTGCCTGGCGATCGCGGAGCAGGGCGTCTTCACGCTGCAATAGCTGAGTTTCGCGGCGTTGGAGTTCCGCCTGTTGCTGCACCTGGGATTGCTCCCAGCTCGATTTTTCCGTCTGGTGGTTCAAGACGCCGAGGCGTTCGCTTTCGAGCCGTTCGCGATCCTTGCGAAGCGTGTCGGCCAACTTGTCGAGTTCGCTTTGACGCCGAACCAACGCCGCCTCGCGTGCATCGAGCTGCGTCACCCGGCCGGTCCAATCGCGTTCGCTGGCGTGGGAATGGGCGTCCCAATCCTCGCATGATTTTTGAAACGAGTCTCGCTCTTTTCGGAAACTTTCACGCTCTCGGAGCAGCGATTCCCGCTGCTGCTGAAGGGCGTCATTTTCTTTCTGAAAGGCGGTTTTTTCCGTTTCGAACCGTTCGAGTTCCGCGCGCAGGTGGAGGATTTTTTGTTGGAGTTCGTTTTTGGTTTGTTCCAGCTCTGGATTGGGCGGAGCGCGGTGTGGACCTTGACCGACCCATGCGGGAGCCGCATGCGCCACGTGGACGGTGATCTCCGCGCCGGCGATATTGATGCGATCGCCGTCGCGCACTTCCGCGGCACTGGTGGCTTGGCCATTGATTTGCAGGGGCTGGGTGGCGTTGAGCTTTCGTACCGAAAGCCCACTTGGCCGACGCGCGAGTAGGCAGAGGATCGCGGGTAGTTCACTGCCGGGCACGCGAAGGTCACAGCCTGGAACGGTACCCACCAGAAAATCGACGTGGTCCAACGAATAGGGAACGGACCTGCCCCCGGGCAGCCGGACGTCGAGTCGAACTTCAGGTAGGCCATCGTGGCCAGTGTGCGTACGCGCGGACATTCCCCGGAATTCCTTTCCTGAGGCGAAAAAGCGCTTTCCACGCCGATTGGACACAATTCGCCTGGAAAAAAAAAGACGGGTTTGCTGGCAAACACGAACGAGGGAATGGAGAGCGAAATTGCCTAGTCTGGCTCAAATCTCCGGATTCCCCAGTGTCCTTGGCGACCTGGGAAAACGATCCAAACCAAACCGTTATCACCAGAACAAGACCCCAAAATACGAAGAAAAGAGCGATGGGCCAAGAAAAAGACGAAAGGGCCTCCTGTAGGACTCGAACCTACAAACCACTGATTAAGAGGCCGAGCATCCAGGATTTTAAGTCATTGGACCACAAAAAAGTTACGCCAAGTGTCATGCCAGAGCGCACCACCGGGCGCACCAAGAAAGGCGAAGGAAACCCGTTCGATGCCGATCTGGCGAAATGGATCGAAGCATGGCCGACGTTACCCGGTCCCGTCCAAGCCGCAATACGTGCATTGGCCGATTTCCCGGTCGGCGGCATCTAGTGCTCTGTCCGGACTAAATTTTGGAGTAGCAAGGATGGGTTAGCCGGACGCGCAAGCGACGGCGGCACCGAACGAAAACGTCGTGCCGACCTCAGTGCGATTCCGTCGCTTGCGCGTCCGGCGAACGGTTGCCACGGGAACCCCAAAATTTAGTCTGGACAACGCACTAGTACTGATTCCAGTCACCTGACTGAATTCTGGGCTTAAAAACAAACCTCGTGCTACTCCAATCCGCAGGGAAGCTCGCTCGAAAAGTAAATTGAGGAATGGTTATTTTTTCCAGAGAACGTCCCTCCGAATGTACCATTGGTTCTTCCAAAATCTCGCGTTTTAGCTGGCACCTCTATTGATTTCAATGCTCGGGTAACCTGAATTTCTCCACCCGTAGTTGTCATTCGGTCCATCTGGAAACCAAGTCCTCGGCGAGTTTGAACGCTCCAGCTTGTAAATCTGGCGGGCCAACGTCGGTGGACTCGGAGAAGGCGTGCGAAAAAAAAAAAGAAAAAATGTCGTCGTGCCGTAACAGTCGGATTTTTGCCCGTATTAGGGGATGAACGCGGGAAACCACCATCCTTATCACGGGAAGAAAGCCATGAAAGCAATTCAAGCGGTTCGGTCGTTTGTTGAGCGAGTTCTGGAATGGGCCTCGAGCCCGAAGAAAACCTCGCCTTCCAAGCCGGCGAAGGCGACCACGACACTGGCAGTCGAATCCATGGAAACACGCGATTGCATGACGTCGGTTCAGGCCTTCGCGAACGTGTTGGACACGGCACTTTACCAGAGTGTGCGGAAGCTCGTGGTCGACTCAGCGACGGTGATCGCCCAAAAGCCAACCGCGATGGCGAACACGCTGGTGAAAGACCTCGTTCGCATCCACAACCACAATCAGGCGGGCCGAATCCTGAACGTGTTTGCCGAGTTTCAGACGTTTGGCCGAAATTTGGCGAAGGAAGCGATCTACGTGGCCCTGAACAAATACCCACGATCCAGCGCCCTGTTGGCCAACCCCGCCGTGCAGAAGGACCTTATCGCGATCAGCAAGCTGAAAAACATCACGTTTTCGTTCGTGCGTTATATCGCAGCCACCACGCAAAACCGTTCGACCACTTCGACATCGTACGTGTTCACCACAGGTCTGTTCGCGCCGAGCGGTGGATCCGGTTCTTTGTTCGGCGGATCGAGTTCTCCATTCATTAGCGACCAGCTGCAATCGGTTTTGGCCAAGCAGTACCAGAACGCCCTGGTATCGTACTCGGGCCCAACGCTGAAATCCTACGACAACTATTACAAAAGTTTGACCGGTTCGCTCGTCTACAACTCCCAATTCAGTTGGTTGGCTCGAAATGTGAATCCGAACCAAGCCGCAGGAACGACGAATTTCGTGTACTAACGCAATCCACAAACGGGGCGAGCCATTTCCGTTCGGCGGTTGGTGCCGGGCGGTCCCGTGCCGACCCGACACCAAGGACAGGATCGCATTGTTACCCGATAGCGCGTTGGGTTTTTGTCGAACGTGCGAAACCGCAAGCGTTGGGCGAAGAGAAGCCTTCTTTTTTCAATTCGCGCAATGGCTCGGGGAGGGTACAATCGATCCGATGTCCGACGACCCGAGCCAAATTCATGACATGTTGTCACGGTCGCGGCGAGGAGACGCCGACGCTGCCGAGTGGTTGTTTCGCGCCTACGCGAAGCGGTTGATCGGCGTGGCCGATCAAAATTTGGCGGGCCGGCTGGCAAGCCGTGTCGATGCGGAGGACATCGTTCAATCGGTGTTTCGGACTTTTTTTCGGCGCAATGCCCAGGGCGATTTCCACATCGACAGTTCGGTGGATTTATGGCGTCTCCTGGCCAAGATCACGCTTTTGAAAACTCGCGCCGTCGCGCGATTTCACTCCGCCAAATTGCGCGACGTCAACGCGGAGGCTGGCGTTGGAGACGAGTGGATCGCCGAAGCCGCCGCCACTGAGCCAGGTCCCGCCGAGGCGGCCTTGCTGCTGGATCAGATCGAGGCGCTGCTTGCCGGCCTTCCGGAAACTTACCGCGAGATCTTGCTGCGGCGTCTCGAAGGACACGATGCCGCAGCCATTGCGATTCAGCTCGGCCTATCGCGCCGCACCATTCAGCGAGGGCTCAACTTGCTTCGCGATCGCTTGAAAACTCTCGAAAACCCGTCGTGATTTCCAAAAAAACGTGTCCCACTTTTCGCCGCTAGCGCAATGGACAATAGGCGGGCGATATTTTCTCGGCCGAACGAAAAACAGGACTCAGCCCTGCCGGAGACGCCTCCTCATGCGCGAAACTGATCCGCATCTGCGAACCCTTTCGCCGCAACAGCGCCAGCTGGTCGAAAGCCGACTCGTCAAGTTCGACCTGGAATGGACGCCGACGGCGCTGATGGACGCGGCCAAATCTTTGGCCCCAGCCACCGACCCGTTGCGTCTGCCCATACTTGCGGAACTGGTCAAGATCGACCTGGAACGCCGTTGGCAATCAAGTTCGCCGCTTTTGCTTGAAGATTACTTGCGGCAATTTCCAGAACTCGGTTCCGCCGCAGCGCCTCCCCTGGATCTTGTTCGCGCGGAATACCTAGCGCGCAAACAGGCCGGCGATACCGCGGAAATCCGGCACTTCGAAGCACGCTTTCCCGAACAAGCTGAAAAAATCAAAAGCGTCTTGGCGGAGGCAAAAATCGCTGAAGCGACGCACGAAACCCGGGCGAGTTCGGATACCCAATCCAAACGCGGGGGATCGCACCTGCCGGAGCAGTTTGGCCGCTACCGGATCATCAGGCTGCTGGGCCAGGGGGGCATGGGCGCCGTCTACCTAGCGCGCGACACCCAGCTGGATCGCGACGTCGCCATCAAGGCCCCCCGCTTCGACATCCATGACAGCCCCAAAGCGGTCGAACGCTTTCACCGCGAAGCACGCGCCGTCGCAGCACTTTCGCATCCAAACATCTGTCCGGTGTTCGACGTCGGCGCCATCGACGGCATCCCTTATATGACCATGGCTTTCATTGAAGGCAAACCGTTGTCGGCATACCTGGCGACGGGCAAGACCATCTCGGCGTTTCAAGCTGTCCAGTTGACGCGCAAAATTGCTCTGACGCTTGCCGAGGCCCATCGCCGCGACATCATCCACCGCGACCTCAAGCCAGCCAACATCATGATCAACCAGCGCAAGGAGCCGATCGTCATGGATTTCGGCCTGGCGCGGCGAGCCGACAACTCCGAGACTCGGCTTACGCAGTTGGGCGCCGTCGTCGGCACGCCTGCCTATATGTCGCCCGAACAGGTCGCTGGCGAAGAGACGGGCCCCGCCAGCGACGTCTATAGCCTGGCGGTTATCCTCTACGAAATGCTGACGGGAAAAATCCCATTTGAGGGGCCGGCCATGGCCGTTCTGGGCCAGATCCTCACGCAAGCTCCGCCGAAACCTTCCCAATTCCGCGCCGATCTTGATCTGGCCTTGGAACAGGTCGTGCTGAAGGCGTTGGCGAAAAAGCCTACGGATCGCTACCCATCCATGCGGGAATTCGCCGAGGCTTTGCGTGCCGTGTCCACTCCCCGCGCCACCGTCGCGAGGGTGGTCGACGCCAAAAGCACCGCCATCGCCGAGCCCGCCGTCGCCGATTCCATGGTTTTCGCAAACCTGCAAAGCGTCGAGTTCATACCCGTTTCGCCCGCTTCCAGGCCAGCCGGCCAACCCAAGGCGGCGGGGCACAGGAACCTTCGAAAATGGCGGGTGCCCGCATTCGTCGCCGTGGCCTTCGCGATTCTCGCGACGCTGGCCGCCGTCATCGTCATCACGATGCGAACGCAGGAGGCCATCGTCACCGTGAAAGTACATGACAAGGACCTGAAAGTCTCTATCGATGGCCGGTCGGTCCAGGTCGACGGCTCCGAAATGCGGATGCCGCTCGGCAAACACACCCTCCATGTCCTGGTCAACGGCACTCCTGTCGAGATTGGAAAAACCGTGGAGGTCGGTGTGGACAGCAGGCGCCTGGTCGTGAAGTTGGGCGACGCCGAGCTGCACGGCAACCGATTCGAGCTGCGCCAAGGGGAGGAAGTTGCGATCGAGATCTTGATGGAGCCTGTCACGGCCGTCGTGGCGAATGCGCCTTCGCTAAAGCCCGCGAAGGTTTCCCCCAAACCAATCGCCGGTCCCGACGAACAAAAAGCTCCGGTGATCGCGATAAATCTGGAGAAGGGATTGGCGGCAGTGAATCCGCCGCCGATTCCAGTCGTGCCGGCGGCGCCGACTTGGGTCGCGCCGGACTCGCTTTCTGCGCCATCGTGGGCCTTTGGCCCACCCTTGATTGGACAAAACAACAGGGAGTTGGTTGGTGATGTTGTAACCGTCGACAATGGCGGGATCTCCTATTTCGAAAGCGACGCGCGCGACGCGGTCCTGCGCGCCAAGGTGAAGTTCGGCCAAGGGCAAAACGCGGGATTCGGCCTGCGCGAGCAACCCAACAACGGTGGCAACTACTACGCCTATTGTTACCGCCATCCAAAAGGGCACGGTTTCTTCAATGTTGCCGTCGCGGTACCTAGCGGTTTCCGCGACCTCAAGACCGTTCGCCGCGACAACTTCCCATCCGGGTTCATGGATCTGGAGTTTTCCGCCGTTGGTGATTTGCTTACTTTCAAGGTCAACGGCTCAACGGTGATCGAAGTTCACGACGGCACACATGTACGCGGGAAGTGCAACGTCATCGCGTACAAGGCCCGCGCCATGTTCAAGAACATCGAATTCAAGATTCTGAGTCCATGAATCGCACGTCGATGGAACGCGGATTTCGGGATTGACCATTAGAATCCTCGCGTTGAAAGAGGAAAAACGAACTCAATGAAGAATAAACGAGGGAAAATGAATCTTTGGGAATTACCTCTTCATCGTTCACTGGTTCCTCTTTTACTTGGGTTGCGGGCGAAGCTCGCGCTGCGAGCACGTGTTTGTAGGGTTTCCCATGCGGTAGGTTTGACGGCGCGGTATCGGCGGATTATTTTGGGAACGAACGCCTGTTCTTTCGTGAAGTTCGGTTCGAACGCGAGATGAACGGGGTTCGTTTTGAGGTTCTCCGCGGTGGCCCCCTCCGATGACGCGAGCCGACTCAGCGGTATTACCACCCAATGGACCGTGCTATTCCATGCCAACCATCCGGAAGAGGATACGTATCAATCCGCGCGCCAACAAATCTTGAACCGCTATACCTCGGCCATCCGCCGCTACCTTTTCGGAGCGCTCCGCCGGGAAGATGTTGTCGAAGACGTTTATCAAGAATTCGCACTCAAATTCGTGCGAGGCGATTTTCGCTCGGCATCCCAGGAACGGGGCCGGTTTCGCGATTTCTTGCGAACGACGCTTTATCGGTTGGTGGTCGATGTTCAACGTCGCGGCAAGAAGGCGGCGGTCCATGTCGAGGAGGGCACGCCCGAGGTCGCGGTGGAGCCGAACGAGATGGTTGAAGCCGATCGCGAATTTCTGGTCGGATGCCGAGCGGCATTGCTCGCCCGAGCTTGGAAATTGCTAGAAGCCGACGAGGTGGAAACGGGCCGGCCATTGCACACCGTGCTCAGGCTTCGCACGGAAAACCCTGAACTGAAGTCGCCTCAGATGGCAGAACGGTTGACCGGCATGTTGAACAAGCCGATCACGCCAGAATGGGTCCGCCAAAAACTCTTGCAGGCACGCGAGCGTTTCGCTGAGTTCTTGCTGACGGAAGTCGAACGCGATCTTGATGAACCAACGCGGGAGACCTTGGCCGAAGAACTTATCGAACTCGGTCTCTACGAATACTGCAAAGACGCCTTGAGTAAAAGAAAGTAGACCGTCGTGGAAGGGATTAGACCTTTCCCTTCGCAATTTGAATCGTGGGAGAAACGGCATGCCCTCGATAGTTTCGTGCCCGAAGTGCCAATCCGAGATCGAGGTTGCGGATCACGTACTCGTGGCGGCGTCGACGTTGACGGTTCCGCCGCCCAGCGCGGATACGTTTCCGCCCAACGAATTGGCCATGTTGGGACAAGGTTTGGAAGCGACGGCGAAGGCGACGGCTGGGCGTTTCTTGCTGCGCCACGAGATCGCGCACGGCGGAATGGGGCGAGTCTATCGTGCCTTCGATCTGAGCGTGGGCCGTGATGTGGCAGTCAAGGTGCTCAACGATCGCTTCGCGAGTCGGCCTGACGCGATCGCGAGGTTCTTGGCCGAGGCGAGAATTACGGGACGATTACAGCATCCCGCGATTCCGCCCGTGTTCGAAATCGGGCATCTCGACGATGGCCGACCGTTCCTGGCCATGAAACTGATTGAAGGCCAAACCTTGAGCGATCGACTGGCCGTGGGCTCGGCGGATCGTGGGGAATTGCTCGCGATTTTTGAAGCCATCGCTCAAGCCCTCGCCTACGCTCACGACCAAGGCGTCATCCACCGCGATCTGAAGCCGGACAACATCATGGTTGGTT
>WBZS01001479.1_pt1 | contig 18532 bp, 12 predicted proteins | sample 5204201 | NCBI WGS metagenome assembly WBZS01 (sample SAMN12344357, study PRJNA552823) | activated sludge metagenome | biome: Activated sludge suspended growth; feature: Nitrification reactor; material: Wastewater; isolation source: activated sludge from nitrification reactor of wastewater...
CCGAGCGGCAGCTCATGGAGCAACTCGATTACAATCTGCTATTCCGCTGGTTCGTCGGCCTCGGCGTCGACGAGCCGGTGTGGGTGCCGACGGTGTTCTCGAAGAACCGCGACCGGTTGCTCGATGCTGAGGTCGCGGCGAAGTTCATGGCCGCCGTGCTCGCCCACCGTGAGGTGAAACCGCTTCTGTCCAACGACCACTTTTCGGTCGACGGCACGCTGGTCGAGGCGTGGGCGAGCCTGAAGAGCTTCCGGGCGAAGGACGGCAACGACGAGCCGCCGGGCCCGGGGCGCAACGGCGAGCGCGATTTCCACGGCGAGAAGCGCGCCAACGACACGCACGCCTCGACCACCGACCCGAATGCGAAGCTCTATCGCAAGAGCTCCAACACGGCCGCGAAGCTCAGCTACATCGGCCACGCGCTGGCCGAGAACCGGCACGGGCTCATCGTGGAAGCCGACGCGACGAAAGCGACGAGCCGTGCCGAGCGCGAGGCGGCGCTGGCCATGATCGAGCGGCACGATCCGGGCTCCGAGCGGCGGCTCACGCTGGCGGCGGACAAGGGCTATGACACGCGAGGCTTCGTCGCGGCATGTCGCGAAATGTGCGTGACGCCGCACGTCGCGGCGAAGGTCAGGCATTCGGCCATCGACGAGCGAACGACGCGGCATCCGGCCTACGCCGTGAGCCAGCGCAAGCGAAAGCTGATCGAGGAAGCGTTCGGCTGGGCGAAGACCATCGCCGGCGTCGCCAAGGTCAAGGTGCGCGGGCTCGCCCGCGTGCGCCACTGCTTCACGCTGGCGATGACCGCCTACAATCTGATCCGAATGCCGAAGCTGCTCGGATGGGCGGAGGCGTGAGGGGTGCAGGAGCCGACCGGAGGCGCCGTCATCGAGAGCCCACGAGTACCAATCCCGTCGCGAGCCAGAACCAAGAGCCGGGTTGGACGCTATTTCAGCAGCCTGCTAGGCCGCGCGGACGAGCCGGGCGGCGAAGAAGCCGTCGAGGCCGGACAGCCCGGGCTTTTCGCTGGCGAGGTGGAACGGCAGCGTGCGCAGGTTGCCCTCGGCGTCGATCAGCACCGGGTTCCTGTTGGTCGAGACGACGAGCGTGCCGCCGGGCTGCGGCGTGCGGATGTCGGAGGCGTTGAGGGGATTGAACTCGTGGTAGGTATTGGTGGTGGCTGTCGGGAAATCTTTCTGTCGCCCGCGCACCGTGCCGGCGAGCCCCTCGAAGAACAGGCACGTCTCGGGGTCCGATCCCTGATAGGTGATCGCGGGGTTGAAGCCGCCCTGCATGGCGTCGGCCACCGCCTCGCCGTAGCGCGCCGTCTGCTGGGCGATCGACTGCAGCACGATGGTTAGCGAGACCTTGTAGGCGCGGGGGGGGGGGGGCGGTCGACACGAAGCGCGGCAGCGTCGAGTGCCCGAACTCGTCGTAGAGCACGTAGAGCGGCAGGTCCCGCTTGGCCGGCATCTGCCTCATGGCGAGTGAGGCAGGCGCTATCGTAGTCCGCTGGTCAGTCTAATAGCTGCCGCCTATTGGTCCGCTCCGGACTTCGGTCGGATGACGGCTCCGGGTCAGTCTGGTCGATCGCAACCGGCGTCGAGGACGGACGGTCCTTCCTCAAAACCGTCCGATGGCATGAACAAGCAGAGGCCGTTCGGCTCAAGCCTGCGATCATGCGGAGGTGGCAGGTATCAGTGACGAGTGCCCTCGATGGGCTCCAGCGCAACGTCAAAGGAGAGGACGCGATCGAACAGGGCGGTCTTGCGGTAGCGCCGGAGCGGCAGGAAGCGGTCGGTCGAGGCAGGGTCTTGCTGGGCGTCCAGCAGCCCGAAGAAGGTCAGAAAACGCAAAATGCGCAACTCGAAGGCCTTGCCGGAGAAGTCGTCGACGGCATCGCGCACGCCGTTGACGGGAATGGTCGATAGACGCACCAACTTGCTGGGCGTCTCCCACTGCTGGGTCGCATGCCCGAGGCACCACAGGATCACGCCCATGTCGCCTTGCGGCCACGTCGAGACAGGGTAGCCGTCCCAATAGCCGAGGTTCACGCGCCAGAAGACGAGTTCGAACAGCTGCTTCAGGAGACCGCCGTCGCCACCCTCCTGCAGCGCCTTGCGTCCGTTCGGGGCGAGGACGAGAGCGCGACCCTGCCGGCGCAGCAGGCGGCCCTCGATGGCAACTCGGTGCAGTAGCTCCAGAGGCCAGACGTCGGCCTCGTTGAGCACCTTGTTCAAGGAGCGGACCAGGTCGAGATCGAACGTCGGCCAAGTGCAGGTCTCAGCCAGTTCAGCTACGACCGCGCGAGTGAGATTGCTGCTGGTGGTGAGCTTGATGCCGCCCCTGGCCTCGGCCATCCGGAGCAGCACCGCCATGTTGGCGACGAACGGCGACGCCAAGGCCTCGCCCGGCGTGAGGTCTGCGGCAATCGCGAGTGCGCGATCGGTATCGTCCGGCTTATGCCGCAGGCGGCAGAGCGACGTAAAGTCGAGGTGGGTCCACAGGGGCTCGATGCCGCCCAGCCACTGGATGACGCGATCGCTCTGCAGGAACCCAGGATTGACCATCGACCGTGTTCGCTCCAGCCAAGCCGACTCGTTGGAGCGGCTTGTCCGATTTGATCACACACCAAGAGGTTGAGCGAGAGGGGGCTGAGACGGGAAGGGTCGGTGAAGGCAGATACTGGGAAGCGAGCTGTGGGAGCGCGCGTGAGTAGCCCTCGATAGCCGCCATCGGACACCCAAAATCTCTCCGCTTCGGTTTAGCTAAGATTTAGCTGCGGGGCGGGGCCGTCTGGGTGGTTTTGAGCTAAGTGCTTGATTTTATGGTGCCGCAAGAGGGACTCGAACCCCCGACCCCCTCATTACGAAAAAAGCGCCCTCTGTGACGACCATTGAAATATCAGCATATTTTCTTGCGTCGCTTTCGTTCAAACACGTTTCGTTCTGGGGGTTTCTTGGGATTTCTTGGGGGAACGAGAACGCCGCCGCGTTGAGTTGGCGACGTCCGCCTGGAAGTCAGGATGATGGTGGCCGTAGACCCGCTCCAACATCTCGAGCGACATGCCCAGGAAGCCGGCGGTCTGGAACTTGTCTTCGCCCGCCTGCATCAACCAAGTGGCGGCCGTGTGCCGAAGGATGTGCGGCGTGACACCCGACAGTCCCGCCGATCGGCAAGCCGTCGCCCAGCTCCGCCTCAATTTGGTGATCGGCTCGCCCTGGAAGTGCACCACATGCGTCGCGCTGAACTTCCGGTCGGCTTCGCGCCAGCGCTTCAAGTGCGGAAGTAGCGGCGACGGGATCTTGATCAGCGGTTGCCGCTTGCTCGTCTCCGCAACCCCCTGCCCGCGCCGATGGATGATCCCGTTCTTGAGGTCGACCCATCCGCCCGTCGTCGAGGATATCCAACGTAGCTGCATCAGGGCCCGCGAGCGCGTGCCGGTGTAGACACCGAGAAGGATCAGCCGCGCCAGATGACGCGCCATGTCGTTGCGCCATGCCGCAAGCGTCAACGCAGCAACCTCCTCGCGCGTCAGCCAGCGATCCCGTGGCGGGCTCGCCGGCGGCAAAGCGACGACCGGAACCGCAGGCAGCGGCCCATGCTCGCGGTGATAGTAGTTGATCGCCGCCGAGAGGTAGGCGAGGTCCGTGCGAGCCGTCGCCCGGCTGACGAGCTTCACAGCCCTGGGCTTCTTCGATTTCTTCGTCGTGGCTTGTTGCCGAACGGGCTGCGACGTCCGCCACGCGACATAGTCGCGACAAGTTCTGCCTTTGACGTCGGCCAGCGTCTTGCCCTGCCACCACGCGACGATCGGTGCCGACGCGCCCAAAATCACATCGAGCCTGCGCGTCGTCGGCGCATGCTCCTTGAGATAGATGTTCATCACGTCGGCAATCAGGAGTTGGTCAAGGGCGCACGGGCCAGTTGGCGTTTCGTACGTTTCGCCGAGATAGGCTCGGAGGGCCTCTTGAGCGCCCTCAAGGTCGCCATCACCGCATCCTGTGCTGTACTCGCGTCCACGGTGCAGGATGACCCAGACGGCCGGCCGTCCCCGCGTGGCGCGGAGGTAGAGGCGCGCGGGTTTGGCTGGTCTGGGCATGACGTAGCCCCTTCAATCAACTCACGAATAGCGCTCTCGCTGACCACATACTTGCCCGCCAACTTCACCGCGCGCAAGCGCCCCTTGTCGATCTCCGTCTGCAACGATCGCTTCGTGATCCTGCCGCCGGGAAAGAACCGCGCGGCAGCCTCATCGAGCGAGTAGTGGGGCTCGACAGCTTTGCGATCCGTATAGGTCATTCGGCAGCCCCCTGACAGAGCCCCGGAAAAGTGGGCGCAGAGGAGATTTCTGGTGTCGACTTTGACGCCCCGACGGCGTTCGCCACGGCTTGGTCATAGGCGGCCATGTATTCCGCGCTGCCCGGCTCCCCCGGCAGCCTGATGCGCGGCCCCCTGCCAACCCGGTAGTAGTGGCGAGGTTTTCCGTGGCGATCGAGGAAGCGGTCGATATTGCGGAGCCTTGCGCACGTCATGTCACACGCACCTGTTTGCCCAGCCGTGCCGCCAGACTAACCGAACACATTCTATCACTCAATGCACTAGACTACGGAATTCTAGAATATGATCGAGATTGGTTTGGGAAGCCTCGCTGCAGGCCCGGGCGCTACTCAACCATCACCGAAGCGTCATGCCCTGAACATGTGTTGGAAAACTCGCGCGCGGCACGGTCCAGCGTTGGTCAGCCGACGTCATTGAGGGTAAGGTTCCGCCCCGGAGATGAGCATGACTGACGCATTGTGGGTTCTCGCGTGCCTGGGGCTGGCGGTATGGCTTTATCGTCGCCTAGGCCGCCGGCGCCCCGAAGTGACGCAATCCGAGGTCGTTGCCCGACAGAACTTCGTCTCGATGTCCGACGCGCCGCCCGCCGGCCGTCGTGCCGCACCCAAAAATGCTGCGACCGCTGCCGTGCGCTGGGTCTCGATCAACGAGCCCTGCAGCGTTCAGCGCTTCACCGTGCCCGGCGGTCTGATCTATGTCGGCACGCCGCCTCGCGCCTACGGGTTCGGCAACGATCGCAAATTCGTGCACGTCATCGATCCCGGCGCAGAGATCGACGCCCGGAACGCCGACATGACCGGCCAGTCCGTCCCCTATTGGTCGTCATACGACACGCTCTCGCCTCAAGCCCGAGCTGGATACCTGAGTTGGCTTGTCGGCGGACGCCGTGATCACGGTGCCGGCATAGGCTTCCTGTTCCTATTCCTCTACGGCCTTGAGCATCGGCTGTTCACCGAAGGCGCTTGGACGGACGCACCAGCCATCCTTCACGAAGTCGAGGCGCTGCTTCGCACCTATGAAGAGCATGCCGCGTTCCGAAGCCATGCCTCGCGCTTTATCGACGCTGTCCGTGTTTCGCTCGACGAGATACCTGACGAGCCGCCAAGCGAACCCGGCCCGCGCGGCTACGAACTGCCCCTTACACTTCAGGTCGGTCTCAGCCGCCAGCTCCAGAATGGCCGCCTCCCCGGAAACTGGCTCTTCGCATGGTTCGTGGCTCATCCCGAGACACAGCTCAGGACGCCCGCGACACGCTGTTTCGACGAGTTCCGGCAACTCTTCCTCGTGCGCTTCGCAGAACAATATCCTCAAGGCCTTGCCACACGCGTTCCGACCAAAAAGCTCAAGCTCGCCTACCAGCCATCAAGCGGAACTCCACGGGTTGTGCTGCGTGAAGCGGACAGCAATTTGCCCGATCCATCGGCCTTGACGGCGCCGCTCAAGGTCGCCGCAACATTGGCCGCGCAGTGCATGTCAGACCTCGACAGCTACAGTCGTTTCATCGGTCGGCATCCGGCCAAACGCCAGACGCTGGCCGCCAGCACATTGTTGCCGGCCGAATTGCGCGGAGATGCGACGCCCATGTTTGAGACCTATCGAGCCAAGCTTGGAGCCATGGCGCCGAACGGCATCGCCGAGACCACAGTGGGCGCGCTGTTGACCGAATTGGGGTTCGCCGCTACGCCCGGCAAGAAGCCGAGCGCGACCGATGTCACCCAGCTTTCGATCGGCTTGCAAGCGCTTGGATTCGGCATGGAGCCAGATCCACGTTTCGGCGGCAAGATCGGCGAGGCAAACACGTTCGTACTCTTGTTTCGGGCGCGCGACGGCGCGTCGATCGATCCGACGCGCGCGGCCTACGTCGCCGCACGCATGTTGATCGAGATTGCGGCCGTGGCCGCGACCATAGACGCCGAAAATGTCGTTCCCGGCCTCAAGCTCGTCGAAGCCGAAATCGGCAAACTTCCTGAATTGACCGATGACGAGCGGCTGAGGCTCTACGCCTTCCTCGTCAGCTTCCGGCGAACCACGCCCAATCCTCGCTCCGTCTTGAGCAAACTCACCGCTCTCGCCGAGGACCAGCGTGAGCGCATCGCTCGCGTAACGCTCGGAGCCCTGCTCGCCGATCGCTATATCGGGCCGGACGAAGTGGCCTTCGCCGAGAAGCTCTACAAGGCGCTCTCCCTTCCAGCCCAGCAACTCTACTCCGACATTCATGCCGCAACCGGCGATGCCGAGCCGCCGGCGCGCGAGCTACCCCGCGTTGCGACGGCCAGCCCTGGGCCCAAAGGAACGCCGATCCCGCCTCGACCACCCGCGTCACGACCGAGAACAGTTGCCACCCCGCCCTCCGCCACGCCCCCTCTCGCCTTCGATCCGACGAAGTTGGCGGAGCGACGCCGAGCCGCGGACGCTGTTCGCGGTCAGCTCGTTCGAAGTGACCCGTTCGACGACGTCACGCAGCCTTCGCCAGCGCCGACGGTCGTCGCAGCTCCACAAGTGACGCCTCCCGCGCCGCCCTCCTCGCCAATCGACGCCGCGGCGCTCGCGCGCAAGCGACAGGAGACCGACGCGGTTCGAAAACTGCTATCGGTTGTGTTCTCTGACGAGGACGAAGCGCCGCCGCTCGCCATTGCGTCCGGCGCTATGCCAGTTCAGGTGGCATCTGCTTCACAGCGCTGCCCGGGCTTGGACGACGACCATGCCGCGCTCATCGAGCTCATCATCGCCAAGCGTGGCTCGATCGCTCGCAATGAACTCGAAGCTGAAGTCGTGCGCCGCGGCATGTTCTTCGACGGCGCGCTCGAAGCGATCAACGACTGGGCGTTCGATCGCTTCGATGCCCTCCTCATCGAGGAGGGCGATCCCTGCCATATTCCCGAACACCTGTTGTTGAAATTGCTTGAGGCACCCGAGGCTGCATGAGTTATCCGACCCCTATCCGCCCCCGTGACCGCGACACCATCATTCAGGCACTCAGCGCCGGCGTCGTGCCGCGCACCGGCCTCCAACACATCCAAGTCGGGCGCTCGCTCGAAGTCGCAGCCGCCGTGCGCGACATCGCACGTATCGCCGATGCCGGATCGGCCTTCCGGCTCGTGATCGGCGAGTATGGCGCCGGCAAGACATTCTTCCTGCATCTGGTGCGCAGCATCGCGTTGGAGAAGCGGATCGTCACCGTGCATGCCGACCTCGCCCCGGATCGGCGTCTCTTCGCTCGCGGAGGTGAAGCGCGAAATCTCTATCAGGAGGCCGTGCGCAACCTTGCGACGCGCGCAAAGCCGGAAGGCGGCGCACTGCAAAGCGTCGTCGAGCGCTTCATCGCCGAAACGTCCAAGGCGGCGAAGCAGGCCAATATCCCCGTCGACGCCATGATCCATCAGCGGCTCGCCAGCCTGCAAGAGCACGTCGGCGGGTACGACTACACCACGGTGCTGACCGTCTACTGCCGTGGTCACGAGCGCGGAGAAGACAAGCTCAAATCCGACGCCCTCCGCTGGCTGCGCGGCGAGTTCACCACCAAGACCGATGCCCGTCAGGCCCTTGGCGTGCGTACCATCGTCGACGACGACAGCGTCTACGATCACCTCAAGCTTCTCGCCGCCTTCACGCGTCTTGCCGGTTATGCCGGGCTGCTCGTCGTCTTCGACGAGATGGTCAACCTGTACAAAATGCAGCAAGCGACATCGCGCAACCAGAACTACGAACAAGTACTGCGCATTCTCAACGACGTACTGCAAGGGAGCGTTGCGGGATTCGGCGTCTATCTCGGCGGCACACCGGAGTTTCTTCTAGACACCCGCCGCGGCCTCTACAGCTACCCTGCCCTGCAATCGCGGCTTGGTGAAAATCCCTTCGCGCGCGACGGCCTCGTCGACTTCTCCGGTCCGGTGATCCGCCTCGGCAACTTGACGCCGGAGGACCTGCACGTCCTCCTGGAGAATGTGCGGCGCGTGTTCGCTTCGGGCGCAACCGCCCTCCCCGACGTGCCCGACGCCGCCATCACCGCGTTCATGAACCATTGCAGCAAGCAGATCGGCGACGCCTACTTCCGAACGCCCCGCAACTCCGTGAAGGCCTTCGTCCAGCTCCTCTCGATCCTGGAACAGAACCCGGCCGTAGGATGGCCCGCCCTCCTCGGCCAAGTCTCCGTTGCGCCGGATGAAACGACCGACCTGCCGGCACAAGGAGATGACGATGGCCTCGTCGGTTTCAAACTCTCCTAGCCCGAGCCCCTTCGATCGCCTCCATCCCGAGGTCAAGCGCTGGCTTTGGGACCAGGAATGGCAGGAACTGCGCGAGGTCCAGAGCCTCGCTATCGACGGCGTCCTCGGCTGCAATGATGATCTCATCATTGCGGCCGCCACGGCTGCCGGCAAGACGGAAGCCGCATTCCTGCCGATCTTGAGCCGCATCGCCGATGCCTCGATCGACAGCTTCGCCGTCCTCTACATCAGCCCGCTCAAAGCGCTGATAAACGACCAGTTTCGTCGTCTCGAAACACTCTGCGAGCGCCTGTCGCTTCCGGTCGTCAAGTGGCATGGCGACGCTGCCGCCGCAGCCAAGGCCAAGGCCTTGCGCCACCCGCGCGGCGTAGTCCTGATCACTCCGGAATCGATCGAATCCCTGCTCGTTCGCCGCGGTCCGGAGGTTCGCCGCCTCGTCGGCGAGACCGCGTTCATCGTGATCGACGAGCTGCACGCCTTCATGTCCGGCGAGCGCGGTGTTCACCTGGCATCGCTCCTCAAACGTCTTGAATCTCAGGCCGGCCGACCGATACGCAAGATCGGTCTTTCCGCGACCATCGGCGACTATACGGAAGCCAAGCGGTTCCTGCGGCCAGACAGTCCCGATAGCGTCCGTGAGATCAAGGCGACGTCCGTTCAAGCCGATCTTCGGCTCCAGGTGCGCGGCTACCGAGAGCCAGACACCAAGCATTCAAGCAGCACGGGCGACGGGACCGAGCCGCTGCATGGGGCTCAAACCCAAATCGCGGATCATCTTTTTCGCAACCTGCGCGGCGATAACAATCTCGTCTTCGCGAGCAGTCGCAAATTCGTCGAGACTTACGCAGCGGACCTTGCCAGCCTCAGCGAGACGACGGGCGTTCCGAACGAATTCTTCCCGCATCACGGCAGCCTCGCCAAGGGCCTACGTGAAGAACTCGAAGAGCGCCTGAAAAAAAATGAAGTGCCCACAACCGCAGTGGCCACGACCACGCTCGAGCTCGGGATCGACATCGGTTCCGTCGTATCCGTCGCGCAGATCGGCCCGCCGGCATCGATCGCCGGATTGCGACAGCGCGTCGGACGCAGCGGACGCCGGCCGGGGCAACCGTCAATCTTGCGCATATATGTCACTGAGCTCGACGAGCACGACGGCAACGACCTCTTCACGCGGCTCTGCTGCGATACCGTTCAGTCCGTGGCTGCCGTGCGTCTCCTCGTCGAGCCCTGGATCGAGCGCGGACTGAGCCGCGACGTTGGATTCTCCACTCTGCTGCATCAGGTTCTTGCCCTCATCCGTGAGCGCGGCGGCGCACGAGCCAAGACCGTCTTCGATACACTGTGTGGGCCCGGTCCCTTTGCGTCGGTAACACCAAGCGACTTCACGGCCCTGCTGCGCTCCATGGGCGCGACCGCGCCGGCACTGCTCGAGCAAGCGAGCGACGGTACGCTCATGCTCGGCGCTCTCGGCGAGCAGATCACCGACCGCTACGACTTCTATGCCGTCTTCATGTCGGACGAAGAATTCCGCATCGTCACCGAGCACCGCGCTCTCGGCACGATCCCGATCTTCAATCCCCTGCAGACAGGCGACTACATCATCTTCGCTGGTCGCCGCTGGATCGTCGAAGCCGTCGACGACAAAGCCAAGGTGATCCGGGTCGCCGCCGCTCCGGCAGGGCGCGTCCCCAAATTCCAATCCCAGGAAGGGGCGCCGCTCGATGACCGCCTTGTCGAGGAAATGCGCAAGGTCTACCGGTCGACCGATAGGCCCGTATTCCTCGACGCCGCAGCTTGGAACCTGCTCCAGGAGGGACGGGCCGCTTACGCCGCGCTCGAGCTGGACCGCCGCAGCATCGTGGCCCATGGAGACGACGTCTTCATCTTTCATTGGCACGGGACACGCACCGCTGAGACGCTGCGCCTCGCTCTGGCCCACAGGGGCATCCGGACGGAGCATGATACAGTCGGTCTGCGGGCGCACAGCACGCCGATTGCCCCCGTCACCGACGCCGTCAAGGGGCTCAGAGAGGCTTTGCCGTCAGCGACAGAACTGGCGGCCAATGTCGAGACGCTGCACCGCCAGAAGTACGATCACTTCATCCCCGAAGATCTGCTGCGCTCAGCCTTCGCTCGTTCCAGACTCGACATCGCTGGCTTGAGCAAGACACTCGCAATGATGATGACCGTCGACTAATGTCTCTCTCGCAAGAGAGACTTCAGCCAACCTCAAGTGACGAAATGACCGCCACCGGCGAGTTGTCATAGTCCGCTCTGACACTCAGGTTGCGGCGCGGCTAGCTGAAGCTGATGCAGAGGAACGTGTAGTTGCGCGTCGTGGTGCCGCACGCAATGCGTCAACGAAACCTTCCGGGGTTCGCAACCCCCCAGCGATTACGCGGCTGATGAAACCGTCCAAAGCGCGATTGGACAGGCGTTGCCAGTCATCATCCCTAAATTGGCAAATCGATTTCGACGGCCTCTCGATAGGTTTGTCGCCCGCTGCAACGGCGAACCTGCCATCGCCAACGTTCCATGCGGCATCGGGCCAATGACGATCACCGTTGATTGGAGAAATGGCGAGCTCCCTCATTGGCTTAAGCCGCTTCAATTGCTGCGCAACCCAACTAGCTACGGGCACCGAAACTGCGTTTCCGGCCAACTTCCATCTCGGATCGAGACGTGGAGCCAAGTTACTCACTCCGGTCCAACTCTTGGGAAAGCCCTGCAACGCCGCGCACGCCCCAGCGTGCGGCATCAGCACCTCACCATCTGGAAACAAGACGGCTGGAGCAGATGGGATGCCGACAGATGAACCAATCTTTAACGGTGGGATGCCGTCAATCGTGAGACCGATACCGGAGCGACCCTCGGTCCAGTAGAATCCGAGTGGATGCGTCAACGTCGGTGCAACTTGTCTTAGACGTTCCCTGTCGGCAGCAAACAATACCCGTCTGGGATCGATGGCTTTGCTGGCAACGAGATAGACGCGACGTCGTCGCTGGGGAAGACCGAAGCCCATTGTGTCGAGTACGCGATATGCCCATCGAAACCCAAGGCGCTCGAACTCGCTCACGAGCCACGACATGGCCCTTCCGCGGTTCAAGTGCAGCATGAAGTAGACGTTCTCGACCACGACGGTCTCGACGCGGCTATCTTCTACGAGCTGGAACAGCCTCCGCACCACGCTTGATTTCTCGCCGTCGAACCCCGTGCGCGGACCAACCATGCTCAAGTCTTGGCAGGGGAAGCCGGCAAGCACCAGTTCGGTTCGAGCCGGGAGCCGAGACAAACTTCGGACATCACCTCTCAAAGCGACGTCGGGAAAATTGCGTCGCAGCACTGCTTGGGCATGCGGATCGCTTTCGACGAGCATCGTCGTCTCGAAGCCGGCTCGCGAAAACGCCAGCTCGAAGCCCCCCATGCCCGCAAAGAGCCCGACTGTGCGCATTTGCTGTTTCTCCTTGCAGCAGAGTCGTCTACTGATTCCCCCATCGGAACAAGGTCCGGTTGCCTCTTGGAGCAAGACATCGTTGATGCGACCTCGTCTCCCTACAGGAGCAGTTGCTGAAGCCCTCGAAGACGAGGAGATTCGCGCGCTCCATCAACGGTGTGGCGTATATACAAGACCGGCGTTGGCTTCGGAAATTCTTGACCGCATCGGATGGACGCCTTGCGCGGACCTGTCGTGCCGGAGGCTCTTAGAACCGGCAGCTGGAGACGGGGTCTTCATTGTAGAGGCAACACATCGCCTTGTGGCTTCGATGAAAGGGAGAGGCCAAGCCACAACCCTGTCTACCTTGGGCGATCGCATCCGAGCGTACGAACTGCATGCCGAGGAGGCCGAAAAGGCACGAAGAAGCGTGGCTGCAGTGCTTCGCTGCAGTGGAATGCGCGCCGCGACCGCCATGGCTGTCGCTCGACGCTGGATCCTCCGAGCGGATTTTCTTCTCGCTGACAATGTGCCGGGTTCCTTCACCCATGTTACGGGAAACCCACCATATGTACGCTGGTCAAAGATTCCGAGCGGCTTGAAATCGCAATACAATGCCAGCTTGCCGAGAGATATGATCGGCGGAGACCTTTTCCTGCCATTTCTCGACCGTTCGCTGGAGTTGCTGGTGGCTGGAGGGCGCATCGGTCTAGTGTGCTCAGACAGGTGGCAGTACATGGCTTTCGCAGAGCGCTTTAGGCGCAAGTGGCTACCCGCGCTGTCGGTCGATGCCAGCATACCGCAGAGTGCCAATGCAGCCTTCGTGCGCAAAGTCGATGCCTACGCGTCTGTACTCATCGCCACGAAGCGATTTGCGACGGTAGTGCTTCATTCGGCGGGCACTCGTAGCTCACGCACATCACAAACGTTGTTGGAGGCCGGTTATCAAATCAAGGTCGGTCCGGCTCTCGGTTGCACACCAGCCTATGTCCTTGAGGCGGAGGAAACTGACGTCGAAATTGAATTGCTGCAATCGTGGCTTGACGGCTCGGAAATCGGGGACGGAACCATCATATCGAAGGGCCGGCGTGTGGTCGTAATGCACGACGGCGCCGGAAAATTGCTGAAAATCAGCAAGTATCCCCGCTTATACCGTCGCCTCAGCCGGTACAAAGACCGACTCGCGGCACGCTCGATCGTTCGCAACGGCTGCCCGTGGTATCGACCGATCGACCGTTTGTCTGCAGATATTTGGAAACGCCCAAAGCTGCTGATCCCGGAACTGGCAAAGGTGCCGCGTGTTGCTTTGGACATGACTGGAGCGATTCCCTCGCATGGCGTGTACGCCATTTTTTCGCCAAGTGACGACATAAGAGAGCTTCACGAGAGATTAAGCAATGGCGGCCTCGCCCGTCGGCTTGAAGGCATAGCGCCGACCGTAAAGGGTGGATACACTAGATGCTACCGACGCTTTCTCGAACGTATCGTTCTGTGAGCCAGTTCTATCCATGGGACAGCAAGCCGATGGGCTTCCACGCTTTCAATTGCATCACGGCTGATAGGTCGCTGGCCTCGTTGACCTCGTCCATCTGCTTCCGAAGAAGCTTGAGTAAACGACTGCGTTGAGTGGATTTCCAGTGCCCCTGAGTTATACGACAGTGCTCGGGCCACCTCTTTTGAAACAACTCGCCTAACAAGAAATCCAGCGCTTCGGTCGGCGTGAGTAGTGTGGAAGGTATGCGCGGAATCTCGAACCTACGTTCCCCGTCCGCATGGGGCCAATTAACTTGCGAATGCAGCGCCGCTCCCGGGTGTTCCCCGGACGCAATCTCGAAACGCCAGCTTGCCAGCGGACGCTCGGCATTGGTGACAACACCGGCTTCATCGCACGCAAACACTCTAATAAGGTTGGATGCGTTGATTACTGAAAATGCTGCTTTCCTGCCAGCAGTTACCCGCTCAATTTCCCATTGAAACGACACCGCGCCAAACACGTTCCAAGCGACATTCTCGCCAAGTTCGCACTCGCCAATGCTGCTGGCGGATTCCAAGCGTTGGTAGTCCTCGCGGCCAACCCTCCATACAACTTTATGCGGGCTTCCCTTCAGTACTCTGAGATCGGCAACCGCTTTCTTTAGTCGTCCTTTAGATTCCGGTGTCAGGAAATTTGCCGCTGTCGCTGCGATGTTCTCGAGATCCCCGGCGACCTCATCGTAGATAAATTCTATCGAGGGCATTGATATCAATCCATCCGATATGCGTCGTCGGGATGGACGAGCGACTTAAGTCGCGCCGAAGAGCTTGCCATTTCTATTGTCATCCATGGAAACTCAATGCTGGCCGGCCAATCATCAGTCAGCATGCGAACGCATTCGCTTGAGTCGTGCAGGCTTGAAGTGCGGCGAAACTGATCGTCCACAACGAGCACCGGATCAGATAGCGTAGTCGTTAGTAGTTCCGTGATATCCATCCTCAGCCGAGACGCCAGTTCCCTCCAGATCTGCTCACGTTTGCCGCCGGTCTTGCTGGCCAAATCGAGAACGAACGCGTTGACGCCCGATCTCCACCAACGCGGGCCTAGGAAACCCTTCAGCTGACCAGAATACCGATATGGGGATAGCACTTCATCGAGAGCAGCTCGAGCCTTCGATCCTTCCACAAGCGCGTTTGGCTCCAACCGCAAGGAAACAGCGACGTCTTTGGCATCAGAGAGAGCGCCGGGAAACGGCAATGCCACGTGCAGCAACCACCTGATCAGGGAGATTCCTCTTCCCTCTAAGATCGACTGAAGGGGCAGACCGCACTTTTCAGCGTCGGCTACCGCCAGGCTTCTCCAGTCGTCTGCACTCGCATCATCAATGCCAAGCAGCGCTATCGCTACCGCTTTGGCCTTTTCGGTCTCTTCGGGCCACTTGTCCGGTAGGCTTGAAATTGCCACCGCGAGTTCATTCAGGAACTTGAGATCTTTGTGGATCTCTGGCCTCTTCTCGCAATTCTTGGATGACACCCACTCGTTCCCTGTCTTCCGAGCGAGAACATGCTCACGATTGGCAACAACGCTGCCAAGGGATTCAAGATGATGGGAAAACAGCACGAACGCAGTCGTCCCTATGTCCAAGGCGTGCCCTGCACCGTCCAGCCAGCCTCTGATGATTTGCTCCAGGGCCAATCCGTCCAAAGGAGCAAGACTCAATGATGGTTTTTTGGTGCTTTCATATAGCTCCAAGTCCATAAGCACCACGTGGCATTGGTCCAAGACCTTCTTGGACGTTTCCGCTTGGTCTGGCCGGAAGTCTTCAGGATATCTGAGTACAGCGAGTTTCTTCTTGCCAAGCGCATCTGCGAGTTCGTTCAAAGCCGACTCGGGATCGTTGTCTATGAATGCAAACTTGGCTGCCATAAGAATCAAGGCTCCGGAAATTCGATCTCGACAGCTGTCGAAAAGTTCTTGGTCGGCCGAACGAACCTTACTTCCGCGCCGTACTCGTCGAGGATGCTTCGAACTATGGTCAAACCCAAACCCATGCCTTGCCCCAGCGATGCGTCAGCCGCCACCGTGGTTGACATGAACGGCTTGAACCATTTCTCAGAATCTTCGAAATCGACGGCGATACCCGTGTTTTCCAGCACCAATCGGTTCGACGCGCCGACCCTGCGAACACGGACACGGCCGCCCTCCTCGGCGAACTTGACTGCGTTGGAGAGCAGGTTGATGAAAACGGCGACAACCTCCGCGGGGAACATTGCGGGAGACTTGAATTCATCGTCGAGTTCGTTGTCAATTGTCAGCGACTTGCGATCTATCGCCATCTGGAATACGCGCTGCGCCGCGTCGAAGCGCTTGCGCAATGACTGTCGTGACCTGCGGCGACGCGCCTCTAGTCCGGAGATGTCGACCAGATAAGCGGCTTGGCGTTCGAGCCCATGATGAAGATCGACATGAAGCTTGATAGTTTCCCTGAGCTTCTTCTGTTGCTCTCTCGTGAGTTCCTCGTCGTCGGCGAAGGCCTCCAACTTTCTGCGAACAGTGCCCGACAGCGACAGCAGGGCGTTGACCTCGTGGCTTACGGCGAAGAGCTGACCTCCAATAGAGGCCAGTACTCTCAACAGAGAATGCTCGCCCCCCAATTCAGACAGCGTGCGCTCGACGCCGGCAACCGTCGTTGTGAGCTTGGCGAACTCAGCCGCCGCGGTCTCTGTCCGATGCTGCCCCTGCGCTCGCTCGTAGCGTTCTGCCGCGCGTTGTACTTCCTGCATTTTTTCGTGGAGTAGTTGGGCCGACGGTGACCTCTCGACGTCCGCTTCAGCCGCAACCTTCAGTTCGGCAGATTGCTGCTTTCGTTCTCGCTGGATTTCAGCCGTTTGAGCACGCCGCGTCCGCGTCATTAGGTCGACGCCGCGTCTAACGCTGGATATCAACCAGTCCACGTACTCGCTGGGCACGAAGCCCTCGCGTGTCACCAGGATCTGCAGGTTTGGCGCATCTACCTTGGAGATGGCGACAGCCCCAGCATAGGCTTGGTTGCGCTTCATGGACAGGAATTCCTTCGAATCACCTGCCGGGAACATTTGATCGAGTGCGCTCAATCGTGGAAGAGTTGCACCAGTCCGCGATGAGTAGTCCGCATCAATCTCAAGCCAATCGTTTCCGCGTTCGCCATATGGCAATACGCGAAAGCCGTCCATATAGACCCGAATCCCGCCGATAGACTCGTCCCATCTCTCGCCATGCTGCTCTACGATGCGGGCGCGAAAATCGAATGCGAAATCATGCAGGCTATCAAATCGGAGCGGCATTTCCAGCTTTTCTTCGTGCGCGTCGACACCGTGCTTGTCCTTCCAGTATTTCCTCGCCGGAGCAAAGGCGTAACGGATCGTTCCGCGCTTCACGCTGCAGTCGATCTCCACCGCCCAGGTTGCCTCCTCGATCTGAGCCCTTCCTGGTAAATCAAGCTCGTGAAATTCACCGTCGAAGACGACGCGGAATTCATCTTGTTTCGAGGCTGGCTTCTTGAAAAGGCGATCGAAGAGAAGCTTGTCGAACTGCCTTGGCAGGGTCTCCACTACCGACGACCAGGGCCGTAGGGTGACGACTTGGCTGACGAAGCGAGTCTTTTGGGCTTCGCTCCAGGCCCGCCGGAGCGGTCCAAGCGTGATCGCCGTCCCCGCACGCGGGTTCAGGCTTCCGTCCCGATGCTCCTCCACCAGCACGGCTTTCGCCCCCTCAAGCTGGTCAAGGGACTCGCAAGCCTCGATTCGTTCCCAGTCTATGGTCGCGGTCAGGCTAGTTTGCGCTCCAGGCAGCCCATCGGACCGTAGCGGCGACCCGTCATAAGGACGTGTTTGGATCGTGAGGCGCTCCGCCAGCTTTCGGGCGGCCAATCGCCCCACGCCCTTCTCGCCGGTGAGGACGCGGCCGAGGACGGGGCTGCGCTTGTCATGGCCCCGCTTCGACCGGCCGGCAATCGTCAGGAAGCCACTTCGGAACTGGTCCGCGGTCATCCCCACGCCGTCATCCGATATGGTGATACTGGCGTGTCGCGGTGTTGAGAGGTTCTGGCCGGTTATCGTTACGTTGCGCGCGTCCGCATCGTAGGCGTTCTTGACAAGCTCGGCCAATGCCGTGGAGTCCTTGCCGACCAGCAAGTCGCCAAGCTCCTGAAAGAGTTGAGTGTCGACCTTGAACCCCAGGCTTTTCATGGCTGCCAGTTTGCATACACGCCGTCGACGATCAACAGGCGGCAAACGCTCTTTGCCCGGAAATCCGGTTGATCCACAACGATCCTTGCTGATGTCGGAGGATCAGGGGCAAGGACACAAAAGTTCGCAGAAAACGAGCTCCGGGATCGTCGTATCGTCCGTCGATTGCGGCGATCAGGCTGGCGTGTGCTGGTAGTCTGGGAGTGCCAAACCCTTGATCCAACATCGCTTCAACGCCGACTTGATCGTTTCCTGTCCCCCCGATAGAGACGCAGGTGAATGTTCGACGTGAGCATTCATGTTAAGACTTCCGTCTGCTCTACCATCGTCCGCTCCGCCGATCGCGGAGGTGGGTCAACTGTGGATTTGCCCGGTTGGGGTCTTGCTCAACTGTGGTCGCCGCCACGAAGGCGTCGGCCGTCCTCGATCATGTCGGCATCGTTGATGGTGATGCCGTCGGAGCGCAGCGCCGACATGATGACGTGGCGCACCGAGCTCATCTCGCGCGCGGCGCGCATCTTGATCTCAACCCAGGCATAGTCCGGAACCTCGACGTTGAGCGTCTTCATGCGGGCCCGTGGCGTCGTTTCCGCTTGGAGCCGCCCTGCCCTGCTGCGCGATCTCGCCCCAGCCGACTTGACCAGCGGCGTCTCGTCGCGTTCCGTCGGCAACGTCTCTGCCGGCTCGCTCCTCGGCACGACCGTAAGCGGTGCGCCGACCGCACGTTGACGGGTCAGGTGGCCGTGGCCTTGGCGTAGGTCCAGGGCATCAGGTCGTCGATGCGGGAAGCCGGCCAGCGGTTGACGAGCTTGGTCAGCGTGTCGGCGAG
>WBZS01001480.1_pt1 | contig 18531 bp, 17 predicted proteins | sample 5204201 | NCBI WGS metagenome assembly WBZS01 (sample SAMN12344357, study PRJNA552823) | activated sludge metagenome | biome: Activated sludge suspended growth; feature: Nitrification reactor; material: Wastewater; isolation source: activated sludge from nitrification reactor of wastewater...
CTCAGGCGAGCGTCACCAAACGGGCTGACGACGCGATGTACGCCGCGAAGAAAGCCGGCAGGAACCGTGTCGTCACCGGGAACAACTGAAATGTCAGGTGAATGAGACTGTAAGCGAACGTGTTTCAGTCACCACGAGCTTGGCAACACGAGGTTCGGCGCAGCTGCTGGCGTATCTGGGACGTCATGCGCATCGGGTGGCGCGGGACACACCGAAGGGGATGCCCGGAATGCGGTGAATCTGGCCCTCTTGCTCCGCCGCACTCTGAATATTCCCCTGCCAATTGCTATGCCAAACGATTGACTTCCGCCGCGCCTTCCTTACAATTCCCATAACCACCGCCCTCCCGGCGGTTCAGTCCAACAAGGTTTATTCGCCGATATGACTCCGCCCTCTCTTTTTCCTCGCCCGCGTCAACGGATAAACGCTATTCGTTGGACCTTTCATCCCCTAACCTGAACACGCCCTTTCTGGAGGTGCTTATGTTGCAACTCAGGCCGAATTGCGAATGCTGTGACAAAGATCTACCGCCCGAAGCTTCGGAAGCGCGTATCTGTTCATTCGAGTGCACGTTCTGCGCTTCGTGTGCCGAAAATGTGCTTGGTGGGAAGTGCCCAAACTGCGGAGGGGAGTTGGTTGTCCGCCCACGTCGCCCGGCGAACAAGCTTGCCAATAATCCGCCATCCGCCGAGCGCATCCACAACCCGGTTAGTTGTGCAGAGGCAGCGCAGTCGTGCCCTTACTAGCCCTCGCAAAGACGGCTCCGTGACTTCTACGTTGACCGTCAGATAGTTCGCTGCCGGGATAAGCCGTGTTTTCACATGTGTTCATTGGCGTCAGCGACTTTGATCGTGCCCTCGCCTTTTACAATCCACTTATGGCTACGCTCGGTATAGAGCAACGCTTCTGTGAATCGAGCAGGCCTTGGGCTGGCTGGCAATCCAGCCCTGGGCCAAGGCCGCTTTTTCTAATAAATAGGCCCTACGACGAAGAGCCACCGCAGTCTGGCAAAACGGCCAAATGGTTGCTTTCTTGGCAGTAGAGAGAAGCGTCGTTGACGAAGCATTTGCAGTCGCTATCGCCCATGGTGGAACCTCAGAGGGTAGCCCCGGCATGAGACCCGAATATCATACGCATTACCATGGCGCATATTTTCGCGACCCGGATGGAAACAAGCTCTGTGTGGTTTGCCATTCGCCACAAAACCAAGTCGAAAGTTAGGGGCACGTGATAGAGCATGCGTCTCTGGTCATTGCATTCCAAATATCTCGATCCTCAAGGGCTTGTCGCGCTGTGGCGGGAAGCCCTCTTGGCGCAGGCCGTTCTGCGTGGCGAAACACGTGGTTATTTGAATCATCCGCAGTTGGACCGCTTCAAGAACCATCCCGCGCCCCGCGCAGCCATCTCGCTTTACCTACAGGCCATTCACGCCGAGGCCAAGATGCGCGGCTACTCTTTCGACGCGAGCAAAATCAAACCGACCGGGAAATCGGCAACCCTGATGGTTACGTCCGGCCAAATGGTGTATGAATGGGTGCACCTTCTGGCCAAACTGAAGGGGCGCAGCCCCGTGCTTTATCGGAAGTGGCTGGCTACTGAGGTACCGGAGGCACATCCCCTGTTTGAAGTGCGAGCAGGTGACGTTGAACCTTGGGAGCGCCAATGAACAGGGCGCCGAACTCGGCGCCAATCCCGCCGGTCACCGAAGCTGCGTATCAAAGCCGCGCAGCTTCGGTGATTGCCACGGTTTCTGAGCTTCCGCTTTCCCAGGCTGCCTATTTCTTCTTGGTGGGGGGGATGTCGGTGCAGCTACCGTGTGCGACTTCAGCAGCCATGCCGACCGTTTCGCCGAGCGTCGGGTGCGGGTGGATGGTCTTGCCGATGTCGATGGCATCGCAGCCCATTTCGATGGCCAGGCACACTTCGCTGATCATGTCGCCGGCACTTGGGCCGACGATGGCGCCGCCGATCACGCGATGTGTTTCAGGGTCGAAAATCAGCTTGGTAAAGCCGTACTCGGCACCGTTGGCAATGGCGCGCCCCGAGGCCGCCCACGGGAACCGGGCGACTTCGATCTTGCGGCCTTCTTTCTTGGCCTGATCCTCGGTATAGCCGACCCACGCCACTTCCGGATGGGTGTAGGCGACGCTGGGGATGACTTTGGCATCAAACGCCACCCGCGCCAGTTCGGCGTTGCCCTTCAATTCGCCGGCGGCGACTTCGGCGGCAACGTGCCCCTCATGCACGCCTTTGTGCGCCAGCATCGGCTGTCCGACGATATCGCCGATGGCGAAAATGTGCGGCACGTTGGTGCGCATTTGCTTGTCAACCGGGATGAAGCCGCGTTCGGTAACGGTCACGCCGGCCTTGTCGGCCGCGATCTTCCCGCCATTGGGCGAGCGTCCGGGCGCTTGCAGGATCATGTCATACATCGTCGGCTCGGGCGACACGCCGTCCGCTTCGAACTTCACCAGGAGACCTTCGTCCTTCACTTCGACGGCAACCGTCTTGGTCTTCAGCATGACTTTGTCAAAGCGATGCAGATTCTGCTTTTCCCAGACTTTAACCGCATCGCGGTCCGGCCCTTGCATCAGTGAGTCGAGCATTTCGACCACGTCGACCCGCGTGCCGAGCAGGGAATAGACCGTCGCCATCTCCAGGCCGATTATGCCGCCGCCGATGACCAGCATCTTTTTCGGCGCCGCCCCGTTGACCGTGCGCAGTTCAAGCGCGCCGGTCGAGTCGACGATGCGCGGATCGCTCGGGATGAAAGGCAGATGGACGGCGGCCGAGCCGGCGGCGATGATGCACTTCTGGAAGCGGACGACCCTCTTTTCGCCGGTTTTCACCTGCCCGCTGCCTTCGGTCGTTTCGACTTCGACATGGTTGGCGTCGAGGAAGCTGCCGTAGCCGCGAACGACCTCGACCTTGCGTCCCTTGGCCATTCCCGCCAGGCCGCCCGTCAGCTTGCCGACAACGCCGGACTTATGCGCTCGCAGCTTGTCGATGTCGATTTGCGGCGCGGCGAAGCTAACGCCGCAATTGGCCATGTGTTCGGCTTCGTCCATGACGACGGCAATATGCAGCAGCGCCTTCGAAGGGATGCAGCCGACATTCAGGCAGACGCCGCCCAGGGTGGCGTAACGCTCGACGATGATCGTTTTCAAACCGAGGTCGGCCGAACGGAAAGCCGCCGAGTAACCTCCGGGGCCGGCGCCGAGAACGAGCATTTCGCATTCGTGGTCGACCTTGCCGGTGAACTGTCCGAGTTGTGGCACGATCTGTGGTGTCGCCGTGCTGGCGGAAGCCGCAGGCGCGGTCGATGCGGCCGTAGCCCGCACAGCAGCGGGGCTTGCCGAGTCCGTAGCTTCAAGCAGCGCGATCAGCGAGCCTTCAGATACCTTGTCGCCGACCTTGACTTTGAATTCCTTGATCATGCCGGCGGACGGGCTCGGGATGTCAATCGTCGCCTTGTCGGATTCGAGTGTGACGAGCGCATCTTCGGCCTTGACGATGTCGCCCACCTTGACGCACAGCTCAATGATCGGAACATCCTTGAAATCGCCGATATCCGGGACTTTTACTTCAATGACTTGACTCATTTGGATCTCCCGATTAAATCAGCGCGCGACGCATGTCGGCGAGCAACTGCGCGAGATAGACGTTGAAGCGGGTGGCCAGCGCGCCGTCGATGACGCGATGATCGGCAGAAAGCGACAGCGGCAGGATCAGACGCGGTACGAATTCCCTGCCGTTCCAAACCGGCTTTGTCACCGACTTATTGACGCCGAGAATGGCCACTTCCGGCGCATTGACGATCGGCGAGAAGTAGGTCCCGCCGATGCCGCCGACGCTGGAGATGGTGAAGCAGGCGCCGGACATTTCGGCCGGGCCAAGCTTTCCGTCGCGGGCCTTCTTGGCCAGCTCGCCGCATTCGACAACGATTTGCGTGACGGATTTCTGATCGACGTTCTTGACCACCGGAACGACCAGTCCGTTTGGCGTGTCGGCGGCAAAGGCGATGTTGAAGTACTTCTTCATCACCAGGTTTTCACCGTCCAGCGAGCTGTTGAATTCCGGAAACTTCTTGAGCGCCAGTTCGCAGGCTTTGATCAGGAAGGCGAGCATGGTGATCTTGGCGCCCGATTTGTCGCCGGGCTTTTCGCTTTCCTTGTTCAGCTTGACGCGGAAGGCTTCCAGCTCGGTAATGTCGGCGTCCTCGTGGTAAGTCACCGCCGGAATCATCACCCAGTTGCGCGCAAGATTCTGTCCGGAAATCTTCTTGATCCGGGACAGCGGGAGAACTTCGATCGGCCCGAACTTGGCGAAGTCGACCTTGGGCCAGGGCAACAGATCCAAACCGCCGCCCAGGCTGGCGCCGCCGGGCGATGCACCCACGAGTGCCGTGCGGCCGGACATGACGCCTTTGATGAAGGCAGCGACGTCTTCCTTGACGATGCGTCCCTTCGGCCCCGTTGCCGGAACTTTGCTCAGGTCGACGCCGAGTTCGCGGGCAAACAGGCGTACCGACGGGCTGGCATGCGTTGCCGCGCCAAGCGCGAGGCCCGGTGTGGGGGCTGGCGCGCTGGTTGCGGTTTGCGCAGCCGTGGCTGGAGCAGCGGGCGTTGGCGCGGGTCCGCTCGGCGTGGGGGCTGGTGCGGGGGCAGCCGCTGCGGGCTTGGCCGGCTCGGCCGCAGCGTCGGCACCGGCAGCTTCGACCACAGCGACGATAGAGCCTTGGGAAATCTTGTCGCCGAGGGCGACCCGGATTTCCTTGACAACGCCAGCGACCGTCGACGGAACATCCATCGTCGCCTTGTCTGATTCCAGCGTGACCAGGGCGTCGTCAAGCTTGATCGTGTCGCCGACCTTGACGCAGATTTCGATAACCGGAACGTCGCTGTAATCGCCGATGTCCGGGACTTTTATTTCAATGGCTTGGCTCATGAACTCGCTCCCTTATACCGACATCGGATTCGGTTTGTTGGTGTCAATGCCGTACTTGGCAAAAGCCTCGGTGACCTTGCTGCGCTCGATGACGCCGTCATCGGCCAGGGCCTTCAGCGCGGCGATGGCTACCCATCGACGATCCACCTCGAAGAAGTGGCGCAGCTTTTCGCGCGTGTCCGAGCGGCCAAACCCGTCGGTGCCCAGCGTGACATATCTGCGGTTGAGGAAGGGGCGAATCTGTTCGGCATAGAGGCGCACGTAATCGGTCGCCGCGACAATCGGTCCGCGCGTGTCGTTCAGGCAGTTTTCAACGTGCGAGCGCTGTGCCTTGGCCGTCGGGTTGAGCAGATTTGTGCGGGCGACGCTGTTGCCGTCGCGCGCCAGTTCGTTGAAGCTTGGGCAACCCCACAGATCGGCGTCGACACCCCAGTCGTTCTTGAGCAGGTCGGCAGCGGCGATGACCTCGCGGAAGATGGTTCCCGAACCGAGCAATTGCACGCGCGGCGCGGCTTGCTTGCCGTCCGAGATCTGGCCTTTGCGCAGCAGGTACATGCCCTTGATGATGTCGCCCGCCGTGTCGCCGCCGGCACCCTTTGGCATTTCCGGATGCTCGTAGTTTTCGTTCATGACGGTGATGTAGTAGTACACATCTTCCTGTTCCTTGAACATCCGACGCAGGCCATCCTGCATGATCACGGCGATCTCGAACGAGAAGGTCGGATCGTAGCTGATGCAGTTGGGAATCAGCCCGGATAGGACCAGCGAGTGACCGTCCTCGTGCTGCAGCCCTTCGCCATTGAGCGTCGTGCGGCCGGCCGTGCCGCCGATCAGGAAGCCCCGCGCGCGCTGGTCGGCCGCCGCCCAGTACAGATCCATGGTGCGTTGCAGGCCGAACATCGAATAGCAGATATAGAAGGGAATCATCTGCTCGCCATGCACCGAGTAAGACGTGGCGGCGGCGATCCAGTCGCTCATGGCACCGGCTTCGTTGATGCCGTCCTGCATGACTTGGCCGTCCTTCGACTCCTTGTAGAACATCAGTTGATCGTGGTCTTCGGGAACGTATTTTTGACCCTCCTGGTTCCAGATGCCGATCTGGCGGAACAGACCCTCCATGCCGAAGGTTCGCGATTCGTCGGCGACGATGGGGACGACGCGCCGGCCGATCTTCTTGTCCTTGAGCAGGATGTTGAGGATGCGCACGATCGACATCGTGGTCGATACCTCACGCCCTTCGCCGGAACCCTTGAGCAGCGATTCAAATGCTGAAAGTTCGGGTATTTCCAGCGGGGCGGCCGTGCGTCGGCGCTGCGGAAGGAAACCGCCCAGGGCCTCGCGCCGCTCACGCATGTAAATCAACTCCGGTGAACCTTCCTCGAACTTCAGGTAGGGCAGGGCATCGATCTGGTCATCGGGCACTGGCAGCTTGAAACGGTCGCGGAAGCGCATGACCGCTTCGCTGTCGAGTTTCTTTTGCTGGTGTGAGATGTTCATTCCCTCGCCGGCCAGCCCCATGCCGTAGCCCTTGACCGTCTTGGCCAGAATCAGTGTCGGCTGGCCGGGGTGTTCGGCCGCCGCCTTGAAGGCGCTGTAGATCTTGAAGATGTCATGGCCGCCGCGGTTTAGCGCCCAGATGTCGGCGTCGGTATAGTCGGCGATCAGCTCCTTGAGTTCGGCCGTATTGAAGAAATGTTCGCGAACATAGGCCCCGTTCTTGGCTTTGAAGGTCTGGTATTCGCCGTCGACCAGTTCCATCATGCGCTTCTTCAGCAGCCCCTTCTTGTCGCGCTCGAACAGCACATCCCAGTGGCGACCCCAGATCAGCTTGATGACATTCCAGCCGGCGCCGCGGAAGGTTCCCTCGAGTTCCTGGATGATCTTGCCATTGCCGCGCACCGGTCCGTCCAGACGTTGCAGGTTGCAGTTGATGACGAAGATCAGGTTGTCGAGCTTCTCGCGCGCCGCCAGGCCGATGGCGCCGAGCGACTCGACTTCGTCGGTCTCGCCATCGCCGAGGAAGGCCCAGACTTTGCGATCCTTGGCTTCGATCAAGCCACGGCTCGCCATGTACTTCATGAAACGCGCCTGGTAGATGGCCTGAATCGGCCCGAGACCCATCGATACCGTCGGGAACTGCCAGAAATCCGGCATCAGCCACGGGTGTGGGTACGACGAAAGTCCCTTGCCGTCGGTTTCCTGGCGGAAATTATTCATCTGCTCGTCGCTGAGTCGGCCGAGCAGATGGGCGCGGGCATAGACGCCGGGAATGGAATGCCCCTGAAAGAAGATCAGGTCGCCACCGTGTTGCTCGGTGGGCGCGCGCCAGAACCAGTTGAATCCGACGTCGTAGAGCGCGGCTGCCGAGGCGAACGATGCGATGTGGCCACCGACGTTGGTGTCGCGGTTGGCGCGTACGACCATGACCATGGCGTTCCAGCGGATGAAATTGCGGATCCGGATTTCAAGGGTGGCGTCGCCCGGATACCTTGGCTGGCGATCGAGCGGGATGGTGTTGACGTACTGGGTGGTCGCGCTGTACGGGAGGTCGATCCCTTCTTCGCGGGCCTGGGCGATCAATTGTTCGATCAGGTAGTGCGCGCGGTCTACGCCCTCCTTTTCAATGACGCCGGTAAATGCGTCCTGCCATTCACGCGTTTCTTGCGGGTCGCAATCGCCGAGGTCAGGTGTCTGAATATTTTCCGGTAGTACTGACATGAGTTATCTCCTAACAGGTGGGGCTTGCCGTTCGCCATCCATGAGCCTACGCGGCAAGGTTAATACGTCGTTGCAGCGTAAAGTACCGCGGTGCAACAATCTGCATAATATCACGATATGAAATAGCATTTTGCAATGTGCAATGCAAAACGATGATTCAGACCATGAGTCGTGCAAAAAAGTTCAAATATTTTGTTCTTTTTCGGGAAAATAGAAAACCAGGATCTTGACGAGCTGGCAGTCAATACATCCGATGCGGGTGGGATTGGCGCGTCAGGTACCTCGCCGTCGGCCGGAACGGCATCGACGGCGGAAAAAAGCGAGGGATCGGCTCCGGGAAAAGCGGACTTCACGCGGCTGGGGCGTCACCGGAGCGTCGGGTGATCGTCCTCCCGGGAACCTAAGGCCGGCCTGAGATTGACCTAGCGATCCGGCACACCGGGGGGGTGTGCCGGTGCAGTTGCGAAGCTTAGTCCGTCAGGCCGGCAAACAAGGCCGTACTGAGATAACGCTCGCCGAACGAAGGGATGATCACGACGATCAGCTTGCCCGCGTTTTCAGGCCGCAGAGCGACTTCACGGGCTGCCCACAGCGCGGCGCCGGACGATATGCCGACGAGCAGTCCTTCCTCGCGAGCGGCGCGACGGGCGAAATCGAATGCGTCATCGTTCTTGACACGAATTACTTCGTCGTAAATTTTGGTATTGAGAACTTGCGGCACGAAACCGGCACCGATGCCCTGGATCGGGTGGGGTCCCTTGGCGCCGCCGGAGAGAACCGGCGATGCATCCGGCTCGATGGCGATGGCCTGGAACGAGGGTTTGCGTTCCTTGAGTACTTCGCCGATGCCGGTAATCGTGCCGCCGGTGCCGATGCCGGCGATCAGGATGTCGACCTTGCCTTCGGTGTCGCGCCAGATTTCTTCGGCCGTGGTGCGGCGGTGAACTTCCGGATTCGCCGGATTATTGAACTGTTGCAGCAGGAGATAACGCGGAGCGGAAGCGGCTAGCTCCTCGGCCTTCTTGATCGCCCCACCCATGCCGTCGGGGCCGGGAGTCAGAATCAGTTCGGCGCCAAAGGCGCGCAGCAGCGCACGCCGTTCCTTGCTCATGGTTTCCGGCATGGTCAGCACAATTCTGTAACCGCGCGCTGCGGCGACCATGGCCAGCGCGATACCGGTATTGCCACTGGTTGGTTCGACCAGAATGGTGTCCGGCCTGATCTGGCCTGCCTTCTCGGCGGCGGTGATCATCGACTCGCCGATACGGTCCTTGACGCTGTGCGCCGGATTGAAGAATTCAAGTTTCGCGACGACCGTCGCACCGGCACCAGCGGTCAGTCGATTGATGCGGACAAGCGGCGTGTTGCCGATCAAATCGGTAACCGTGTTGGCGATTTTCATGATGATTCTCCTGTTTGATTCATGAGAAGTCTGCTTCGATTCGGGGGGCGCGTGCCTTTGCCGGGGTCGCGCCGGTTCGGGTTAAGTACGCCAATGATACTCCGGTGAGGTGAAACAAGCAGCGTTGGCCAGTCAGTTTGAGCCGGATCCGGTCAGTAGCGATTTTCGCCCAATCGGTTAAATTCACCGTCGAGCAACGCCGTCAAGCGCGGCTCGCCGTTGCTGCCCACGCGAAATTCCCCATAGCGCGCATCACGGAATTCCAGCCCGCGCCCTTCCTGAAAGAAGAAGGCGTTGGTGGCGATTTTCAAACGATGATTGCGGACGCGGAAGTGGAGGGCGACTTCATTGGCCGCCTGTGGCTCCCCGGTCGAACGGGCGAAATTCGATCCGGATTGGATACGCACCAGCGTTGCCACTCGGCGGGAATCAAGGCGAACCACGGCAAATCCATCGTCGCGCGCCTGCGCCAGACGCAGTGCATTGACGAGAGCATAATTGAGCGTCATGTAGTCACCCTGCGTCAGCGAACGCGGGTCGGCGGGGGCCAGTTCCAAACGCACGACTTGCCCGTGGGCGAGAATGCGCTCGTTCGACCAGACAATCCAGCCGGCGACGCACAGCACGCTGGCCAGGCCGATCCATACCGTTATCGTCCGCCTCACAAGGCCTCTGGCTTGCAGATCAACGCTCTGACCACGAGCAACAGGGCACCGCCGAGAACCATCAGGCCGGCTTTGTGCAACAAGATCAGTTGCAGGTCGTAGTAAAAGCGACCGACGCCGAAAACCAGCATGGCGTCGCCAAGCCACATCAGCCAGCGATGTCCATGGGCGAAGCCAAAGACCAGCGCCAAAGAACCCATGCCGATAGCCGGCGCCTGCCAGGTCATGCCAATGGCGATAGCCAGCAAGACGGCGGCAAACAGATGCCGGATGTTCTTCAATTGTGGCCGGGCAAGAATCAGGACGAACGCGACATTCACCGCTCCACTCAACGCGGCGTCGAAATGGAAGGTCCTGTGCATGCCAAACAGATTGTGCGAGAAATAGCCACTCAACGCATAGGAAAAGCATAGCAGGGTGAGCGCGCAGGCCAGGGCATAGGCGGATTCCCCAAAACTCCGCGCTTGCCAGGTTGTCTCCCGATACCAAAGCAGGCAGACAGCGAACCAGTATATCCCGACCCAGTAGCGCACCAGTTCCAGCGAGACGGCCATATCGACTGCGGTCAACAGGGCCGCAGAGCCGACGAGTGCGGCCACGATGCGGTGTGGCAGCCAGGCCACCCATAACAGCAGAGTGGTCTCGTAGATGGCAATCATGAAGAAGGAGGTGCTGCCTTCTTCTTTGCCGAACAGTCCGGCGCCGACTATCAGGGCACCGTGCCCGGCTAGGCTGGCCACCAGCAGAAACTGGCGCAGAATCGTGCTACCGGTATGCACGACGCGCCCCATCAGCACTCCCGTCAGCGCGGTTACGCTCAGTCCGATGACGATCCAGTTCGCCGCACCCTTGACCAGAGGCGCCGCTCCCATGCCGAGAAAAAGCAGCATGAAAACGGCGGCAAGCCAGCCACCGAACATCTGCAGCGCGAGAATCCATTGCGAAACACCGGCTTCGGGCGCTAGCGGGGGTAATGACTCGCTGCGCAGGAAGCCCTCGGCGCGCAGTTCGTTCAACACCGTCTCAAGCACCGCGCACCTCCCTGATTTTCGACCAGCGACTGGACGTCAATCTGAGCCACGCGGCGGCGGCGGCAGTCATCGTGGCGACTGCCACACCGATCACGAAGAATGAAACGACGTCGAAATGCCTGCTGCCAAACAACGTGGAAATCAAACCGGCCGTAAGAACGGCAATACAGGACAGCGCGGATAGCGCGAGAGGAACAATATCCTGACGACGTTTGCCGTAATGCCAGATCGTTACAGACAGCCAGATCAGGTAGCCGATAGGGGCAAAGTGTATTAGCTGCCACTCAACCCGTCTGGTAAGAAACCACCAGCTTGCGCCGAGCCCGGTGGCGGCAATTGCGGCCAGAAACACGATGAACCGCGGCGCATAGGTGACACGCATCCAGTCGACGCGCGGCCAGAGGAATTCCCAGACCGATAGGGCCAGTGCATTGAACAACAGCGGTCCCCAGAACATCGCATCGGAATAGAAGAAAACCATCAAGATGTCGATGCGTCCGACCAAGAATAAAGCCATCGCCGTGTTGACCAGCAGGAGCCAGAACAACCAAAGCCAGGGCGCACAGGAAATGGACACCCAGGGCAGGGCGAGCAATGCCCAGCCAGCAAAGAGCGATTCCGTATCGGCGCCTGTCTGGTAGATTTGCCCAACTACCGCCAGCAGCAGACCGATGAATACGACTCCCGCGCCAAGCCAGACCTTACCCTCGGCGCGTGCCGGGCCGGTATATGCCATCATACTTGCCGATATGAACAGCAGTAATACCACAAGCGAAATCTTCGTAAAGCGGTGAAGTTCGTTCCAGTTGAAAGCAAAAAAGTACAGTACGCCGGCCAGTATCAGGAGCGTTCCAGCGACGAGAAGCAGGCGATCCGCAAAACGCAGCCATTGCGCGGAGTTCGGGAAAGCGCCAATACGTTTGAGGGCGAATTCCAGCCCCGGGGCAGACAGCTGACCGCTGCGTGCCAGAGACTCAAGATAACGTCGTGTAGTGATCGGCGTCACGGAATCAACAGGATCGGAAAACTTGCATCATAGTACGTATTCGGTCGGCCTCCGGCTGTTTCACGCCATGCTTGGCAGCGACAACCGCGCGGTTCGGGAACCCTTGGAATGGGTGTGCCGGCGTTCAGAAACAAGGCGGCCCGCTGGACATTGGCCATCCGTACATAGTCAATAAATGGCTATTGGGTGGTTCGGGGGTGCTCAAGGGTTTGACCCGAACAGGAACATAGTGCGCGCCGCAAGTCGCGTCGTCCGGACGATATGGACAGCATGCCGTGACATACCCGTGCCGCGTCCAGAACGTCATTTCCCGATGGTCGACAAGCGTTGTCGCAGATCCTCAGGAATCATGACGGATCTTCCGCTGGCCACATCCGTCCATACGATCTTGGCCTCACCGGTCGCATAAAGCGTGTCGTCACCCTGCAGACGGATTTCGTAACTCGACAAAAAGCTGCTCCGTCCGGGGGCACCGAAGAACATCATCACCTCGACATTGCCCGGATAGGTCAATGGAAGCAGGAAAGTGCAACTGGCGTTGATGATGACCGGCGCAGTGTCTTGCGGCACGATGGCGTATCCGATGCGTTCCAGGTATTCGACCCGAGCCTGTTCCATGTAACGGAAATAGACCGTGTTATTCACGTGGCGATACGCATCCATGTCGCCCCAGCGTATGGGCACAAGGGACTGGTGAACCATCTTTCTTGGTTTATGCGATTGTGGCATATGCGCTCTCTGGATCGTCTGTCAATTCAATGCTGCAAAGAATGACGTATGCAATATCACGCATGGCATGGGTTGCGCTGGGTCCGGCCGAAGTGCGCCGGTTGCGTCAGCCGTGAGTCGTCCCCTGCGACAGGCCCAAGCCTTAGTTTTTGTTCGTTTCTTCAGCCGCCCTTTTGGCGCTTTCTTCCGTAGCCTTGGTCGCCGCATCCAGATTCGCCTTGAAAGTCTCCATTTGCTGCTTGCCCTGTTTGGCTTGTTCTGCCTGAAGCTTGCCAACGGTCGCTGCCGTACCGGCGCTCTCGACGCCGCATCCGGCAAGTGCCAACACTATCGATATTAATGCAGCGGTTCGCATGCGATTCTCCTCAAAATACGTTTTCGCCCTGCGTGCTCAGGATTCGAGGGCGATAACAATCGAGTAAATTTCGTCGCCGGAGGCGGCAATGACTTCGGATACGGTGCTTTGATCGAGTCCCAGGGCAACCCCACTGTTGGACAAGGGAATCACCCGCGCATCGAGTTCGTCGAACGGATCGTGGCGTGGCGATACCACACCGGCAATGAACAGGAGGTCGCTCAATGATGCCGGAGGCATTGATCCGCTGAATTGCTGCGAGGCAAGCACGGCATCCACAATAGACGCTGGCAGCTTGAGTTCGCCGAGTACCATCTCGGTGGCGTGACTCGCCAGGTCGTTGATGGTTTCGGCCATCACCACTGAATTTTCCAACAGGACAGGGAAATCGGCCAGCCTCGAGAGCAGATAGAATCGTCCAAGATCATGGACGATCCCGGCAAACATCGCTTCGTCGGCATTGAGTTTCGTGAGTTTACGGGCCAGAACATACGAAAGCGCGGCGATATGAACGCTGCGTTCCCATAACCGATTGGAGATGTCGCGACTGCCGCTGTGCCGGTGCGACTGGCGCAACTGATCCATGATCAGCACCATGGCCAAGCCCTTGATCGGATCCATGCCAACACGCATCACCGCATGTCGGACGTCACGCACGGTCTGATTGGTAGGATTGAGCGCCACGGAATTGGCGAGACGAATCACTTTTGCCGACAACAAGGGCTCGGCTACAACAATCTTGGCTAATGCCGCCATGCCAAGATCGGGGTTTTCCACGGCCTTCAATACGCGCCTGCTGGCGTCCAGGCTGGTTGGAAAACTGAGATCGCCCACCGTCGCGGTGGAGACCGCTTGGCGAAATGCTTCGGCGGCTTCATGTATCGTCTGACTCACGCTGCACTCCTTGTCAATGGCAACAACTGCGCACATTCTAAACTTATGCAGGTCGTTTTTGAGCAATCGGCAGCGATTTGTCAGGTTCGACCGGGCACGGTTCCCTCGAAACCGGGCCACGGATGCGGTGATAACGGATACCGATTCCGGCGTCAGAACTGATCATCCGCGAGTGCCATCACGCCCGTTGCGCCATCGGTGACCGAACTGGCCAGGCCTTCGGCGCGTGACATCAGGTGGTCGGCAAAGTAGCGGGCGGTAATGATCTTCGCCTGGTAAAAAGGGTCGCTGCTGCCGCCGTCAATCCTAGCCTTGGCAATGAGTGCAGCGCGCGCCATTTGCCATCCGCCGGCAACGATCCCGAACAGCATGAGGAATGGCACGGCGCCTGCCGATGTTGCGCGCACGTCGGTGGCATACGTCGCGACAATCCAGTTCCCGGCCTTGGATAGCGCTTCGATGCCGGCGGCAAAGCGTTTGTGAATGGCCGCCAGATGCGCGTTGTCCTGCCCGGCCAGTTCGGCGTTCAGGGAGCGCATCACGTCGATCACGGCATTGAAGGTCTTGCCACCTTCCCGGGCCATTTTCCGACCGATCAAATCGTTGGCCTGGATTCCTGTCGTGCCTTCGTAAATTGCCGAAATGCGGGTGTCGCGGAGGTGCTGAGCGGCGCCGGTTTCCTCGATGAAACCCATCCCGCCATGCACCTGAATGCCTGTCGATGCGACCTCAATGCTGATTTCGGTGCTCCAGCCTTTGACGACAGGGATCAGCAGATCGACGAAGGCCTGATTCTGGCGGCGCTGAAGCGGATCCGGATGGTGGTGCGCTCTGTCTTGAGTACCTGCCACGACGTACGCCAGCGCACGGCTCGCTTCGGCCTGCGCCTTCATGCTCATGAGCATGCGGCGCACGTCGGGGTGGGTGATGATCGATACCTTCGGACCATTCCGGAGGCCAATGTCCGTTCCTTGAATGCGCTCCTTCGCGTAGTCGCGGGCACGCTGGTAGGCGCGTTCGCACGCCGACACGCCTTCCATGCCGACCGCGAAACGTGCGGCATTCATCATGATGAACATGTATTCGAGGCCGTGATTTTCTTCGCCGACCAGATAGCCCGTGGCGCCGCCCCGGTCGCCAAAGGCCATTATGGCCGTCGGGCTGGCATGGATTCCCAGCTTGTGTTCGATGGACACGCAGCGCACGTCATTTGGTTCGCCTGGACGACCACTTGCATCAACCATGAACTTTGGGACAACGAAGAGCGAAATGCCCTTGATGCCTTCCGGCGCCGTCGGGGTTCGTGCCAGCACCAGATGGATGATGTTATCCGCCAAGTCGTGCTCGCCGTAAGTGATAAAAATCTTCTGCCCAAAAATCCGGTACGCGCCATCGTCATTTGGCACGGCGCGCGTGCTTACGGCGGCGAGGTCGGAGCCGGCGCCCGGTTCGGTGATATTCATCGTCCCCGTCCATTCGCCGCTGACCATCTTTCCAAGGTATTTCCGCTTGAGTTCGTCGGAACCCGAAAGAACCAACGCCTCGATGGCGCTGCTGGTCAGCATCGGGCAAAGGGAAAAGGCGTGATTGGCCGATTTCCACATCTCGGACACCGGCGCCGCGACGAGTTTGGGTAGGCCTTGTCCGCCCCATTCAGGTTCGCAGTTGAGCGCGGTCCAGCCGCTCTCGGCAAACAGTTTGTAGGCATCGCCAAACCCGTCGGGCAGGGTCACCGCGCCGTCATGGAACAAGGCACCCTCCCGGTCGCCAACGGCGTTGAGCGGCGACAGGACGCCTTCGGCAAACTTGGCCGCTTCTTCCAGAATGGCGTCGACCACATCTGCCGACGCCTCCTCGCAGCCAGGCAGGAGCGCAACCTCCCCAATTCCGGCCAATTCTCTCAATACGAACTGCATGTCGCGAAGCGGCGCGCGGTATTCGCTCATCTTGATCTCCCGTCATAGTTTCTAAAGTTCAGCGTAGAGGCACATGAAATGGGGCACATACATTCATCGCAACAGCATGGAGGCGCTCGTTATCCGTCGCCCTGTTCGGGTTGGTGCCGACGCCGGCAGGAAGGGATTTGACATCGCCAGTTCCTGACCGTACCCTATTCCATACGACAGAGTACGGGAAGCGTACGGTACAGTATGGTAATTGTCAATACGCCTCGGTTGTCAGTGCGGTTCAATGCGCGTTGCAATGATGGCATCAACCACGTCTTTCAGGAAACGATCATTAACAATGAAGTCTGATAAACCAGCGACGCGCGAGCAGCTCGGGCGCACCGAATGGATCGCCGGTGCGATCGAGACACTGGCCGACGAGGGCATGGCGGGAATGCGTGTTGAGGCGTTGGCCAAGCGCCTGGGCGTCACGAAAGGGAGCTTCTACTGGCATTTCAAGGATCGGCAGGATCTGTTCACTGCCGTGTTGCATACCTGGAAAGAAGGCCGGATACGCGATATCGACAAGCAGAGCAGTGCTTCTGAAGGTCAGCAGGGGAATCAGCTAATGCTGATCATCGATGTCTACAGCACCAATCGAAATCGCAAAGGCATTTCGATAGAACTTGCCGTTCGCGATTGGGCAAGACGTGACGCACAAGCCCATGCAGTCGTCGAGGAAGTCGACACGTATCGGCTGGAATGCACGCGCAAGCTTTTTGTCGCCTGCGGATTTACCGACCAGGAAGCCAAGAGCCGCAGCCTCCTTCTCTATGCCTATGTGTTTGGTCAGAGCCTGATGGCCTATGACCGCTATGATCCGAAGATCATCGATTTCAAGCGCTGGATCGCCGGGCATATTGTGTCCAGCCGATAGCCAGTACATGATTTTTACCGGCGGCGGAGTTTTTTGATCATTTTGCTTGTCTTTTTCCATAAAGCTGTATAAAAATACAGTTTGCTGAAAAGAGGCCATAACGATGATCAAGCTGACCCCGCGACAACAGGAAATACTCGATTTCATCCGCAACACCCTGGAGGTGCTTGGTGCACCACCAACGCGTGCCGAAATCGCCAACGCCTTCGGATTTGCTTCGCATAACGCCGCCGAAGAACACCTCAAGGCACTGGCCAGGAAAGGCGTCATTGTTCTCGAACCCGGTTCGGCGCGCGGTATTCGTTTGGTCGAGCAGCTGGGTTTGCCGCTCATCGGCAGCGTGGCGGCGGGCAGCCCGATCCTCGCCGTGGAAAACATGCTTGGTCGTTATGCACTGGATGCCAATCTGTTCAAGCCGCGTGCCGACTTTCTATTGCGGGTGCGCGGCCTGTCAATGATCAACGCCGGCATTCTCGATGGCGATCTGTTGGCCGTGCACCGCAGTAGCGAGGCCCGCAACGGCCAGATCGTCGTTGCTCGACTGGACGACGAGGTCACGGTCAAACGATTCCGTCAGCACGGACGCATCGTTGAACTGATTGCCGAGAATCCGGATTTTGATCCGATCATCGTCGATACGCGCGAACATCAACTGGATATCGAAGGGATCGCCGTCGGGCTGATTCGCGGTGGTGAAGCGATGTAGACCAAGTCGACGGTTCAGGTTCGCCGCTTGACGTCCGGGGCCGCACTACTCGACGAATTGTCGTATGGCAGCCGCGGTGAGCGGATGGTTGTTCTGCTCCGCGTAGGACAGGGGCGTTTTTCCGTTGGCGTCTTTTATTTTCGGATCCGCGCCTCGTTCAATCAGAAACTTCGTAAGTTTCGGCTGCCCCGTCGCAGCGGAAAGGTGAAGTGCGGTTTGGCCGTCGTCCGACTTGATATTGATACCCGCGTTCTTGCTGAGCAACATTTCAACTTCGCGTCTGCCGCCCGACAGTACCGCAGCATGGAGAGGCGTCATGCCGACACGATCCTTGGCGTTGATATCGGCGCCGCTGCCGATCAGAACTTCGGTGGCCTTCAGGTGACCGTAAAAGGCGGCCATATGAAGCGGGGTTCGACCCAGAGCATCTCGTGAGTCGATTTCTGCGCCGGCGTCAAGAAGCCCCTTGATTTCGCCCGGGTCGCCTTGAATAACCGCTTTGGCCAGTGGCGATTCAGCGACGGGCGGCGTGTCTCCCTGGGTCTGCTTGTTGTTGTCCTTTTCCTTGCTGCACGCTGCGATATTCAGCGTCAGCGCGCCAATCAATAGCAGTACGGCCAGGCGCCAGACGCTGCCGGGGCCGGGCCTGGTGTTGTCGGTATGGCATGTGGGGTAACGGTGGTTCATGTTTGCCTCGGTGTCGCGCATTGGCCAGATACGAATATTAATCATAAACGATTGTTGTGGGAGTGGCTTGTCATTGATAGTTGCGAATGTGCTTCGATGGGTTGTCACTGTCCGCCAGGCCGTGGCCGTCTGCAATGGCGTCAAGGCACAGCGGGAATTGGTGATCGTTGCCACCGGATTTCAGCGAACACTTGAGCGATTCTAACGGACTCCAAGGTCCGGACCCTTTGCCGCGTGTGGTTTTGGAGCGCATGTTTTTCGGCTACAATTCGACTTTCCCGCTGCAGATATCCTCATGACCAAATATGTCTTCGTTACCGGCGGTGTGGTGTCCTCCCTCGGGAAAGGCATCGCCGCTGCATCCCTGGGTGCGATTCTTGAATCTCGCGGTATAAAAATCACCCATCTGAAGCTGGATCCCTACATCAACGTCGATCCGGGCACGATGAGCCCGTTCCAGCATGGTGAGGTGTTTGTCACCGAAGACGGCGCCGAAACCGATCTGGACTTGGGGCACTACGAACGTTTCACCAGTGCCAAGATGGGCAAGCGCAATAACTTTACCACC
>WBZS01001483.1_pt1 | contig 18487 bp, 16 predicted proteins | sample 5204201 | NCBI WGS metagenome assembly WBZS01 (sample SAMN12344357, study PRJNA552823) | activated sludge metagenome | biome: Activated sludge suspended growth; feature: Nitrification reactor; material: Wastewater; isolation source: activated sludge from nitrification reactor of wastewater...
AGAAGTAGTAGGGGCCGTCGATCTTGTCGATGGCGCCGGTGCGCGAGTCGCCGACCACCACGGCCGGGCGATAAATGCGCCAGGGCACTTTGCAATCCTTGCGCACGATGCCTTCTGAATCGTGCTTGGTGCGAAAGTACGGGTGCTCGAGATTCTCCGCCTCGACGAACATGTCCTCGCGAAAGATGCCTTCGAACATGCCGGCCGCGGCAATCGAGCTGGTGTGGTGAAAACAGCCGGCCTGCATGGCGTTGGCAAATGCCACAACGTTCGCCGTGCCCACGACATTGGCCTGCTGCTGCTCCTGCTCACCCGCCTTGAGGTCGTAGACCGCCGCCAGATGGAAAAAATGGCGGATCTTGCCCTTGAGTCTCTTCTTGTCCGCCGCGCTGACACCGAGATCCTTTGCGGTCAGGTCGCCGACCACCGGTATCGCGCGGGAGGCGTCCACGCCCCAGAATTCGAGCAGGTCGGGCACCCGCCCCATGCTCGACTCGCGGGTCAGGAAGTAGACGGTCGAAGCCGGGCGTTCAAGCAGTTTGCCGACCAGCCGCTTGCCGATGAATCCGGTTGCGCCGGTGACGAAGTAGATCATGGATGTCTCCTCTGTCTTATCGTTGCGCCGCGAACCTGTCAGGGTGCAGGCGGCACGGCGGGGCCAGTGCAGGCCTATGCGGATGATACACACGCGAGGCGCAAACGCGGGCCGCCCGACCCCTGTCGTTTAGTGTGCATGCTCTAAACATGCGACCTACACTGCTGTTGGAGAAGCGAGCATGTGTCATGCCGCAGTGCCGCACGACACTTCGCGATCACCGTTGCGGCAGAACTGCGCGCGGTATTCGGGACATCGTATGTAAGGAGATCTGCAATGGTGAAGAAACTGAACAAGTTGGCCTCGGACGCTGGCGAAAACCAGATGGCGAGCGCAATCCGCGATTCGGCGCAACAAATCTGGCTCGCCGGGCTGGGCGCCTTTGCCAAGGCGCAGGAAGGCGGCACCAAGGTATTCGAGGCCCTGATCAGGGAAGGCGAGAGCCTGCAGTCGCGCACCAAGGAGGCCGCCGCCGAAAAGGTCACCGAAATGACCAGCCGCGCCACCGGCACCTGGGATCGGCTCGAGAAAGTGTTTGAGGATCGCGTGGCCCGTGCGCTGCACAGCCTCGGGGTGCCCACCAAGCAGGACGTTCAGACCTTGACGCGGCGCGTGCATGAGCTGACCGCGATGGTTCAGCAACTGGCCGAAGGCGAAGCGGCGCAACGAAAGCCGGCACCGCGCCGGCGCAGCGCGGCCAAGTAACGGCTGCATGATCGGCCGCCGCCGGAATAGGGCTCTTCCGACGCCCCCCTCCCTAGTCGGATGGGCCGGCTTCATCCGGCGGCGGTTCTTTTTCCTGAATCACAACCGGCATTGACGGATAAGGCATGGTTCCAGAATCGAAACCGCGCATAGGTCTGGCGCTAGCCGGGGGCGGGCCGTTGGGGGCCGTCTATGAACTCGGGGCACTGTCGGCGCTGGCAGAGGCGCTGGCCGGTGTCGATTTCAACGCCCTGGATGTCTACGTCGGCGTCAGTGCCGGCGGCTTCATTGCGGCCGGGCTTGCCAACGGCATCGCGCCGCGCAAGCTGGCCGCGATGTTCGTCGAGAGCGAAACGTCCGACGAGCCGCTGTCGCCGTCGATGCTGCTCAAACCGGCATTGCGCGAGTACGCGCGGCGCGCCGCCTCGGTGCCGCCGCTGCTGCTCGACTCGGTCTGGCATTACGTCAGCCATCCGCTGTCGGCCAACTTCTTCGAGTCCTTCCAGCGCCTGTCGCGGGCGATTCCGACCGGCGTATTCAACAACGCCGGCATCGACGCCTATCTGACCCGGCTGTTTTCGGCACCCGGACGTTCCAACGATTTCCGCGAACTGCCGCACAAACTGTTTCTCGTCGCAACCGATCTGGACACCGGCAAATCGGTGGCCTTCGGCGCACCCGGTTTCGATCATGTGCCGATATCCTCGGCAGTGCAGGCCAGTGCCGCGCTACCCGGGCTGTTTCCGCCGGTCGAGATAGAAAAGCGCTACTACGTCGACGGCGCGCTGAAGAAGACACTGCATGCCTCGGTCGCGCTCGACCACGGGGCCGAGCTGTTGCTGTGCATCAATCCGCTCGTACCTTTCGATTCTCACCTGGCCGCCAGCCATGGCGCGCCGCGCGACCGCAAACTGGTCGAAGGTGGCCTGCCGGTGGTACTGGCGCAGACTTTCCGGGCGATCATCCACTCGCGCATGCAGGTCGGCATGTCGAAGTACGAGAGCCAGTACCGCGGCGCAGATGTCGTGCTGTTCGAACCCAATCGCGACGATGCCGACATGTTCTTCACCAACATGTTCAGCTATTCGAGCCGGCGCCGGCTTTCCGAACACGCCTACCAGAAGACCCGCGCCGAACTGCTGCGCCGCTACGACGAACTGCAGCCGATCCTGGCGCGGCACGGCCTGTCGATCCGGCTCGATGTGCTGCGCGACCCGACCCGGCGCCTGCTCGGCGTCAACCGCCGCCGCCGGCGCCCGGCCTCGCAGGCGATGGACGCCGCGCGTCAACTCGCGGCGACCTTGTCCGATCTGCAAATCCTGGTCGAGCGGCGCCTGCGCCCGCTCGGGCGCGCCGCATAGCCGGCGTCCGGTCCGGCGGGGCATGGCGCGCCGCAGCGCGGATGGACCGGAGTGGGGCAGGGTATTATGCGATTGCCCGCCACGACCAGAGCCGTCAGCGATGGAGCACAAACCCAAACGTCGTACCCGCGAACGCATCCTCGAGACCAGCCTGCGGCTGTTCAACGAGTTCGGCGAACCGAACGTGACGACCGGACTGATCGCCGACGACATGAACATCAGCCCCGGCAACCTGTACTACCACTTCCGCAACAAGGACGAAATCATCAACGCCATCTTCACCGAGTTCGAGAAGGAACTCGGCGGCACCCTGGGCGTGCCGGCGCGGCGCGCGCCGAACGTCGAAGACATCTGGCTGTTCCTGCACCTGTGTTTCGAACTGATTTCGAAGTACCGCTTTCTTTACCGCGACCTCAACGATCTGCTGTCGCGCAATCGCCTGCTCGAAGTGCACTTCAAGCGCATCCTCGAATACTCGCGCAAGGTTGCGCTGCAGATGTGCGACGGTCTGGTCGCGGCCGGCGACATGCGGGCCTCGGCGGCCGAGCGCCAGGCGATCGCCACCAACATCGTCGTCGTCGCGACTTACTGGCTGTCCTACGAATACGTCTGCAATCCGCGCAAGCCGATCGGCGACGAATCGCTGGCGCGCGGCGTCTATCAGGTCATGGCACTGGCCGCGCCGTTTCTGGTCGGCGATGCGCGCAGCCTGTTCGAAATGCTGGCGCAAAAATACGTTGCCACGCAATGACACTCACCACAATCACGACCAACAGGGCGAAGCCCGCTAACCGGAGGAGACAGCATGGCAAAAAAAGATAGCTGGAAGAAATTCCCCCATGCCGACGCGGCGTACCAATACGCCGGCGCGGCGCTGAAGAAGAACTGGCCGCGCCTGCATGCCGGCGATGGCGAAGCCTACCCGGATGAAGCCGGGCTCAAGGCGCTGGTCAAAGCCAACCCCGGCCTCGACCAGGCGGGCGGCAACCTGAAGGCTGCCGCCGAGGCCCTGCAGGAGGCCTGGCGGCACTACCACGCCGGCGAGTTCCAGAAAGCGCACGATGCCGGCCTGGAAATCGGACTGCTCGGCAGCACGGTGGCCAACAAATCAGCCTGCATTTACGGCAACTACCTGGAAAGCGCCGAGGCGAAGAAGCTCGCCCTGTTCGAGGAGGTCGCCGCGCGCTGCGAAGCGCTGCAGCAGGCCGCGCCCAAATGGGCCAACGCCTGGTACTTCCACGCCTACGCGCTCGGCCGCTACTCGCAGGGCATATCGGTGGTCAAGGCGCTGGCCCAGGGACTGGGCGGCAAGATCAAGGACAGCCTGGGCAAGGCCATCAAGCTCGACGCCAAACACGCCGATGCGCACATCGCCTTCGGCACCTACCATGCCGAAATCATCGACAAGGTCGGCTCGCTGCTCGGCGGGGCCACCTACGGCGCGAGCAAGGACGAAGGCGTCAAACACTTCAAGCAGGCGCTCAAGCTCAACCCCGAGTCGGCGATCGCCCGCATCGAGTATGCGAACGGGCTGGTCATGATGTACGGCAAGAGCAAGCTCGGCGAGGCCGGCGCGCTCTACGAGGAAGCGGCGCAGTGCACCCCGCTCGACGCCATGGAGCGTCTGGACGTGGAACTGGCCAAGTCCGAACTCGAAGACTGACGCCACCTCGCCGCCCGGAAAGGGTGGGCGAAAAGGTGGCCTGAAAGCCGCATGGACAGGCTTTCTCCGGCATGGCATCGCCAGGACGTCCATCCCATGCGGCATCCAGGCCTGCCATGCCGGAGAGCGCCAGCCGGTGACGCTTCCGGATATGCAGATTGCAGAAAAAGCGGTCGCCCGCCGCTACGGCTTAGTGCTACGGCTTAGTGATGGTGCGTTGCAGGATCGACGCTGCACGGTCCGAGTCCGATTCGGCAAGGAAATGCCGGTCGCCCAATTTGAACAGGTACCAACACGTCTGCCTGCTCCCGAACTGAGTCGATAGATCAGTGCACAACTTTCCATCGTCTGCGACGGCCCAGGTGCCGACAATACCGGTCGTTCGTCCGATCATTGGACCGCTGGTGATTGCCGCTCTGCCCGCCAGCGTCCCGTCCTGCCTGTATTTTGAGGTGATCTCCCCACCTGCATAGTTAAGACCGGTGAGTGTTGCTCCCGGGAGCAGAGCGTTCAGTTCATCCCGATTCAACTTTGTCGCGCCCCCGTCCAGAAGTTCTCCGACTGAACTCTGAGCGAGCGCGCTCGTCGCCGACCACATCGTTGTCACCAGTATCATCAGTTTGAAGCGCATGGTCTTCTCCATTCGCAGAAACGAGCGTCGAAGTCTGCTCGGGCAATTCCGCCCACAGCGGGAATCTCAAAAAATGACATTGGTGAGGGGCTCAGTTGCTCGCCTTTGAGAGTACGGCCGCCTGCGCCGCGCCAAAGCCCCGAGAACCAGCAAACCGGCCAGCATCATCACGTAACTGGATGGTTCCGGTATCGGCACCGTATATGAGCCGTTCAACTGGCGGAACGTCGTACCCGTGGTGTCGGTCAGGAAAGTATTGAAGCCAGTCACCACGCCGCTGCCGGCAATGCCGGAGAACACGCCGTTCCCATTTGTGTAACTGTAGTTCCCGACGAGATCCCATACATTGCTTGAGCCGCGCTGGATGAAGCTCGTAACCTGGAACGAGCCGAAGTACTCGCCGTTGGCGTTGCCACCGCTGAAGGTGCCGAAGCCAGTGACAAACGATGCGGATGACTGGTACGAATCTGAAGCAAGCAGGGGTGGTAGATTGCTGCCGCCTGGCACGATCCCGTGCAATTCGGTGTACGCTTGACGATTGTCGCTAAGACTGAACGTTCCGGAAAACGTCTCGGTAGAACTGAAGCTTGCGGCATTTGCGTTGCCAGCAAGGCCAATCATGGCCACTGCAGCGATCGACGTTACTTGATTGCGCATTGTCTCTGACCCTCCGTTGGTTGGTTACCCACCCTTTGTTGCTGGCCGACTTCGGCAGGCGTCGTGTCGGCGACTCGAACATGATAAACATAGCCGCGAATTGGATTCCCTTCAAGCTTGTGGGATATCGCAACGCCCACCCGCCGTGACCTTGCGCAGCGTGCAGCCCGCGCAACAAAGCCCCTTGCGTTGCGAATTGCATGTGGTCGGCTACGGCGATTGGCGATTGGCGGAAGAAGGGGCTGGAAGCCGCATGTAAAGGCGTTTTGCGGCATGGCATCGCCAGGAAGTCCATTCCATGCGGCCCCCAGACATGCCCTGCCGGAGAAGGCCAGCCGGTGCGGCTTCCGGCGGCATGCATGGCACGATGGTCAAGCCGAATGCGCCACGTTTCGCGGCGTCTTGCCGCGCAACGCGGCCGGTTGCGCGATTCCCGCCGATCGAGCGGCGGTCGCGCCGGTTGATGCGCCAGGAGAATTGCGGCAGCATGCGCGCTTCGATGACGCCGTTTTTGCGTCACCTGATGATCATGTTGCCATGTCAGAGTCCGAAACCGAGCAACGCCTGCAGATGTTCGAGAGCCGCCACGGCCGCGATGGCGGCTGGCTGGTCGAGCATGACGGCCGCGCCATCGCGCTGCTCGGCGATCCGCAGCGTGTCGACATGTTCATCGACAGCTACCGCGTCGAGCCGCTGGAAGCCGGCGACCAGGCGCAGGCCGCCATACCGGTGTTGTGGCGCGATGGCGAACTGGTGTTCCGCAGCCGCCGCTTCGGCACCGTTGCGCCGCATGCGGTGGCGCTCGACCAGCCCGATCCGGCCAGCGGGCGGGTACTGATGCGCGGTCTGTATCTGCCGATCGGCGATCCGCGGCCGTGGGAGCGGCTGCTGCTTCGCTGGCGGGCGTTTCGCCGGCGCGCCGTCTGAGCCCAAAACACCGCAATTTTTCGAGAGGTCAACAGGCACATGCAATACATCGTCAGGCAGGGCGACACACTGTGGCAGATTGCCGGCAGCATGCTCGGCGATACGGCCCGCTGGCAGGAAATCGCGCGCCGGAACGGCATCCGCGCGCCCTATACGCTGGTGACCGGCCAGAGCCTGCAACTGCCGGAGCGGGACAATCCGCACCTGCGTTCGTGGACAGAGGGCGGCTCGCGCGCCGGTGCACCGGTGCGGCTGGTGACCGGCGGTGCCGCACAGCCGCCGCGCGAGCAGGGCGCGGGCGCGTTGCCGGCGCGGGCCTTCCTGTTCGTGCTGGCCGACGAAATCCTGCCGTCGGGCAAAGTGGTGCGCAAGGTGCTCGAAGTGCCGGTGACCAGCGCCGAGTATGTTGCAGCCCATCCGGAACTGTTCGGCATCAAACCGGGAAATCCGGCCTCGACGGTCTCGATCGGCGAGCATGCGCTGGGCAATACCGCCAGCCGCTACACCTCGGCCAGCAGCCTCAAGGGCGGGGCGCCGAACATCGCCGGGCGGCCGGTGTACATCGACATCGCCAAGGCCAAGGCGGCCGGCGTGGTGATCCACACGACCGAAGAAATCATCGCCGACCTGGAGCGCCTGGCGGCGGCCGACCCGTCGCTGCGTGCGCGGGTCAACAAGCTCAAGGAAGTGATCAAATCGGTCGAGGGCGAGGTTCTGCTCGAAGGCAACGTGCCAGCCGGCGCCGTGAAGTCGGCGGGCGCGATGGCGGTGACGCGCGGCTTGCGCGCGGTGCAGGTGGTCGGCGTGGTGCTCACCGTGTATGACCTGGGCAATGCCACGATCAAGTCGGTCGAGCGCCAGTCGGCCAGCCCGCTGCTTGCCGAGGGCGTGCGCCAGGCCGGCGGCTGGGGCATGGCGTGGGCCGGCATGAAGCTCGGCTGCGCCGGCGGTGCCGCGCTGGGCATCGAGACCGGACCGGGTGCCGTGCTCACCTGCGCCGGCGGCGGCCTGCTGTTCGGTACGCTCGGGTACTTCGGCTTCGACTGGCTGGCCGACAAGATCGACAAGAACTGAACGCCGGCACGGTTCTGCCGGGCGGCGATCGACCCTTCCGCTTGCTGCGTGCCGGCCTGGGAAGCGCATGGATAGGCGCTCTTCGACGGTGCAGCGCCGAGAGGCTCATGGATAGTGACTTTCCCGATATACAGGCTGAAGAGCGCCTATCCATGCGGGTTCCAGCGCATCGGATCGCGACACTTCGGGAACCCGGTTGCGAACCGGCGCGCGTACCGATCCTCCCAGCGCACACTCAAGAACACCCACCCGAGGCCGTTATTCTCGACGCGCACGGCGGCATTGACATGGCCACCCCGAGGCAGGGGAGTTCAGCGGCAAAAGGGTTGGTTCGGCAGTGCGTTTCCATAGGGGGAGTTTCGTGGATCTGATGCGTCTCGGGCGGACTTTGGTCGTGTTTTCGGCACTGGCAATCGCCAATCCGGCGCTGGCCGAGGATTTGTCGATTCCCGGCAGCGGCAACCCGGAACATGTCCTCGGTGAGTTGGCCGCAGCCTTCAACAAGGCGCAGACGGCGCACCGGGTGAGCGTGCCGTCCTCTACCGGAACGGCAGGCGCGTTGCGCGATGTTGAGGCCGGCACTGCGAGCATCGGGCGGGTCGGCCGGACACTCAAGGCGGAGGAACGCAGCCGCGGACTGAGCTATCTTGCGCTCGGCCGCGATGCCGTCGTGTTCGCCGCCGGCGCCGGCGTCACCGCGCGCAATCTGACCGCGGCGCAAGCGGTGGACGTCTTCGCCGGCAAGACCACCGACTGGCGCGATCTCGGCGGCAAACCGGGTCCGATACGTGCGGTCGGGCGTGAAGTGACCGACGCCTCGCGGCAGGCGCTCAACCGCCTGATCAAGCCGTTCGAGAACCTCGTGTTCGGCGAAAGCGTGAAGGTGGTGCACCTGGACCCGCAACTGATCGAGTTGCTGGACCGGTTTCCCTCCAGCCTTGGATTCATCAACCAGTCGGCACTCGCGGCGTGCAAGACCAAAGTCGTCCGCCTTGCGTTCGATGGCATCGAGGCAACGCCGGAAAACCTGGAAAGCGGGCGCTACCCGCTGTGGGTGGAATTCGGGCTGATCTTCAAACCCGATCGTCTGACGCCGGGGGCCAATGCGTTCATCGCCTTCGTCCAGTCTCCCGCGGCACTGCGCATACTGCGCGAGCACGGCGTTGTGCCGGCCGCGCCGGCACGCTGATCCACTGATAGCGCGTGGCGCCCGGGATCGTGCGATCGATTGTGAGCCAACCGAAGCCGACCGGGCAGGGCGGATTGCGACCGAGCACCGGCATGACGCTGGTGCTCCTGTTCACCCTGCTGCTCGCGCTCTCGCAATGGGTGGCCTACCGGGTATCGGGCGAGTTGCTCCGTACCGCGGTGCAGGAGCGCGAGGTAGACAAGGTCAAGACGGTGAGCCGTGTGCTGCAGGGCCTGGTCGAGCACCATACCGCGCGCGTTCGCGAAATCGCACGACTGCTGGCGATCTCAGACGATGTGCCGCTGAGTCTAGTGCAGGAATCGCATCATCGGCTGACGGACATCCCGAAGATACTGGACGCGGTTTACGCCAACGGCAATTTGAGTCTGCTGGAGGTGACCGACTCCCGGGAAGTGGTGATTTATCGGGCGCAGGATCCGGCGCGCAAGGGCGACCGCGATCAATCCTGGGGCATCGCCGAAGCGCTTGCCGGCAGCCCCATGCTCGCCAGCGCCGCCAAGGCAAACGCGACGTTCGTGCGCGCCATCGAACCGCTGCGGTTTGGCGGGAAGGTTGTCGGCACATTGAGCGCCGGCTTGCAGCTGGACGATGCGCTGATCAAGGCGTTGAGCGAGGAGGTTGGCGCCGAGCTGGCGTTGCTGTCGCGCTCCGGACGCGTCGTGGCATCGAGCAGGGGCCGGCTTGCCGTTCCCGATGATGCCGCGGTAACAGAAGCCTTCCACCAGAAGATCCCGGTCTATCGCGAGGACGGCGCGGCGCACCAGACGCGGGCCTACCTGCCGATCCTGGTGGTGGACGACGCCTACGTGATGCTGGCGCAGATCGACAGTTCCTCGGCCTACCGATTACTCGAAGCATCGTATCGGCGGGCGGGGATATTTGGCGGGTTCATCCTGGCGAGCAGCATCATGTTGTTGCTGCTGACCTTGCGCATCGTGCTGCGGCCCTTGCGCCAACTGCGCCTGCGCGCCGAGAAAACGGCGATCGCGCTCACCGGTCAGGCGATCGAGGCGGAGAATCGCGACGAGGTGGCCGCGGTGGTCCAGGTGCTCGATACGCTGACGCAGCGGCTGATCGACCGCAATGAGGAACTGCAGCGCGCCAAGGCCGCGGCCGACGCGGCGAGCGCGTCCAAGTCGCAATTCCTCTCGACCATGAGCCACGAGATCCGCACGCCGCTCAACGGGGTGCTGGGGATGTCCGAACTGCTGCAGCGGACGTCGCTCGATGCGGAACAGGCGCGCTACGCCAAAGTCATCGAGGCTGCCGGCCGGACGCTGCGCGATTTGTTGAGCGACATTCTCGATCTGGCCAAGATCGAAGCCGGCAAGGTGCAGCTCGAACACACCGACTTTCAGATGGCCGAACTGGTCGGCGATCTGGCCGACGTCTATCGCGAACTGGCGTCGACGCGCGGCAATGTGCTTGCCCAGGAGTTCGACCCGGCCTGCGCGCTGCGCGTGTCCGGCGATCCGGTTCGTCTGCGACAGGTTCTGACCAACCTGCTCGGCAACGCGGTCAAGTTTACCGAACGAGGCAGGGTTACCTTGCGCACCCGCAAACTGGCTGCGCGAGACGGCGATCCGCGCATCTGGATGCGTTTCGAGGTGCGCGACAGCGGTATCGGCATCGCCCCCGACGCGCTGGCGCGGCTGTTCCAGCCGTTCGTGCAGGCAGACGAGTCAACGACCCGCGCGTTCGGTGGGACCGGTCTCGGCCTCGTGATCTCCAAGTATCTGGTGGAACTGATGGGCGGCACGATCGGGGCGCAAAGCGCAACCGGGCAGGGTTCGACATTCCACTTCGAATTGCCGTTCGGCGCCGCGACCTCGGCAGCGGCGCCGTTGCGGGCAAACTTGCCGGCGGCGCGACGCATCCGGGCGCGAGCGTTGGTCGCCGAGGACAACCTGGTCAATCAGGAGATCGTCAGCGCAATGCTGGAAAAGCTCGGTGTCGAGACCACCATCGTCGACAACGGCGCCCGCGCGGTGGAGGCGCTGCGCAGTGAACGCTTCGACCTGGTACTGATGGATTGTCAGATGCCGGTGCTCGATGGTTACGACGCCACGGTGCAAATCCGCCAGAGCGAGCCGCCCGATCGACGCACGCCGATCATTGCCCTGACTGCCAATGCCTTTGTCGAGGACCGCAACCTGTGCGTGCAGGCGGGAATGGACGACTATCTGGCCAAGCCGGTCAGCTTCGCCACACTAACGGAGGTGTTGCAGCGCTGGCTGCCGGCTTCCTCGATCGATCGTCATGATGAGCCCGCTGCGCCGGCCCCGGCCAGCGACAGGGATCCGATTGCCGACGGCGTCATCGACAACCTGGTTGCGGAATTCGGAACACCGACCGTGCGCCGGCTGATTCGCGTGTATCTCGATACGGTTGGACCCTATCGCGACGCGATCGCGCGCGATGCCGAAAGACGTGATCTCAATGCCCTGGTTGCGAGTCTTCATGCGCTCAAGTCGTCCAGCAGGACAATCGGCGGCAACACGCTGGGCGATCTCGCGAACGAGGCAGAACAACTGGCCCGCAAGGGTGACCAAAAGGCGCTGAATCAGGTTCCAGCCATCCTTGCTGCGGTGGACGCCTTCTGTGGCGCGCTGTCGGCACATCCGTTGTTGGACGACGAAACAGCGCAGGTAGTGCCGGAACGCCAAGGAGCCTTGCAGCCCGGTTGATCGAGGACGCCGCATCGGCGCCCGGCAGTTTGCGGTCGACGAAATGCCGCTCGGTCGATCTGGAGAAACGCGCCGGGAATCCGGGTTCCTTGGGCGGGCGCAGATGCGGCATTCCGCTGCTCGCAGCGCCAATCGTACTGGCTGAGTCTCGCTGTTTTTCAGAATTACATTAGAGGAAGAGGGCGTATCGTCAATTGATTGGCGCAAAGTCGTTTCTCGGCTTCCCACTTCTGATAACGGGAATTTTCAGCATAGCTGGAGGATCTCGTCTGAAACGAGCGAAGCACCTACCGCCAGCGCGGCGCACGCTCGGAAAGACGGCGGCGAGTGATCGAATGCGGAGCGGCTCTAAGCCAGGGATGGTCGCTTTGACCAATTGGATTAGGGGGGCGTCACAGAAGACTGGAAGGTCTTCTGTGCCCCCATCCGTGCGCTTGAGGCGCTGCGTTCAAACCAGGAAACGTTAGCGCGTGGCCAAGGATCAGTTCGCGCGGGTAGCGTGCTCAACTGCCCGATCACTTGCCCGGCGCAACCTTCTTCAGCAATTTCGCCATCGCGGCGTCATCGATCAGCTTGTCGATCCAGGCCTGCATAAGCACTTTCAGCGGTGTGGGCATACTGCGCCCGCTCTCATAGCGACTGCCGCCACTTTGCGTTACGCCAAATCTTCTCCAGAACTCGGTCTGATTGAGACCGGCCGATCTGCGCAGTTCACTCGGGTCATTGATCGTTGGGGATTTCCTTGCCATGTTGGGTCTCCTTGTGTGGTCACGGGACTGCAAACGCGATTATGACATCAGTTTTGCAGGAAAAAACAGTGTCGTGTCACATTACTTGTCGTATCTCAGCGCCAACCACAAATCCCCAACCCCCCCTCGTGGCCGAATCCGCCTGCACTTGCGGCCCCTCACGCTGTCCGGCAACGGTTCCGGTTCTACGTACCCTGCCCTGCCCCCAACGCGGGCATTCAGCGGTGCTGCCACGACCGCCTGACGGCGCCCGAGGTCGCGATTGCGCCTTCGCGCGAGAAAGCTTCCAGGTTGGATTCGATGGCATCCGGATCGTACAGGTAGTTGACCATCATCCCGTAGGATTGCTGCAAACCGTTGGCCGACGTGTCGGCCAGGGCGTTTATGCGCTCGATGCGTGCGCCGTTTCCAAGGTGAAACCGGGCGACGGGATCGAACGGGCGGCCATCGACCTTTGCCAGGACCAGATAGTGGCCGACGAGCCGGGTCAATCCGGACTGCAGGGCTCGCGCCAGCGGCACATTGGCGACCCAAGCGTCATTGGCCAGCAAGGCTCGAACGTCCTCCACGCCTTTGACGACCAGCCCCTTCGGTTCGACATGGCGGGCTACACGCTGAACCATATCCTCACTGAATGCCCGCTGCCAGGCCTCCGGATTCTTCTCCGCCCAGCGCCGCAGTTTCGGCAGCGGCGACAGCGTGGCAAAAGTGGACAGTCGGGGAAAGTCACGCTTCAGATCATCGACGACGCGCTTGAGCAGGAAGTTGCCGAATGACACACCCCTAAGGCCGACCTGGGTATTCGAGATCGAGTAAAAGATCGCCGTCCTGGCCCGTTTGGCGTCGAAAACCGGGGCTCGTTCGTCGAGCAAAGTCTGCACGTTGTCGGCCAGCTTATCGACCAGCGCCACCTCGACGAAGATCAGGGGCTCCATCGGCATGCGCGGATGGAAGAAGGCGTAGCACCGCCGATCGGAGTCGAGGCGATTCTTCAGATCGTTCCACGAACTGATTTGATGCACCGCTTCGTACTCGATCAGCTTTTCCAGCAACAGCGCCGGCGAATTCCAGGAAATGCGCTGCAGTTCGAGAAAGCCGACATCGAACCAGGCGCCGAGCCGCATTTCAAGCTCGCGGTCAAAGGCGAGCAGCGCGGGATCCTTGTTCAGATAGCGCAGGAGATCGGCGCGCAGATCGACAATGAATTTCATTCCGTTCGGCAGCGCGTTGAACTGGGTCAGAATACGCAGACGGGCCGAGCGCATGGCAGTACGCAGTCCGGACTCCGCGGCCCATTGCGCGTCGGCGCCGATCGCCTCCTGGTAGCGCGCGTGCGCCTTGGCGACCAATTTCGGATCGGGGCCGAACTCGGTGGCGATGATGCGCAAGAATGCTGCGCGGCCGCCATCGGAGAGTCCGAGATAGGTGTCGGCAAGTCGCGCAGCGCGTTGCCGCGCCGATACCTCGCCGCCCAGCCCGGCAGCGCAATCCTTGAGCTGTTCGCGTATCTGGGCCGCCTGCCTTTCGCTGAGCCCACCGCCGGATTGCTCGCTCAGCAGCGTGCGCGCTTTGCGGATATATCGTGCAACAAGTCCATCGGTCATTTGATTTGCGTCGTCAATTCAGGCAAGAGCCCGGTTGGATCGCTCGGCCGGCCAACTGCCGCACCTTACGATCTATTCATATTTAAATAGTTACGCCCGTTATTGCAAGCGAATTCTTTCAAAGAGCCATAAACACCATATTACACAACGACCTAACGACCCCCATCCCGATCGGCTACAAGGGTCCAAAATCCTGCCTGGCGATGCCCTGAGAGCCAGTATCCATGCGGGTTCCAGGGCATCTCCGAGGCGAATTCGCGTCATGCAAGGGCGGGCTTTAGGTCGAAAGCGATGCAAACCCGCTCTTCGTCGGCATCGAACGGAATGGTTCGATGGAACAGGGAGGACGGGAACAGCACGATGTCGCCCACGCGCTGATCGATAATCGTCCGCGGAAAACCGTCGTGCCGTTTCGGGTAGTCGTCGCCATCGGTGCTGAATTCGATGCTGCCGTCGTGTTCGCCCCGCCTCGCCGGCACCGCGAGATAGACGCACCCGCTGATCCAGCCCTCTTCGTGGATGTGCGAGGTGAGATGCCCGCCTTTCTGCATCTTGAGATACCAGGAACTGCTGAATTCCAGGTGGACCGGAAACGCCCTCACCAGTTCGCAGTCTTCTCCCGAAAACTGCTGGCGGTACTGGGCAATCTTTTCCCGGACCAGTTCTGCCAGCCGCTGGAACGACGCCTCAGGACGCTTGAGTAGATTGCCTGCCGACTGGATTCCGTAATAGAGGCGTCCCTGCTTTCTCTCGGCAATCTCGGTGTGAGTGATGTCGCGCAACAGATCGCTGAGCAGCGCTGAGTCCGGCTCGACAAGCGCGGGGAGGCTGCCGTGAAATATGAATGTCATCGGGTTCTTGCAAAAGCCGTAGCGATCTTCCACACCGAAATTGGCGGCATGGTGTGCTGATAACGTTGCAAGCAGCGGCGAGTTGTGCCGGCCAGCCAGCGCGGCCTCGAGCTTGTCTTCAAATTCCCCGAACCTGCTGGCCTTGTACATGCAGTAGAGCGCTCGCTCACGCGAATCCCATAAGCCGGATTGCTCGAAATGGCGGATCGCCTCGTCGTACTTGCCCGCCATACTGAGGAATTCGGCCATGTCATAACAGGCTTGCGGATGGGTCGGGTCAATCGCCAGGGCGCGCCGGTAGCAGGCCACGGCCTCGTCCATCTTTCCCTGGTCGCGGAGGGTTTCGCCGAGGTTGCTATGTGCTTCGATGTAGCCCGGCTCGATCGCCAGCGCGCTGCGATAGCTTGCAACCGCCTCATCGAGTTTGCCCTGGCCGCGCAAAGCCGTTCCGAGATTGAAATACCCCTTGGCCGTCGGCTCAATGGCCAACGCCAGGCGGTAGCTTGCCGCGGCCTCGTCAAGTTCGCCGCGCCGCTGCAGCACGGTGCCGAGATTGCCGTGCGCTTCGAGGAACCCGGGTTCGATCGCGACGGCGTTGCGATAGCACGCGATCGCCTCGTCGAGGCGGTCTGCCTCCTGCAACAAGGCGCCGAGGTTGAACTGCGCCACGGCCAGATCGCGCTTAAGGGCGATTGCCTTGCGATAGCTTGCTTCTGCCTCGCTGGCTTTGCCCAGATTCCCCAGCACGACGCCGAGATTGAAATGGATCTCGGCGATGCCAGGATCGATGGCAAGCGCGTTGCGATAGCTTTCGGCCGCATCATCGAATCGGCCGAGCCGTTCCAGCGATGCCCCGAGCAGATTATGTACGACCAACGCAGTCGGGTAGGTTCGCAGCAACGCGCGGCAGGCGCTCTCCGCCTGGGACCAGCGTCCGGCATTCAGCAACTGCAGCAGCGGCTGGAGTTCGCTTTGCATCGGTTGCTTGGGCGGCTGCGACTGCCGTTTCATTGCGCAAAGGAAGGCTGACGATGGCTCGTCAGCATGCCGCGGCACGGCATCGATGTCTACCGAAAGGCGCTTGTCCGGGGCATCAGCCGGCGGAAGTTCTCCGCGGCGAATGCGCGTCCGAGATGCCGGGACGATCCGCGATGATTCCGGCCGACGCCGCCTAGAAGGTCATCACCACCTTCTGATAGAGCCCGCCGAACGTCGTCCGCTTATGAACCTGCCGCGGAACGACGGCGGCCGGCATCAAATCCTCGATCTCCTTCTGCCAGAGATCCATGGCGAACGGCTCAAGCGTGCGCAGGATCGGCTGCATGATGTAGCGAAACGGATTGAGCCGTCGCGGCCGATGGTAGTCGACGAAGATCAACTTGCCGCCGGGCTTGACCACCCGTGCCGCCTCGGCCACGGTGCGGGCCCGTGCCGACTCGGGTTGTTCATGAAGCAGAAAGAAGACCACCACCTGATCGAAACTTGCATCGGGAAACTCGAGTTGGGTCGAGTCCTGATGATGCAGCGTGACTCGCTCGGTGTTCGACAACTTCTCGGTCAAATTCTTGAGCTGAACCGGTGCGACGTCCACCACGTGCAGGTGCCCTGCGCGACCGAGCCGACTCAGAATCCGGTCGGTGAGATTTCCATAAACGCAGGCAACCTGGAGTACCTGACTGGGCTTGGTCGCGTCGAGTTCACGTAACACGCTGTCGCGCAGCCGCCCGAAGTTGCCCCAGAGAATCAGATTAACGAGCCACTGCCTCTCGAAGACGCGCACGCCGAGCGGGTGCAGGTATGCCCACCAGTAAGTTTGCGACAGGTACTTCGGAATCGGCAGGTGTGCGGAGAAATGCAGCCTGCGCGCACCGCCGAGTCCGACGGATTCATCAGTGGCCGAGATCGCCTTCTCCAGGATTACGGTTTCGTCTCTCACTTAGATCAGATCCACAATTTGAAGACAAGGTCGACATGGTGACAACAATGGCCACCGCTCAGACGCCAAAAGCAACCGCGGCACTGTATGCGCCCGGACCACGCGAAGAGTATGAAGCGCAGTGTTTGGCGCACCATGATGGAGACGCGACCGACCGCGCAGAACAGTCCCCGAGTGCACTGAGATGGATGCGGACTGACTCTTCTACAGGGGCCAATTGCGCAGACCGTACAGGCGTGACGCCTGCCCGCGCAATTGCCGGCACCTCCCGCATCCCAAACAACTGAATCTATCAGCCCCCCGACTGATCGCCAGCGTGACCCCTGGCGGCCCCCAACAAATCTCACCACTCTTCAGGTCTTGCGCTCAGAGACTTGGCCCCTGACCAAGTCAGGCCAAACGGTGTGCGCAAGACCGTCCCGACAGAGTATCACTGACGACCGCCCAGACGGTCAATCCGGGTAATCGCCAAATCAGTGCCTGCCCGGATTGCCGCGCCCTAGCTGCTCCTACTGTGCCGACACACCTAGAAGCCCAAACCAAGCAGAACGTAAGCGGCAATCACCGTCGCAACAAACGCCGAGCCGTAACACAGAAGCTTGGCCAACAGCCCCGGATGAATCCCGATCTCGTGCAGCGAGTGATAGATCCGGTGTGCCGCAAACCACAGGAACAGCGCAATCACGGCAAAGATGAATCCCTTGCCGATGAAGTTTTGCGCAAACGCCAGCATCTTCGGATAGCTCATGGTTCCCGCCGGCAGTAATAGGCCGAGCGGAACCGCAATACCCGTGATGAATACCAGAACCGGACCGAACAGGGCCGACAGCATGCCGCCGGCACCGAACAGACTCCAGAAGATCGGCGCGTTGGAACGCTTCAATCCGGATTTCATAGTGCGATCCTCCACACCAGCGCGAGCATTGCAACGCTCGCCAGCACGGCCGCCAGCAGGCCGCCGCCGGTAATGGCCGCCGGACCGACCCGCTTCCCGCCGACGATGATCGGCGGCAACGTCTTGGGCATGATCACGAACCAGGAATAGGTGTGATACGCGATGGCCACCAGAAATGCCAGGTGAAAGATCAGCGAGAGCGGGCTCTTCAACGCTTCGAGCCAGCCGTTCCAGGCCGCCTCGCCCTGGCCCAGGCGAACCAGCCCAACCAGCAAAACAAAAGCATAGGCGGCGACGAACAGCGCCGTACTCTCGTGAATCATGTATTCGACGAAGAACGGATTTTTCTTCCACCAACCGTCCATCGATCGAACATAGGGACGACGCTTGCTCACTTGGAACCCCCCTTTGGCGACAAGAAGCGCAGGAAATAATCCTTCGCAGCATTGGTCTTGTTGATATTCACGGCGTTGGCCGGATCAACGTGCTTCGGACAGACTTCCGAGCAATAGCCCACTGCGCTGCAGTTGAACACCCCCTCCTCCGATGCAACAAGCTCCATCCGCTGTTCTGCGGCACCGTCACGCGAATCCATGTTGTAACGGTGCAGCAGCGCGATCGCGGCAGGCCCGATAAAGTCCGGATTGAGCCCGAACTGCGGGCAGGCGGCATAGCACAAAGTGCAGTTGATGCAGGAAGTGAACTGAATGTAGGCATTGAACTGCTCCGGCGACTGGATGTATTCGCCCTGCTCCAGCGAGCGCGGCTCCTTCGGAATGATGTAGGGCTGAATACTCTCGAGCTTGCCGATAAAGCCACTCAGGTCGACCACCAGATCCTTTTCAATCGGGAAGTGTGCCATGGCTTCGACGCGAACCCGATTCGGGTAGTAGTCGCGCAAGAACGTCTCGCACGAGAGCTTGGGAATGCCGTTGATCATCA
>WBZS01001485.1_pt1 | contig 18472 bp, 18 predicted proteins | sample 5204201 | NCBI WGS metagenome assembly WBZS01 (sample SAMN12344357, study PRJNA552823) | activated sludge metagenome | biome: Activated sludge suspended growth; feature: Nitrification reactor; material: Wastewater; isolation source: activated sludge from nitrification reactor of wastewater...
CGCTCGGCATCATGGCCCTGGCCGGCATCGCGGCCGGCGCGTTCTGGGGTCTGATTCCGGGTCTGCTCAAGGCCAAGCTCAAGGTCAGCGAGATCATCAGCACGCTGATGATGAACTACATCGCCATCCAGCTGGTGAATTACTTCGTCTTCGGCGTGTGGAGCGACAGCGGCTTTCAGATGAGCAAGGTGTTCCCGAAGATGGCCTGGCTCCCGAAGCTTGGCGATTACGCCAAGGAAGTGCCGCTCTTCCGAGGCCTGACCACACAATTTGGTCTGGTGTTCGCGCTGATCGCGGTGGTGATCGTCTGGTACATCCTGTATCGCAGCCGCTGGGGGTACGAGATCCGGCTGATCGGCGACAACCCGCGCGCGGCCGAATATGCGGGCATCGACATCGTCAAGAACTCGGTGTTGGTGCTGGTCACCTCGGGGGCGTTGGCGGGCCTGGCCGGCATGTCCGAGATCGCCGGGGTCGTCCATCGGCTCCAGGGCGCGATCTCGTCGGGCTACGGCTTCACCGGTATCATCATCGCCTGGTTGGCTAAACTCAACCCGATCGTGGTCATTCTGGTGTCGATCTTGTTTGGCGGCCTGATCCTGGCCGGGCGCGAGATTCAGCCGGCCGGTGTGCCGCGGTTGATCCAGGGCATCATCCTGTTCATGTTGATCGCCAGCGATGTGCTGTTGCGGTATCGCGTCCGCATCGTGAGGGCGGCGTAGGGGCGGCACATGTCGCCGCCCGCTGCCCGGGGCCGGGGCGACGCATGCGTCGCCCGTACGATGGCCGAAGCAAGGCCGTAGGATTGGCGGAGTCGAATCGCCCGCCGCGCTCCATCCCGAGGTCATGAGAGAGGTCCATGGATCCCATCATCATTTTGCATGCCGGTATCGCCAGCGGGACCGTGCTGCTGTTCGCCACGCTGGGCGCGATCTTCAACGAACGCGCGGGCGTCATGAACCTTGGGGTCGAAGGCATGATGTTGATCGGCGCGATGGCGGCCTTCAGCGTCACGGTGTCGACCGGCAACGGCTGGCTTGGGCTTGTTGTGGCCATGGCCGCTTCGGCTCTGCTGGCCCTGTTGCATGGCGTGGTCACGATCCACTTTCAGGCGGACCAGGTGGTGAGTGGCCTGGCCCTTACGTTTCTGGGCACCGGCCTGAGCCTGGTCTTGGGTGAGGGCTTGAGCAAGGCGGGAGCGATCAACCTTCTGCCGCGCTTCTCGATCCCGGGTCTGGCCGACATCCCGTGGGTCGGGCCGATCCTGTTCGCCGATCAGAGCATCATGGTCTACGTCGGCTATGTGATGTTGCCCCTCGCCTGGTACTACATCAACTTCACGCGGCCGGGACTGCATCTGCGCGCCGTCGGCGAGAACCCGACGGCGGCCGACGCGATGGGCATCCCGGTCTACGCGCTCCGCTACGGCTATGTGGTGTTCGGGGGGGCGCTGGCCGGCCTGGCCGGCGGCACGATCAGCCTCGCCGTCTCGCCCGGCTGGTTCAGCGAACTGACCACCTCGGGGCAGGGCTGGATCGCGGTCGGTCTCGTGATCTTCGCGCAGTGGGACCCGTGGCGCGCGGCGTTCGGCTCCTATGCGTTTGGCGCGCTGCGTCGGCTTATCCTCGACATCCAGGCGCCGGCACTGCTGCTGGGCTTGGATAACCCGTTCTATTACAACCCGTACTACGGGTTTTTCCTGGCCATGCTGCCCTACGCCTTCACCATCGTCGTGCTGGTTCTGGGCTCGCGTCAGGCCATGCGTCAGCGCCTCGGTGCGCCGGCCGCATTGGGCGTGCCGTACGTTCGCGGCGAGCGCGGGCGGTAGAAGAGCGAAGAGCGAAGAGCGAGGGGCGACGCTACTGAGTCGGATCCTGTAGCTTTCGCTCCTCGCTCCGCGTCCTCGACGTGGTATCATCGCCACAACAGCGACACCCCCTCGGTCGCTGAAACACCAGGTTTCGGAAAACGACAACATGCGTATCTTGATTTCCGCCGACATGGAAGGCATCTCGGGCATTGTCGATTGGGCGCAGGTGCTGCCCGATAAGGCCGACTATGGCAGCGGCCGGGCGTTGATGCTCGGAGACGTCAACGCCGCCGTCAACGGCGCCTTCCATGGCGGGGCCGAGGCCGTGACCGTCGCCGACGCGCACGATCTGGGCCGCAATCTGGTGCTCGACGGGTTGGACCCGCGTGCGCGCCTGCATTCGGGCAGCCCCTCGCCGCACGGCATGCTCTCGGGCATCGACGATCAGCCGCCCTACAACGCTCTGGTGTTCGTGGGCTACCACGCCATGTCCGGGGCCAAGAAGGCGATCCTGTGTCACACCTGGTCGCACGTGACCGTGGCCGGGGTCTGGCTCAACGGCCAGGCCATCGGCGAGATCGGCCTGAACGCCGCCGTGGGCGCGTTCTTCAACCTGCCGGTGCTGGCGGTCACAGGCGATCGCGTGGCCTGCCTCGAGGCCCAGAGCCTGCTCGGCCCCGACCTCGAGGTCGCGGTCGTCAAACAGGCCACCGGCCGGTATGCGGCCGAGTGTCTGCCGCTCGGCGAATCGCGCGAACGCATCTGCAGCGCCGTGGCCGCCGGGGTCTCGAAGTTGATCGCGGGCAAGGCACCCGGGCCGTGGGTCGTGCCGGCGCCTCTGGCGCTCGAGGTGGAATTCTATTACCCGGAGCAGGCCGAGCGCGCGTTCCTGGTGCCCGGCACCGAGCGACGCTCGGGCACGCGGCTGGCTTATCAGGCGTCTGACGCGATGGTGGCCTACCGGGCCTTCCGGGCGATGGTGGGGTTGGGGCGCGGATAGTCATCCCTGTGGCGTTGCCATGGGGCCGCCGGCTCTCCCGGCGGTATCAAGGGGGAACTGAAGATGGAGCTGCACGCCGAGGACCTGGTCCTCGTGGCTGTCGTGCCGCGCGCCCAGGATCTGGAGATCGCGCGCGTGTTGGGCTGGTATCGTATCCCGGTGCGCCGCGCGCCCAGGATGGTCGCCGTCGACTGGCTTGCTTTGTATCAAACGGCCCGTTGCGGCCCCGGTCCGGCCGGGATCTACGCCGTGGCGCCCGTCCACGGGCACGAACTGGCGACCCGCGCCGATTTGTTACACGCCGAGGCCGACCATCCCCGCGCCCGTGAGGCCTATTACAAACTCCAGCTTGGCCCGCTGATGGCCTTGCCCCGGCCGCTGGTCGACGGCGCCTGGACGCGTCTGACCTTCCTGTATACGACCGGGCAACGCCTGCTCACGGCGCGATCGCTCTCCGAATTGAGGATCGCGGCGCCCGCTGAACGTCAGGCGCTGTGGCGGGCGCTCCGGGAGCGCGCCGCAGCCTACACCGCGGAGCCCGCGCGGTCGAGGCCGGCGGATCTCGGTATGCTCGCCGACCTGCTCGATCGGGAGGGCAGGTTGCGACCCGATCGGCGATAATCGACGTATGCGACGAAACCGCTGGTTGACGGCGGCCGTGATCGGGATCGTATTGGTGATGGCCTGCTGTGCGGCCTCGCTCATCTTCCTGTTCTTGCCCAGCGCCGGCCCGGTCACCGCGGGACTGCCGCCGGTCACATCGGCTCAGGTGTGCGTCGGCGCGCGAACGGCCCCGCGGATTCAGGTCGGCGCATCGCTGGATGCCTGTTGGATCTGCAGCAGCCTGACCCCCTGGATGGCGGGCTGGTCGTCGAAACTGTGTGCCCAGATCCCGTGGCCGACCAACTCCTGGAGCGTCGCGACCCGGATCGGCTTCGAGCTTCCGCCCTGAACCGGGCACGTCACGGCAATCGCATCCAAACCAGTCCAGGCCTGTTTCGCCGCGGATTTCGCCGGTAGGTTGAGTGATTCCACAATCCGCGTCATCCGCGGCAAAAGACCGCGCTGCGAAATACGGTGCGATTGCCCTGTCGGGCTCGTTTGACGGTCCGCGCCGGCCGATGCTACACTGCTACCACTTCCTCCCATGAACCTCACCAGCGATAACCTACAACGTTTGTTGGGCTTTCCATTCCGCGGACCAGACTGGCAGGGCCGGCTTGGCATCGCCGCGCTCGTGGCCCTGGCGGGCTGGGTCATCCCGATTTTGCCGTGGATGATTCTCTCGGGCTACGCGATCCAGATCGCCAGGCAGGTGGCGCTCAACGGCGCCGAGCCGGAGTTGCCGGCCTGGACCGATTGGACGACCTTCCTGATCGACGGGTTCAAAGTCGCCATTGCGCGGTTTCTGATGCTCCTGCCGGCCACGCTGTTGTTCGTGGTCGCTTACGCCGCGATCTTTGGCGGAATGGTCGGCGGCGGTTTGATCGGCGGCACGGGCGGCCGTGACGCCGAGCAGCTGGGCGTCTTGATCGCGGGGTTGAGCTCGCTGACCGGCTTCGGTTTGTTCATGATCGTGGTGCCCTTGATCATCGTCGTGTCGTTGTTGCTGCCGGCGCCGAGCATGCATGTCGCGCTGACCGGCCAGATCGGCGCCATGTTCCGCTTCAAGGAGTGGTGGCGACTGATCCGGGCCGACATCGGGTCGTGGGCGATCGGTTACCTGATCCTGATCGGCATGGGCTTGATCTTCAACATCGTGACGGCCATGCTCTCGGCGACCGTGGTCTTGTGCCTGATCCTGCCGTTTGTGTTCGTGGCCTACATGGTCTACGTCACGCTGATCAGCGAGGTCGTGTTCGCGCAGGCCTATCGCAGTGCGAGCCAGAAGCTGGGTCTCAATCCGGGCGCCGGCGTCGTGAGCGCGCCGCAGCCCTGAACGCGGAAGGAAAACTCCATGAGCTTCGATCTACCCGATTTCACGGCCGATGAAATGGTCGCGTTGACCCGCGAGCACAGTTTCTTCTCATGGTCAGCGCAGGGCGCCGTCTCACCGATCCCGATGGCCCGCGGCAAGGGCGTGTACTTCTGGGATGCCAACGGAAAGCGCTACTGGGACCTGAACTCGCAGCTGATGTGCGTCAACATCGGCCATGGTGACCAGCGCGTCATCGACGCGATCAAGGCCCAGGCCGATGAGCTGGTATACGCCGGACCCAGTATGGCCACGCGCGTGCGCGCCGAGCTTGGCCGCGAACTGGCCGAGGTGACGCCTGAGGGCCTCGACAAGTTCTTCTTCGTGCTCGGCGGGGCCGAGGCCAACGAGAACGCGATCAAGATGGCGCGTGCCGTCACCGGTCGCCAGAAGATCCTGACCCGCTACCGCGCGTACCACGGCGCCACCTCCGGCGCGATCACGCTGACCGGCGACCATCGGCGCTGGGCCAACGAGCCGGGCATCCCGGGTGTGGTGCGCATGTTCGACCCCTACAAGTACCGCAGCCCGTTGTACCGCGAGGGCGACAGCGACGCGGCCTTTACGCAGCGCTGTCTCGACCAGGTCGAAGAGATCCTGATGTACGAGGGCCCGCATACGATCGCGGCCATGTTCATCGAGACGGTTACGGGCACCAACGGCATCATCATCCCGCCGGACGGCTACCTGCAGGGCCTGCGCCAGATCTGCGACAAGCACGGCATCCTGCTGGTCTGTGACGAGGTCATGGCCGGCCTCGGACGCACCGGCGCCTGGTTCGCGGCGGATCATTGGGGCGTCAAGCCCGACATCATCACCATGGCCAAGGGCCTGACCTCGGCCTACATGCCGCTGGGCGCCGTGGCGATCAACGGCCGCGTGGCCGAGTACTTCGAGAAGAACGTGTTCTACGGCGGGTTGACCTACAGCGCGCACCCGATGTGTCTGGCGGCGGCCGTCGCCAACCTGCGCGTCCTCAAGGAGGATGATCTTGTCGGCAACAGCGCGCGCATGGGCAAGGTCATGGGTGAGCTCATGTCTGAGTTGATGGCCGAGCACCCGTCGGTCGGCGACGTGCGCAACATCGGCCTGTTCGGCGCGATCGAGCTCGTGAAGAACCGCGAGACCAAGGAGCCGATGGGGCCGTATCTCGGCGCAAGCCCGGAAATGTCGAAGCTGGGCGCGTTCCTCAAGGAAAAGGGCGTGTACGCCTTCACCTGGCGCAACTTGCTGCACACCAATCCGCCGCTGTGCGTCACCGAGGCCGAGCTGCGCGAGGTCTTTGCCGTGATCAACGAGGCGCTGGCGATCACCGACGGATTCGTGACCGCCTGACGCTTAACGCACAAGCGGGTGCGCGACCATGCTTCGGTCGCGCACCCGCTTGTGCGTTAAGCGTCAATCGACGAAGCGATAGAGCAGAAGCGCCCAGACGGCCTCGAAGGCGTCGCGCAGGCCGATCTTCTTGCCTTCGGAGTATTCGCGCGGCACGAACGTGATCGGGACCTCGTAGATGCGGTAGCGCCGACGCAGGATCTTGGCCGTGATCTCGGGCTCGAAGTCGAAGCGGTTGGCGCGCAACTTCAACCCCAGGATCGTGTGGCGCTTGAAGACCTTGTACCCGGTTTCCATGTCCGACAGGATGGTGTCGTACAGGATGTTGGTCATCAGGGTCAACAGCTTGTTGGCGATCATGTGCCAGAACATCATCGCCCGGCGCGGCGCGCCAAGGAAGCGTGAGCCGTAAACCACGTCAGCGTGGCCCTCGAGGATCGGCTTGAGCAGCGCCGGGTAGTCGCGCGGGTCGTACTCCAGGTCGGCGTCCTGGATCAGCAGGATGTCGCCGGTGGCGGCCTGCAACCCGGTTCGGATGGCCCGGCCTTTACCGCCGTTTTTCTCGTGCAACAGGATGCGCGCGTTCGACTTCGCGGCGACTTCGGGCAGGACATCACGGGTGCCATCGATCGAGCCGTCGTCGACGATCAGGATCTCGGCCGCGGGCGCTTCGGCGCGCACGGTGTCGACCAACTGCGCGATCGTGGCGCGCTCGTTGTAGCAAGGGATGATGATGGAGAGAGTATAGGTGGGTGGCACAGCCCTCGATCATAACAGATCGGAGCCGAAGGGACAGCCGCCAGAAGGGTGGTGCGAAGGTCATGGCGGAGCCCGACCCTCGCACCACCCCTCTGGCGCGCCGGCTTACAGTTCGACGAAATACGACTCGGCGCCGCGGTCGATCAGGTCCTTGGTCAGGGCCGGCTCTGCCCCCAGGAAGGCGGCGACGTCGATGATCTGCTCGACCAGGTCGCGCGGGTGGTTCGCGCGCAGTTTGCGGCTGCGCTTGATGTACCACTCCTGGATCAGGTAGGCCAGGCCGCGGTCGTCGTAGGCCACGTGCTTGGCCTCGCACATCCGGCGCATGATCTCTCGATACTCGTCCGCCGACGGGTCGCCAATCTCGATCTTGTGCCGGATGCGGCGCAGGAACGCCTCATCGACCAGTTCCTTTGGCGGAAGATTGGTCGAGAACACGACCAGCACCTCGAACGGGATTTCGATCTTGCGGCCGTTAGCCAGGGTCAGGAAGTCAACGCGGTTCTCGAGCGGCACGATCCAGCGGTTAAGCAGGTCGCGCGGGCGCGCCTGCTGTCGGCCGAAGTCGTCGATCAGGAAAAGGCCGCCGTTGGCCTTCATCTGGAACGGCGCTTCGTAGAAGCGGCTGATCTCGTTGAACTGCAGATCGAGCCCGGCCAGTGTCAGCTCGCCGCCGACGACGATGAACGGTCGGTGGATGCGCACCCAGCGCGGGTCGCGCTTGGCGCCGTTCCGCAGCATGCTGGTTCCGCCGGCTACGCCGTTGGGCGTATCATCGTCGCGCACGATCACGTGGTTGACGTTGTCGTAGACCTTGATGATCTGGCCGTCGACGTCGATGGCGTAGGGGACGTAGATGTCTTCCTGGAGCGTGACGTTGCCGATCGCGCGCGCGATCGACGTCTTGCCGTTGCCCGGCGCGCCGTACAGGAACAGCGACGTGCCCGAGTTGACCGCCGGGCCGATGCGGCTGAGCATGCGCTCGTTGATCACCAGGTCGGATAGGGCAGTCCGCACCGTGCGCAGGTTGACCATCTTGCGCTGGGCGGCCTGGGCGCGGATCGCGGCGACATACTCGTCGATGAGAACGGGCGCCGGCCCCGCATACTGGTTTCGGGCCAGGGCCTCTCGAGCGCGTTCGACCCCCACACCCGTGATGCCGTAAAGGTAGGCGCCTTCGCCGAACCCCGCGCCGCCCGTGGTCTTGATCTCCAGGAACTTCTCGCGCTTCAGATACTCCAGCACCTGATCCATCACGCCGAGGAACGGAAGGGCGATAAGCTCGGCCACTCGAAAGCCCGTCAACGTGCCGCTGTTATAGAACAGCTTGAGCGTCAGCTCGGAAAGCGCGTAGATCGACAAACCGGTGTCTTCGATCTTCGACACCGGCCGCGGCGTGAACCCGCGCATCGATTGCGGCGGGGGCGCCGGGCGTTGGGCAACTGGAGCAGGAGCGAGACGACTCGACATGAAGTCCTCGGCAGAAAAGTCTATGGACGTGATCGGCTGCAAGAGCCCCGTCGACGCGTGTATTCCACGCCGAATTCACACAACCGTCCAGAACTTATTGTCCATCGGCCCAGGTCCTGCTCGCCGATGGCGTCCGTTGGTTATGGTTGAGGCAGGCGGCCAGGGGGCACCGTCTGGGTGAACATAAACCCGGCGCGACCCTGGAACAAAATCCGCGTAGACTCCAGTTATCGAGGATATGACCCCAATGAATCGAACAGATTGGCAACCGCCTCCGGATTTCGCCCCGGTGCGCTCTCAACTGGACGGCGTGACCGTCTTCGCCCCGCGTCCCAAGCCGACGACCGCGCCGGTCCCCAAGACCTACCGCTGCCCGCAATGTGGCGCGGGGACGCAATTCGACGTGGCGGCCGGCGGCGTGGCCTGCGAACACTGCGGGCATAGCGTCAAAGCCGACGCGGGCCAACCGGCCGAGCACCTGGAGTTCACGCTGGAAGCCCTGGCCGCCGGTGCGCAGGGTTGGGGCGTCGAGCGACGCCAGCTTCACTGCGAGGCCTGCGGAGCGGACCTGGCCCTGGCCGACGGCGCACTGACGGCCAGGTGCCCGTTCTGCGCCTCCGCGCAGGTCAACGTGCGCGCGGCGTCCGGCGATGGGCTGCGCCCGGGCGGCGTCGCACCGTTCACGGTGGACATGGCAGCGACGGGCTCGCGGGCTCAGGCCTGGCTCGGCAGCGGTTGGTTCCACCCGGCCGGCCTGTCGAGCCTGGCGCGCCTCGAGTCGTTCATGGGCGTCTATCTGCCGTTCTGGATCTTCGGCGCGCGACTGCAATCAGAGTGGAAGGCCGAAGTCGGGTACGAGGAGACCGAGACGTACTTTGACTCGCGCGATATGAAGCACAAGACGCGGCAGGTCGTGCGTTGGCGCTGGGAGCACGGGGCGGCTGCCGTGGACGTCGCCGATCTGCCCGTGGTCGGCACCTCGCGTGTCAACGGCGCCGTGTTGAGCGACATCCTGCCCTTCGATCTGGCCGCTGTGCAGACTTTCTCGCCCGACTTTCTGGCGGGCTTCCAGGCGCAGGGCTACGACGTGCCGTTGCCGCAAGCCTGGGAGACCGGGAAGGCCGAGATGCGCGAGCGGGCCCAGGCCGCGTGCCGGGCGCAGATCCGCAGCGGCCACGTGCGCAATCTCCACGTCACCGCGGACTTCGCCGACGAGACCTGGCGGTATGTACTGTTGCCGCTCTACGTCAGCGCTTATCGTTATGAAGACAGGGTCTTTCAAGTCATGGTCAACGGGCAGACCGGGGCTGTTGCCGGTCAGAAGCCCGTGGCCTGGGGCAAGGTCTGGGCGGCCATCGCCTTGATGCTGGCGCCCGGGCTTCTCCTCAGCCTGATCGGGCTGCCGTTGCTTCTGCTGGGCGGGTTGGGGTTGATCCCGCTCCTCATCGGCGTGGCTCTGTTCATCGCCGGTCTGGTCGGTGCGCTGGTGTTGTACAACCGCGTGGCGCGAAACGAACGCGGCGTGGGGAGGTCGTCATGAGCGCCATCCCTGTCGCCGGGCCGATCGCGGCCGAGTCGCAGATGTGGGGCACGCCGCTCCAGCCGGTGGGCTGCGCGGCCTGTCATCGCGGGTTCCTGGCTGCGATCGAACAGGTCGGCCGGACATGCCCGATTTGTGGGCTCGGCGTGCTCGAGGGCCAGCCGGCGCTGATGCGGTCGGAGCCGCCTGAACTGGTGTTGCCGTTCGGTCGGCAGAAGTCGGATCTGCCGACGCTGTTTCAAGAGTTCGTGAGCCCGGTCTGGCTGAAGCCCGACGATCTGGCGGCCGCGACGCTGGCGCAGCGCGCCCTACCGGTCTTCTGGCCGATGTGGTTGGTCGACGGCAACATCGTTGGTGGCTGGGAGGCGGAGTTGGGTTTCGACTACAAAGTCGAAAGCGCCCGCGAGTCGTTGGCCGGTGGTCAATGGCGTTCCGAGAAAGTGTTCGAGACCCGCATTCGGTGGGAGCCACGCGCCGGTCAGATCATGCGCGCGTACGCCAACGTGGCGTCTCCGGCGCTCAACGATCATGCACGCTGGCTGGCGTGGGGTGGCGAGTACCCGCAGACCGAAGCGCAACCGTTCGTGCCCGAGGCGGTCCATGGCGCCCTGGTCGCCATCCCGGACCTCGTGCCCGAACAGGCCTGGCCGCTCGTCCGTGCCCAGATCGACGAACGCGCCGCGGCGGATTGTCAGACGGCGGCCGACGCCCAGCATGTGCGGCGCATCGGCCTGCGGGCCGATTATCCGGATCCGCACTGGACGCAGTTGTTGTTGCCCGCCTATCTGACCTACTACACCGACGATGCCGGCGCCGTTCAGCCGGTGCTGGTCAACGGCGTGACCGGTCAAATCGGCGGCCGGCGCCTGGCGTCGCAACGCAAGGGGATGCGATGGGCGGGTTTGATCGGCCTGGCGGCTGCGGCGATCCTGATCCTGGGTCTGGTGTTGCTGGCGCTTGGCGCGCTGTTTCCGCCGGTGGCCCTGTTGGGCGGTCTGGCGCTGCTCGTCGCGCTGGGCGTTGGCGTGGCTGCGCTGGTGCCCGCGATCTGGCCCGGGCAATGGAACCGCGGTCAGCGGGATCTCTAGCCTGAATCAAAAAGCGCCCCCGGTTGGTCGAAACCAACCGGGGGCGCTTTTGTATTGGATCGCCGTGCGCTAAACCTGCTCGAACTGTTCGGCCTTTAGCACAAACACCGTGGCGCGGTGCTGCCCGGGCTCGGGCTCGCCGCACGCGCTGCGAACGAGGTCGAGCACGGCTTGCACGCGCTCGTCTTCGACGCCGATCAGCAGGGTGACGTTGCCGCGTCGCAGAAATCCGCCGGTGCTGGCGATGCGGGTGACGCGCACGTTGGCGTGGCTGAGGGCGTCGGAAACTGAAACGTCGTCACGATCGCGGATGATGGCGAGCAGGAGCTTCATAGCGGTCTCACAACTTGTGGAAGGCCTCGATGGGCAGGGTGTAAACCACGGCACCACCGGTCTCGGTTTCGATCATCAAGGGCTGATAGGCCAGCGACGGCGCCTCGAGCTGAGCCGGCACCAGACGCGTCTGGCGGCGGCAGGTCTCGCGCACGATCGCAAGCGCCGCCGCGCGTTGGGTGCGGTCGATGCCGATCAGGAGGGTCGAGGTGCGCTCCTCGACCAGACCGCCGCGGCTGTCGACCAGGGTCGAGTAGAACCCGGCCTGGCGCAATCGATGGGTGAGGTCGCCGACCTGTTCGCCGGCGACGGTCAAGAGGATGAGTTCGGTGACTTGCGGTTCAGTCGTCATCGTTCACCCGGGAAGACCCCCGCTAGACTTGGCTTGCTGCGCGTAGCTCTTGAGTTTGGCCAGGATCGCGCGCATGCCGTTCAGACGTTGATGCGAGAGCAGACCCGTCAACCCCATTTTCTCATAGAACGTGGTGGGCACGGCCAGGACCATCTCCGGGGTCTCCCCATCGAGCCCGCGCCACAGGATCGCGGCAAACCCGCGCACCGTCGGCGCTTCTTCGGGCACGTCGATGAAGAAGCGCATCAGCCCGTTTTCGAACTCCGCATGCGCGAAAACCGGGGACATGCACTCGGGCACCGGATCCAGCTTGTCGCGGCGCTCTTTGAGCCAATCGGGCAGCGGCGGCAGGTCTTGCCCGTATTGCATCAGTAATTCGAGTTTCTCGCGACCTTCGGCCAGGGAGAAGTCCTCGACGACTTCTTGCAGCCGCGGCGGGAGTTGGGGGGTGTCAGTCATTGCCTTTACTGTACCACTGCCGGGGGCTTTACCGTCAATGGCCCCGGTGTTGGCCCATCCAGGTGACGGCGAAGTCCACCAGGGCGCGTTGCGGCATCAGGCGCGCCGTGCCGGCCCCGACCGGGCCCCGGCGTTCGAGGCCGGTGGCCTCGGCGAAGTCGCGACCGATGAAGACGAAGTCGGAGTCGTTCCAGTCGAGATCCGTGTACGTGTGCCAGACGCGTCGGCCGTCGACGATCAGCGGCGCGCCTTCGGGCGCAAAGCGCTTGCCGGGCCACTCCGCGCGCGCTTCGGCCAGGTGCAACGATGTGTTGTGATCGTGACCGGTGCCCAGGAGCAGCACCCAGCCGTCGAGATCGTACACACGGGCCAACGGCGAGCCGTCGCCCATGCTGGGCGTCAGCGCATGGTGGGCCGTGATCGCCGCCGCGTGTGGGCCACGTGCTGCAAACGACACCTTGGGGTGGGAGCTGCGTAGGACGCCGGGTTGATTGCGGAAGAGTTCGGCCGTGACGCCCATGCCGCGTGTCACGGTGAGGTGAGCGTCGAATACCGGCATCTCTGCGCGGATGATCGGCACCCACTCCAGCGGCACCGGCGGGCTGACCCAGGCCGCAGGGTCACTCAGGTCGGCTGAGTGCGACGGCATGACCAGCGTGCCCTCCGGCCCCAGGGCTTCACCAAGGGCCAGGAGCAGCGAGGCGGCGCCGCTGACCACATATCCCAGCGCGCTCAATGATGTGTGCACCAACACGGTCTGACCGGCCGTGACGCCCACCGCGCGCAGGTCGCGGGTCAGCGACGTGACGGTCGCGGGCTGGTTGGCGCGGGCGATGGCGTCGGTCTCGGACATGTGGAAGAGGCAGGAGGGAAGAGGGAGGTGGGAAGAGTGTCTCTCTTCCCACCTCCCTCTTCCCTCCTCCTTTACTTCGCCTTACCCTGCGCGGCGACGGCGGCCTGCGCGGCGGCGATGGCGGCGGCGTCGCCGAGGTAGTAGTTTTTGATCGGGCGCAGATCGGCGTCGAGCTCGTAGACCAGCGGGACGCCGGTCGGGATGTTGAGCTCGGTGATGTCGGCTTCAGAGACGTTGTCGAAGTACTTGACCAGGGCGCGGATGCTGTTGCCGTGTGCGGCGATGAGCACGCGCTGGCCCGACTTGACGGCCGGCGCGATCGTGCTGACCCAATAGGGCACCATGCGTGCAACGGTCTCCTTAAGCGACTCGGTGCACGGCAGTTCGGCGGTCGGGAGCAGGGCGTAGCGGCGATCAAAGCGCGGATGGCGCTCGTCGTCAAGGCCGAGCGCCGGCGGCATGATGTCGTAGCTGCGGCGCCAGATCTTGACCTGGGCGTCGCCGTACTGCGCCGCGGTCTCGGCTTTGTTAAGGCCCTGCAGCGCGCCGTAGTGGCGCTCGTTGAGTTGCCAGCCCTTGACGACGGGCAGCCAGTCGCGGCCGAGGCCGTCGAGCACCAGGTTGAGGGTGTGGATGGCGCGCTTGAGCACCGAGGTAAAGGCGACGTCGAAATCGTAGCCCTCGCTCTTGAGCAGCGTGCCGGCGTTGGCGGCCTCTTCACGGCCCAGATCCGACAGGGGCACGTCGGTCCAACCGGTGAAGCGGTTCTCCAGGTTCCACGAGCTCTGCCCGTGGCGGACGAGTACGAGTTTGAAAGTCATAGTCGGGTAGTCCTGTTGTTTTGTAGTCGGGTAGTCACGTAGTCGGGTAGTCAGGCAGTCGCGTGGTCACGTAGTCGGGAGGTCAGGTAGTCAATCCGTGAGGGACTACAAGACTACCTGACCTCCCGACTACTGGACTACTTGACTTCTTGACTACATAGACTGAATAACCGCATCGCCAAACGCGCTGCAGGCCACTTCGGTGGCGCCTTCCATCAGGCGGGCGAAGTCGTAGGTGACGGTCTTGGCGGCGATGGCGCCGTCCATGCCCTTGATGATCAGGTCGGCGGCTTCGGTCCAGCCCATATAGCGCAGCATCATCTCGCCCGAGAGCACGACCGAGCCGGGGTTGACCTTGTCGAGGTCCGCATACTTGGGCGCTGTCCCGTGGGTGGCTTCGAACACGGCGTGACCGGTGACGTAGTTGATGTTGCCGCCGGGGGCGATGCCGATGCCGCCGACCTGCGCGGCAAGCGCGTCCGAGAGGTAGTCGCCGTTCAGGTTCATGGTGGCGATCACGTCGAACTCGTCGGGGCGGGTGAGCACCTGCTGAAGCGTGATGTCGGCGATGGCGTCCTTGACCAGGACCTTGCCGGAGGCCAGCGCGGCCTTCTGCTCGGCGTTGGCGGCCGCTTCGCCCTGGGCCTTCTTGGTGCGCTCCCATTGCTCCCAGGTGTAGACGGCCTCGCCGAACTCGCGCTCGGCCAGGGCGTAGCCCCAGTTGCGGAAGGCGCCCTCGGTGAACTTCATGATGTTGCCCTTGTGCACCAGGGTCAACGACTTGCGCTTGGTGGCAATGCAGTACTCGATCGCCGAGCGGACCAGGCGTTCGGTGCCTTCGCGCGAGACCGATTTGATGCCGATTCCGGTGCTGTCGGGGAAGCGGATCTTGCTGAATTCCTTGGGGAAGGCTTCCTTGAAGAGCGCCAGGAATTTGGCGTTGGCCTCGCTGCCGGCCTCGAACTCGATGCCGGCGTAGATGTCTTCGGTGTTCTCGCGGAAGATCACCATATCGACCTTCTCGGGTCGCTTGACAGGCGAGGGCACGCCCTTGAACCAGCGCACCGGGCGTAGACAGACGTACAGGTCGAGCAGCTGGCGCAGCGCGACGTTGAGCGAGCGGATGCCGCCGCCGATCGGCGTCGTCAGCGGTCCCTTGATGCCGACCAGGAATTCGCGGAAGGCCTCGACGGTCTCGTCCGGCAGCCAGGTATTGAACTGCGTGAACGCCTTTTCGCCGGCGTAGACTTCCATCCACGCGATCTTGCGCTTGCCGCCATAGGCCTTTTCGACAGCCGCATCGAGCACGCGCACGGAGGCGCGCCAGATGTCGCGACCCGTGCCGTCGCCCTCGATGAAGGGCACGATCGGGTTGTCGGGCACGTTGAGTTTGCCGTCGGTGATCGAGATCTTGCCGCCGGCCGGGACCTTGATGTGTTCGTATGCCATGGTTCAACCTGTCCTGATGGGATGATGAGCTTCGCGGCCCGGAAGCGCGACCCGTGAAAAAAGGGCATCCCGCGCCGGGATACCCCACATTCGCGCGCATTCCTGGCGGCTGAAACGTTGGGGCGATTATACTACCGAGACCCCGAGGGAGAAGCGAGGCGCACATGAAAATCCATCGTGTCAGCTCAAGCCGAAAGATCCGCCTGGCCCGGGTCGACGCCGCCGGGACACCGGGATTCAAGGGCGACAAATCCGCCGGCGAGGCCAGGGTGGCGAAGCTGGCCGACCGGCTCAACGAGCTTCAGGACCTGATGTTTGCGGAGGGCAAGCAGCGTCTGCTCGTCGTCCTCCAGGCGATGGACACCGGCGGAAAAGACGGCACGATCCGCAGCGTGTTCGCCAGGGTGGGGCAGCAGGGCGCGCGGGTGGCGAACTTCAAAGCGCCCACGTCCACGGAGCTGGCCCACGACTATCTGTGGCGTGTGCATCAGCAGGTGCCGGGCCGAGGCGAGATCGTGATCTTCAACCGCAGCCATTACGAAGACGTGCTGGTGGTCCGCGTCCACGACTTCGTGCCCAAGGAGGTCTGGCGCCGCCGCTACGATCAGATCAACGCCTTCGAGCGGATGCTGGCCGAGGAGGGCACGACGATCGTCAAGTTCTTCCTGCACATCTCGCGGGAGGAGCAGAAGGAGCGACTCGAGGCGCGGCTCGCCGAGCCGGACAAGCTGTGGAAGTTCAATCCCGGGGATCTCGACGAGCGCGCCCGTTGGGACGACTACATGGCCGCTTACGAAGACGTGCTCAACAAGACCAGCATGCCCTGGGCGCCGTGGTATCTGGTGCCGGCCGACCGCAAGTGGTATCGCGACCTTGTGGTGGCGGACGTCCTGGTTAATGCGTTGGAAGGCCTGAGGATGAAGTACCCGCAGCCCGAGTGGGATCCGAAATCGATCAAGGTGCCGGCGTAGTAATCGCGGCCGGTAGGGGCGGCCCCTGTGGCCGCCTCAATGACCGCCCAGGCCGGCCGCGGTCAATTGGCCTTGTCCGAAGGCGCCTTCGATTGTTGCGGCCGCGCCAGGATGCCGATCACGATGCCGGCCGCCACGCGCATCCAGCCCGAAATCCAGAGACCGTCGCGTGTGCCGAAGAGATCGGCCAGTGCCGGCCCGAGCAGCGTGCCCGTCAGCGTGCCCAAATTGAGCACGACGTTGTGCAGGGCCATATGCGCCGGCCGGTCGTGGGCAGGGACGCCCTCCATTAACCAGCCGGTGAGGCTTCCGCCGGCGATGCCCCAGATCACGCCGCCCAAGAGCGAGACGAAATAGAACAGCCAGGCATCCTGCGCCTGGGCCGTGATGAGCGGATACAGACCGTACAGGATCGTGCCGATGGTCATTAGCCGGTACATGCCCGCGCGGGCCGTCAGCGGTGCGAGCGCCAACGAACCAACCATCAAGGTCAGGTAGAAGAGCGCGTTGCCGACGCCGATCTCGAAGTCGGTCAATTTGAGGGTTTGAACCCAGAACACCGGCTGCAGCGGGATTGCCGTGAACTGCGCGACGTAAAAGACGAGATACGCGAGCATCAACAGCCCGAAGCGGCTGCGGACCACGTCGAGGCGCAGCACTTCGCGGATCGTCGCGCGGTTGAGCCAGCGCGAGAATCGGTTGGCCGGGCCGCTCCCGGTCATCGGCGAACCGGCGATCTGGGCGGCGGGCCGTCGGATCTGCCAGACGAAATAGCCGCTCAAGGTCGCTCCGATCGCGCCGATCGTGAAGAGCACCTGGTAGTTGAGCGGCTCCGGGAGCAGGCCGAGTAGCTTACCGCCGCCCAGTGACGCCGCGGTCGACGCTACGGCCAGCAGCGCATTGCGCCGGCCGACGACCTGCGCGCGCCACTCCGGCGGGACGACGTCGGCGAACATGGCGTTGAAGCTGATCGCGAGCACCACGCCGGGCAGCGCCATGCCCATGACGACGGCCGGGAGCACGTCGAGCACGGCTGCCGGCGGCAGCAGCCAGGGGAGAACGACCAGGATCGGAAACCCCAAGCGATTGAAGATCGCGCCGATCTGGGTCGTGCGCAGGACGTCGCGGTGCCGCAGCCACTGGCCCGCGGGCAACGACAGGACCAGGTTGACCAGGGCCGGACCGCTGGTCAACAGGCCGACACGAAAGGGGTCGGCGCCGATGCGGACGGCGTAGATCGGCAGGAAGTTGATCGCCGTTCCAGCCAGGATGCCGTAAAAGAAGATGTCCCAATACAGAGCGTTGAAGTTGGCGCGCTGAAGGGCGGAGGGCGCGCCGCGGCCGAGGGCAGTCATTAGGGCGCAATGATACACCGCGACCAACCCTGCTACAATCGCCGCCGATGAATTACGATCTCCCACACCGACGTTACAACCCGATGACCGGCGAGTGGGTGCTGGCTTCGCCGCACCGCGCCAAGCGGCCGTGGCTCGGCCAGGTTGAAAAGACCCTGGCCGAGCACACGCCGACCCACGATCCGACCTGTTACCTGTGCCCTGGGAACACGCGGGTCGGGGGCACGATCGTCAACCCCGCCTACACCGGCACCTACGTGTTCGACAACGACTTCCCGGCTCTGTTGACGCCCGAGGCCATGGCCGCGGCCGAGGGCCACGCGAGCGCCGCCATCGGCTCAGGGGATCTGTTCCGGGCCGAGCCCGTTTCGGGCATGAGCCGCGTGGTGTGCTTCTCGCCGCGTCACGACCTGAGCCTGCCGCAGCTCTCCGGGCCCGAGGTCGAGGCCGTGCTGCGCACCTGGGCCGGGCAGACCCGCGAGCTGGGCGCGCTCGATCACGTCGGGTACGTGCAGGTCTTCGAGAACAAGGGCGCCTCGATGGGCGCCTCGAACCCGCACCCGCACAGCCAGCTGTGGGCGACGTCGAACGTGCCGCACGTCGTCGCGCTCGAGATGGACTACCAGCGCCGATACCTCGCCGAACAAGGTCGACCGTTGTTGGTCGACTACGTGGAGCAGGAACGACGGCTCCAGGAGCGTGTGGTTTGCGCCAACGACCACTTTACGATCCTTGTGCCGTTTTGGGCGGTCTGGCCGTTCGAGATGATGGTGGTCGCGCATCGACCGACGCGTTACCTGTTTGACCTGACGGATCTGGAGTACGCCGCGCTGGCCGACGTGATGCGCCGCGCGTTGGCGAAGTACGACAACCTGTTCGAGATCTCGTTTCCGTATTCGTTC
>WBZS01001486.1_pt1 | contig 18452 bp, 18 predicted proteins | sample 5204201 | NCBI WGS metagenome assembly WBZS01 (sample SAMN12344357, study PRJNA552823) | activated sludge metagenome | biome: Activated sludge suspended growth; feature: Nitrification reactor; material: Wastewater; isolation source: activated sludge from nitrification reactor of wastewater...
GCATCGAAGCGGTATTCATCGTTGATCTTGCCTTGCACCCAAGATCCGCCAGCGCCGCGGTTGCGATTACTGATCTTGGTGATCGTCAGGTCGAGGTCGTGTTGGGTCATCTGCTGGTCTCCGTTGCTTGGTGGGTGAATCGTTTTCGCGTTAACACACATGAGCCATGCGGTTTGAACCGCATCAAGCCGGATTCAAAAGGAATTCGAAATCTTTTCTTCGGTGCATACCTGCGTTCGGAAGTGTTGGGCGAGCTTCGCTGCGGTGGCTTGCACATCAGCCAATTCGTCGAAAAAGCGTTTCATGGTCGCCTGGTCGGAAGCGGCGAGGATCGGCATCTCTTCAACTGCTGCGTACAAGTCGCTGATCGTCTCGAGCGCTCGTCGGTGTGCGCTGAGGAACTGGGCCGAGGTCAGGCGTGGTCGGTTGGTCATGGTTCGCATCGTGTTGGTCTCCGGTTATTCGTGTTTGATGTGTCGTATGCGATGACACACATGAGCCATGCGGTTCAAACCGCATCAAGCCGAAGGGGAAAAGATTCTGAAGGTTTTTCAGAGTCTTTCCCCCGGCGCATCGGTGTGTCGCAATCAACTATCGCGACATGTTTCCCAAGCTCGTTTGCTGCCGTAGCAGATCTGCCCGCCTTCGACGATGTAGACTATGTTGTCGTCGGCAACGTCTTGGGCGTCGTCGTCTTCATCCTCATCGTCGGACGCTTCGTTCATGTCGCGGCCGCTGGTAACGCCGCAGATCCGGTTTTCGAAGGGCCAGTTCTGCTGGGTCATCAGCCGCACTTCGGCGTCGCCTCCGAACTCTTCGCGGTAGTCGTTGAGGATTTCGATCAGGGTGTCGAGATTCATGTTTGGTTCTCCGTTTGGGTGAATGAAAATTGGTTATGCGATAACACACATGAGCCATGCGGTTTGAATAACCTCAAGCCGATTTCAGCAGCTTTTTCCCATGTTCTTCCATGTTTCTCGGGAGGCCTTACGGGCCCCGACGTTGGCCCGTGTTGCGATTCTTTGAATGTTGGGTACTTGGTCGAAGGTTCCCACAAGAACGCGACTGCGGGCGAGTGTCGCGACCAAGCGGAAGAACGCCGCGCTTCCGTTCGCGGCGTCCGTGGCATTCCGCTGGTCTGTGGTTTAGAGGATCATTCCGAGGCGGCTGTTCTTCATCGCGTCCAGGGCTTGGACCGCGTTGAAGTGTTCGGTGAGAAGCGGGCCGGCGCTGGGTGTTTGGTGTGCGTCGGCGACTTCGAGGGTTTCCGCCAGGGTCATCAGACCCTCGATCGCCTTGTAGTAGGCTTCGCGGATCTCTTGGGCTTGGTGGGCATCCATCGCTTTGAAGATTTGGCGAAGGGTTGCGTCCGTAGCTGCGTGTGGGTTGCTTGCGTTGGTCATGTTTGTGTCTCCGTTTCGGAAAAGGGTTTGAATCGTTTACGCGATGACACACATGAGCCATGCGGTTTCGATAACCTCAAGCCGAGCATGCGAGAATTCGGGAAAGATTCTTCAGCTTTCTTTCCCGCGTGTTGGCTGTCGCAGAAGTTCGCGTATTGGGAGGACGCATATGTAGGCCCTCTATTAACTATCTATGCAAAAGAGGTTGAACGAGGTCCCAAAGAAACTCGCGAGCACTTCGCCGGCAGCGCTTGGCCGCCGGCGAATCCGCGTTGTTCGTCAGTCTTTCCTCAAGAAGAACTCGAGCATTTTTTGTTGCTCAAGAAGTTTTGCAAGTTCTGCTTTGGCCTCGCGTGCGGCGCGGAGGTCACCCTCGGCGAAATCGACCCAGGACATGCTGCATGGTTGGTCGGCCAGCAATGCCTCGGTGTCTTTGACCGCACCTTGAGCGCGACGAAGCATGCATTGAGCCGCCTCGTCCATGCGGCGCATTGCATCGGGGATCATCCATTTGAGCCGTCGCAGTTGGTCCTGGATCGCTTGTTCGGCGCTCGTTTGATTCGTGTCGTTCATCTGTGTTTCTCCGTTTGGAAAAGGGAATGGAATCGTTTACGTGATGACACACATGAGCCATGCGGTTTGATTAACCTCAAGCCGTTTACGGCATGTTTTCAGAATGTTTTTCGCAGCTTTCTCGCCGGCCGCGTGTCGCACAACGTTCGCGTGTATTGCGTCCGTTTGAATCTTGGGTACTTGGTCGCATGTAGTGTGAAGAACGCGACAGTGCGCAATTGCTGCGACCAAGCGGAAGAACGCCGCGATTCCGTTCGTGGCGTTCTATGTGGTAGCGGTTTAGGCCGCGCGGTCGTATTTGCGGGCCAACTCGAGGAGTTTTGTTTTGATCGCCTTCCATTCCGGTTTGGTTTCGCAGGCGACCTCTCCGTAGACCTTATCGCGAAGGGCACCCTTGTACCAACCTTTGGTCCATCCGAGTCGGTAGAACAATCGGTTGAGTTCGGTTTCGCCAAGGCCGGCACCAGGGCGATCCCAGCAACTCTTAGTTCCTTCCTTCTTGATGTAATCCCATTCGCTGCATCGTTTGGTATTGAGGGCAAGTTCAACCAAGCCCAAAACCATCATCAGGTATCCGATCACCTTGGTCTTGTTGAGCGTTCCGCCGAAGGCCCGGAATTCGATTCGGTTCTTGCCGCGGGTCAGGTGGGTCAAGTTCAGCAGGTGGTAGCGATCCGATTCGCATCGGCTCTTGGCGTTGTCTTTGTTGCCGTATTGTTTGATTCGCTTGGCGTACATCATTTGTTCGCGTTTGCGGGTTCCGGTCGAAGCGTAGATCGCTCGTTCGTGGTTACCGACCAGGGAAATCAATCTTGCCAAGGCGGCTGCGTCTCCGTTCCAGCTAACCGTTATGTGCAAACCGCAACTCGAATTTACTCGGCCCCCGCGAGCGTTGATTTGGTCGATCGCGTTCTCGATCTGGCGTACGCCTTCAGCCCCTTTGAGTATCGGGCTTACAAACTCGCATCCTTTGCGAGAGGTGTTCTCGGGTCGGATACTTCCGTCGCGTTCTGCTTTCCATCCGCTTGGCAGCCAAGGTACTTGGTATCCGCTGTGGTAAGGTCCGATCGGTGTGTTGTCGGTGCTTGGGAGGGTTGTTTCGAATTCAATTCCGAAGGCGATTTCGTTTGCGTTCATCGTTCTGTTCCTTTGTGGTTCGAGGTGTGTTTTGCGTCGCGTTTTCTGCGTCGCGATGACACACATGAGCCATGCGTTTCGAGGAACATCCAGCCGATTCCTGCATGTTTTTCCAGTAATTTTGCATGTTTCCTGAGAGGCCACCGGTGCCCCAACATTACGCCACCGTCGCGTCCAAACATGCTCCGCATAACGAGGCGAACATGCGGCTAAAACGCGACAGTGCGCAAACGGTGGCCCCACGTTTCGAGATACCAAAACATGGAGGAATGCGATGAGTGAAGGAAACAACCAGGTCGATCCAACGAGGCTTTCGGTAGAACAAGCAGCGAAGCTATTGTCAGCCGCTTACCGAGAACGCATCGAGCCAGAGAAGATCCGACTAGACCTTCAAAACGGTGCACCGGTGAACGTTGATGGAACGATCAACCTCGTGCACTACAGCGCTTGGCAAGCAAAGGAGATGGGACGTGGCGAGTGATCCAAGGAAACTAAAACCAAGCGAGCTATGCCGACTGCTCAACTCGACGCCACTGGGCGAGGTGATCAGCGAACGACAACTCTATCGGCATCGTCAACGCGCCGGCGCTCGCATCGGCGACAACAAGACCGTTGACTTGCTTCGCTATTGTGCATGGATGCATGTCGTACGACATACGCCTCGCGCGACAAACGGTGTCGATCCATACGATGCCATGAAGGAAAGAGCGCGTGCTCGTAACGCAGCGCTTGCACTTGCTGGTCGCGACATCGGTGAACTACCAGAGGTCGATAACGTAGATCGCAAGGATCGTGCCTCGCGTGACTTCAGGTACTTTTGTGAGACATACTTTCCGCTCACCTTTCATCTCGCCTGGTCGCCGGACCATATCAAGGTCATCAATAAGATTGAGCAAGCCGTTGTGCATGGAGGTTTGTTCGCATTGGCGATGGCACGCGGTAGCGGTAAAAGCTCGATTGCTGAAGTCGCTTGTATCTGGGCCGTTCTTTATGGGCATCGCAACTTCGTTTGTCTGATCGGCAGCGATGAAGGGCACGCATGTGATATGCTCGATTCGATTAAAACCGAACTTGATAGCAACGAGTTACTGTTGGCTGACTTTCCAGAGGTCTGCTTCCCGATCCAAGCCCTCGATGGGATTTCGAATCGCGCGAACGGTCAACTCTACAAAGGCAAGCGTACGCAGATTGGGTGGACCGCAAAAGAAGTCGTCTTACCAACGATCGAGGGCAGCAGCGCCAGCGGAGCGATTATCAAGGTCGCAGGCCTAACTGGCCGCATCCGAGGTATGAAGTTCAAACGTCCCGATGGCAGAACCGTGCGTCCGAGTCTCGTTGTACTCGATGACCCGCAAACAGATGAGAGTGCTCGTTCGCTTTCGCAATGCGCGAATCGCGAAAGTATCCTCGCCGGCGCAGTGCTTGGCCTAGCTGGTCCTGGCAAGAAGATCTCTGGCATCATGCCCTGCACGGTTATTCGCCCAGGTGACATGGCAGACAATATCCTCGATAGAAATCGACACCCGGAGTGGAATGGCGAACGCACCAAGATGGTCTATGCGTTTCCCAAGAATGAATTGTTATGGGAACGCTATGCCGAGATCCGCGCCGAAGGAATGCGTGGCGGTGATGGAGGTGAAGCGGCGACCGAGTTTTATCGGCAGAACCAAGCCGCGATGGATGAAGGTGCTATTGTCGCTTGGCAGGAGCGATTCAACTACGACGAACTTTCCGCGATCCAGCACGCGATGAATCTCAAACTGCAAGACGAGGCAGCGTTCTTCGCCGAGTATCAGAACCAACCATTGCCTGCAGAAACGGTGGTTGATGGGATGCTCAAGCCAGAAGAAGTGTCGACGAAGATCAACCGCATGGATCGTGGCTTGGTTTCGATTGGCGCGAATCATCTCACCGCCTTCATCGACGTCCAGCAAAAGTTGCTCTTCTATGTGGTGGCAGCATGGGAGGACGACTTCACCGGATATGTGATTGACTACGGTTGTTACCCCGACCAGCAGCGTCCGTACTTCACGCTGCGCGAGGCTCGCCAGACGCTGAGTTCCGAAGCGACTGGAACCGGACTCGAGGGATCGATCTACGCCGGCCTCGAGTCGCTGACGTCGAAACTGCTCGAACGCGAGTGGCAACGAGACGATGGTGCAGCGATGCGTATCGGTCGCTGTCTGATCGACGCCAACTGGGGCCAATCGACAGATGTGGTCTACCAGTTCTGCAGGCAGTCGAAGCACGCCGCTGTGATCATCCCCAGCCACGGTCGTTTCGTTGGCGCGTCGAGTTTGCCGTTCAGCGAGTATCGCCGCCGGCCAGGCGATCGCGTAGGGCTCAACTGGCGTATCCCCAACGTTCATGGTAAGCGGGCCATACGTCACGTGGTCTACGACACCAACTGGTGGAAGTCGTTTATCAATGCTCGCCTTCGTGTCTCTATGGGCGATCGCGGCTGCCTGTCGCTCTTTGGCACAAACGCCGAAACGCATCGTATGTTCGCCGAGCATTTGACCTCAGAGTACTTCATCAAGACCGAGGCCCGCGGTCGGAGCGTTGATGAATGGAAGCAGCGACCGGAGCAGCCGGACAACCACTGGTTCGACTGCCTTGTGGGTTCCGCAGTTGCGGCATCGATGCAAGGAGCAATTTTATTTGGAATTGAGTCAACACGCGAAATAGCCCCAAAACGCTTGAGTTTTAAGGACATCCAGCAGAACCGACGCAAATAGTTTTGGGACGTCGTTCAGACAAATTGCATAGTTAGTACTGGAAGAGGCAATCGAGTTTCTTTTTCACTCGAAGAGGGTTTCCAAATGTCAGACAACTTGCAAGAGACGATTCGCGAAAGTGCGAAAGCACCTGCTAAGGCATCGGGAGATGCCGGTAGCGTCGAGCAGCACAAGCTCACTGAGCAGATCGCTGCTGACAAGTATCTGGCATCCAAGGCGGCCGCCTCTCAACCGAAGCGTGGCCTTCGATTTAACAAGCTCGTGCCACCGGGTGCGGACTAAACGGTTCGCAACTGATCGAGCTTGATTCTATAGGCAGGGGTGTCGGGTTTAACAGAAGGGATTGATTCACGGATGTTTAAGTTGTTGTCAGGGATTCTGAGCAAGAACAGCGATCGCAAAGATCGGTCGCTCGTCCGTGGACGCTCGGCCCGACACCCCTGGTCGTTGGTGAGAATGCTTGGTCGTTACGACGCAGCGACCACCACGATCGACAACGTTCGCCACTGGGCGGCCGCTGACGGACTATCGGCCAGTGCGGCCAATAGCCCTGAAGTGCGCCGCACGCTACGCAACCGTTCGCGATACGAGATCGCTAACAATTCTTATGCTCGCGGTATCTCGCTGACTCTGGCCAACGACTGTGTTGGTACCGGACCTCGATTGCAAATGCTGACTGCGGATGCATTTGCCAACCGCTTCGTTGAGCAGGAGTTCTTTGCTTGGGCTGATGCAGTTGGCCTCGCAGAGAAGCTACGCACGATGCGGCTCGCTCGCGTTTCAGATGGTGAATCATTTGGGTTGCTGACCAGTAACCCGAGAATCGATTCGCCTGTTCAACTTGATTTGAAGCTGGTCGAAGCCGAACAAGTTACATCGCCAATCTTGGCTCTCGACAGTTATCGCTACCTCGATGGCATTCGCTTCGATGAGCATGGCAACGCGATCTCTTATGATGTCCTTCGAGAACATCCAGGCGACGACGCTTTCTCGTTAACCGAGAACTTTGACACCATCGATGCCAGTTCGATCCTTCACTACTTCCGGAGCGATCGATCAGGGCAGATCCGTGGTATTCCCGATATCACGCCTGCACTACCGCTATTTGCACAACTACGACGTTTCACTTTGGCTGTTTTGGCGGCTGCGGAAACGGCGGCTGACTTCGCAGGGATTCTTTACACCGATGCGCCGGCAGGTGGCGAAGCCGATGCGGCTGAACCGTTCGAGCCGATCGAACTGGAGAAGCGAGCGCTCCTAACGATGCCTGGTGGTTGGAAGATGGCTCAGATGCACGCTGAGCAACCGGCGACCACGTACGCCGAGTTCAAGCGTGAGATCCTCAACGAAATCGCACGTTGTTTGAACATGCCGTTCAATGTCGCTGCCGGTAATTCGTCGGGCTACAACTATGCCTCTGGGCGACTCGATCATCAAACCTACTTCAAGTCGATCCGTGTCGAGCAGTCCCAGATGGCTCGCACCGTTCTGGATCGCATTCTGTATGCATGGATGCGCGAGGCGATTCTCATCGAAGGCTATCTGCCTAATTCGCTTCGCACTCTCGACTCCTCGTTCGAGCATCAATGGTTTTGGGACGGACATGAGCATGTCGACCCAGCCAAAGAAGCCAATGCCCAGAAAATCCGCCTCGCCAATCATACGACAACTCTGGCCCATGAATACGCGAGGCAGGGGCGTGATTGGGAGGCGGAACTTAAACAACGCGCGAAAGAGATCTCGCTCATGCGCGAGCTGGGACTCTCGGCCGATTCAACTTCACTTTCTCCAGGAGATGTAACGGATGACGAAGACATTGCAGTCGAACCAGCAGAGTGAGTTGGATGCCGAGTCGGTACCCAGTTCGCTGCGAATCGTTTGTGACGATGCTAGTTCGATCAATTTACAAGCCGCTGAGGCTGCCGAAGAGGGTAAGCCGGCGCTACGCAAATTCTCGATGGTTGCCTACACCGGTGGCGCGATGCGTCTTGGTGGTTGGCCCTACCCTGTGGTTGTGGACCTAGCAGGCATGCGTGTAACTCGTAAGTCGCGCCCAATTCTGAAGGACCACGATCGCGCCAGTATCGTTGGTCACACCGATGACATCATGGTCGGCGATTCGCGGCTCGAAGTCGCTGGAGTGATCTCAGGTGTAGGCAACACAGCTCAGGAAGTCATTGCCACCAGCGAGAACGGCTTTCCTTGGCAAGCGTCGCTTGGTGCGAACGCCGACAAGGTTGTCTTCATTCCCGAAGGCAAGACTGCAACCGCTAACAGTCGTGAGTTCAAAGGTCCCGTTTACATCGCTCGTAAGTCAACGCTGGGTGAAGTCTCGTTCGTAGCCCTTGGTGCCGACGATGACACCGAGGCTCGCATTGCGGCTGGCCAAGCCGGCGATGACGAGGACGTCGACAACGAACAGCGGGATGACGACACCACCGAGTTCGATGATTCGGAACTTGATCCTGTCAATGCAAGCCTGGACTTGGGTGGCAAGCCTAAGCGCCCTGTCACTAGTGGAGTAGTTTCCAAGATGCGTATCGAAGCCGCTGCTGAATCAAAACGTATCGCCGGCATTCGAAAAGTGTGCGCCGGCAAGCATCCGGAGATCGAAGCTCGCTCGATCGAAGAAGGCTGGAGTGTTACCAAAACGGAGTTGGCAGTGCTACGAATCGAACGACCCAAGGCCCCGGATCAGCAGGCAAGCCAACCGATGTACCGACGCGAAGTCCTTGAGGCAGCTTGTTGTCTGTCGGTAGGGCTCGATGAAACGAAGTTGCTCAAGGCTTATGGCGAGCGAACGCTCAACTCTGCCAATCCACTTCGTCACATCGGCTTGCGAGAACTTGTCGCTGAATGCGCGCGATTGGAGGGCCACGACATTCCGCGCGTGTTCGGCGACGGTACCGCAACGATTCGTGCCGGCTTCTCAACGTTGTCGCTTCCTGGCATCCTTGAGAATGTCATGAATAAGACGCTCCTGTCTGCCTACGAGTCGACGCCGATCGCTGCGTTTGACCTCTGTAGCATCGGCACTGTGAGTGACTTCAAGGAAATCTCTCGCTATCGATTGCTTGGCACGGGTGGCTTCGAGAAGGTCGCGCCCGATGGCGAGCTGAAGCATGGCAAGCTTTCCGACCAAAAGTACAGTAACAAGGCTGATACCTATGGTCAGATCCTTGCACTGACTCGGCACGACATCATCAACGATGATCTCAACGCATTCATGGACATCCCTCGCCAAATGGGACGAAGTGGCGCTGAGTCGATCGACGAGTTGTTCTTCACGCTTCTGCTAAAGAACACCGCGTTCTTCTCCTCAGCCAATGGCAACTTGCTCACAGGTCCCGACACCAAGTTCGGTCCCGAGTCGCTCACCGTTGCTAAGACCACCTTCCGTAAGCAGAAGGTTGGACCCGGTAACAAGGCCAAGGATCAAAAGCCGATCAACATTCGGCCCGAGTTCTTGGTCGTTCCCGTCGAGATTGAGACTGATGCGGAACTGCTGATGGGTTCGGCGCAGCTCATGATGGATGCCCAAGGAGCGCCGACCAAGATTCCGGTCGACAACCCTCACCGCAACAAGTACTGCGTCATTTCAACGCCGCACTTGTCGGACAGTTACTACCAGGGAGCCAGCGGCTCGGCTTGGTATCTGTTCGCCAATCCAAATGTGCTGCCTGCGTTCGAGATCGTGTTCCTCAATGGTCGACGTACGCCAGTCATCGAACGCGTTGAAATGCCGGCCAACACGCTCGGCATGGGCTTCCGCTCATACATTGACTTCGGTGTGAACTCGCAAGACCCACGCGCCGCAGTGAAGGTCACTGGCGAGTAGTCAGATCAGTCGGATCGGTCTTATCTGACGGATCAGACCGATCTTGTTTTCCAAAACTCCAAAATCGGAACTCCCATGCAAGCTCAATTTGTTCATGACGGTAAGTCCGTCGATTTCACTCCCACCGCTGATGTCTCGGTTGGATCAATCGTGATCCAAGGCGACTTGGTGGGAATTACCAAACGCGACATCAAAGCGGGCTCGCTCGGCTCCATCGCTGTGGAAGGTGTCTTTGACATTCCCAAAGACCCTGCTCTGGCTGTCGAGTTCGAAGCTGGCACCAAAGTCTACGTCGACGAAGACGGAGCTGTAGTCGCTGACGATGTAGGCACCAAGTATCTCGGCAAAGTCGTGACTGATGCTGCCGCCACTGATTCCTTTGTCCGCGTTCGCCTGAGCCAGTGATGAGACATCGTGAGCAACAACGCACAAATCATAAACATTGGAGCGATCCACGTTGCTGACGGCACGACTGTCGACTTCGTACCTGAGGTTGATGTGCCTGCAGGTTCGATCGTCGTCGTGGGAAAGCTTGTAGGCATCGCCAAGTTTGGAATTAGTGCGGGCTCACGAGGCAGCATCACGGTTCGCGGCGTCTTCGATGTCGTGAAAGATCCAACCACCAACATTCCCGCTGGAACGATCCTTTACTGGTCACAGATCAGCTGGCATGTGGTCAAGAACGCTTACGCCCATTCGATGATCGGCAAAGCCATAGAAGCCGCGCCGCCAGGCACACTCACAGTCCGTTTACGTTTGAGTCAATAGATGATGGCATCAATTGCAAAAGTAACAATCGATCGAGCTCGCGCAACGCAGTCCTTGCGGATGGCCAGTGGTCTAGTCAGCCAATGGCTCTCGGTGGGCGAGTTCCGAAGTTGCTTTTGCGTGGCAAGCCAGTCAGTTCCATCGGCATGGATCATCGAAGGTCGTTTACCTAATGGCGATAACGTTCAACTCGCCAGTTATGAAACCGATTTGTTTGATCCCGCCAACCCACGCTACGTCACGATGAAGGCCATGTGTGGTCTGCCAATTCGATTCGTTGCGACAACACCTCAAACGAACGCGCGATTGTGGGTGGTATTCAAGAGTTAGCGACGACTACCGCTGGCCCGCACCAGGGGCACGAGTTGGGCCTCGGCTCTCCAAACGATCCCTGCGTTTGCGGTCCAGCGTTAGTCGTCACCATCAATAGTTTCAGAAACGAGCTCAATATGATTCATAAACAGTTGATTTCAGCCTGTGCATTGATGCTGCTCGTATTGGCTGGCTGCGATTCGGGCGTCGTCAACGTGCGTGCATTACCAACGCCTGAACCAGAGCAACCGCCAGCCAATTTGCCAGTGCAGTTGCATCAGCGCAATTGGACGGGTTCGCTTGGTCATGGGAGCTGCGTTCACGCCTCGCTCGTAAACCATCTCCGTTGGCTCAATAGATTCGAGCTTGGCGAACGCTGGCGAACGACCTATGCCGACGGCGAGTGGGACTCACGTCTGCGTGATCGCTTGGATGCTGCCGGCATCGACTACAGCTACACGCTCAAGGCCGACCCACGCTTCTTGGATTGGGCCAGTGCAACCAGGCGTGGAGCAATCCTCTGGTGGAAGCCAGCGCATTGCTGCACGTTCGTCGGCTGGATCGAGCGCGATGGGAAGCAATACGCCGCGATCCTCGACAACAACTATCCGGGGCGCTTCGAACTCACGCCTCGTGAACAGTTCATCCGCTTATGGGCAGGCTACGGAGGCTTTGCTCTAACCGTTCTCAATGATCCGAGCAGTTCACTGCCTTACCAAAGTTATGAGGTCCTGTAATCACCATGATCAACGATACGATTCGAATTCGCTTAAGTCTGGGGCTGATCGTGGTGGCAATTGTCCACGCGATTCTCCTGGGTGTTGTCCTAACGACCGTTCACTATAAGCCGGTCCAAGTACAACCTCAGCAACGTTGGAGTGTGCCGAGCTATCAGCCATCGATGCCAAGCGTCGGTGCAATTGAAAAGCTTGAAGAGCCGCAGTCGGTGAACTTGCAGGCCCAGGGAGAGATCAAGCAACAGATCCGCAACTGTCCACCGAATTGCCTACCACAACGCGTCTATCCCGCGCCGGTGGTAGTTCAGCCCACAATCGTGCAACCGACCGTCGTTACGCCAACGGTGACGCCTACAGCGGCCCCACCGGTACTTGCTACGCCCAACTTCGCAGACGCATCGCAGCCATCTAAAGAGCCGCTGGTTGTTACGCCAGTCTCAAACCCTGCTTCCCCTCCACCGAAGAAGAGTTACCAGATCGCCTTGTTCGTTAACGCCGATGCGACAAGTCAGCGACTCCAGGAGTGGTTCACGCAGAACAAGCAACTAGCGGCGCTCAAGGAGAGTTGTGAGTTCCAGGTCTACACGTCAACCAATGCGATCTACAAAACTCGCTACGCCGACATTGTGCCCGCGGAGCAGTTCCCTGTGGTTCTCTTCCAAGATTCAACCGGCGGACACATTCACGCGGCCGGTCGGTCGATGATTCCAAGTACCGCAGAGGAACTCTACTCGGACCTCCGTCACGGCTACTTGCTTTACAAGCAAGCCAAGCAGGCACAGAAGACCGGAGCGGTCAAAACCAAAGGTTACTCCTGGGACGATGCGATCACCCCAACGCTCTATCTATCGGCAGAGGATTGTCCGGATGGCTACTGCCCGACGCCACCCTCTGAGGATCGTCGGCCTCTGGATCGAGTCCGCGATTTATTCGATGGAGCCAAAGACACTCGCAACGCACTGATGTGGCTTTCAGCCGGTGAGATCGCAACTGTCGCGCTCATTGGAATTGCAGCCGTTTTGCTGGTCTTCATTTTGATCAAACGCGGCATTAGCTGAGCGTTGCCCTAACCCAATCCATCTACCTAGTGAGGTTCCATACAAACATGTTACTAACCATCGCCATCATTGTGGTCGTTGTCCTTCTTGCAGTCGCTCTCCTTCCCATGAAGAAACGCGAACCAGAGCAACTCAGGCAAGCTTCGCCGGTCGCCTTTCTAACCCCAGAGCCGGCACCACCAGTTCGCCAAACAACGCTTCGTCAGCAACAGCTCGATGAAGAGGCGACCGCCGTTGCCTCTGAGTATCAACGCCGCGCTGATGCGGTTTGGCTCGATGAAGTGCGGACGAAGGCCTCGAAGCTGCTAAATGGGGAACAACGATGATCGGCTGGCTCCTGTTTTATTTCGTGTCGTTAACACTGTCGTTTGTAGTTGGAACGATTACTGGGTTTTATCTGCGATCAGCTGCCGATCCGGCTCGGGTTGGAACTGCTGCGATAGGCTCAATCACTGGCCTTTTGTTGCGACTATTCCCAATAAAGAAGGAAGAGTCATGACCGACATGCTTCAGAAAGGCCAGGAGTGGCTTGCCTCAAAACTCACCCAGCACGCGTCACGTGAAGTCGTGTATCGCCGAGGAGAGCTCGGAGCCACCCTCCAAGCAACCATCGGCAAATCGATGTACGACCAGGACGATGGCGAAGGCATTGTGACTCGCAGCCAGGTTCGCGATTTCCTGATCGATACCTATTCACTGCTTTCGTCGATAATCGGCACGTTGCCACGCCGCGGTGACACGATTGTTGAGATCGATGGCGACCACACCTTTATTTTTGAAGTGATGGCCCTTGGTGGCGATCCGCCTTGGCGCTACAGCGATCCATTCCGTTTGAAACTTCGAATCCACACCAAACAGATCGAATCCCATCCGTCATGACGACAGTTTTACAAGTTGCCGATAGTGTCACCGCCCAGCTCAACGCAGCTGAGTTCGATTTTGAATTCGTTGCCGAGCGGATGTACGTTCCCAACTTCGACCTCGAAGACATGAAGGAACTACGAGTAACCGTTGTGCCTCGCGATGTTGAGCTATTCCCTCACGACCGCGCCCACAACAAGTACCACTGCCGAGTTGATGTAGCCGTACAGAAGAAGTTTTCAAAGGGAACCAACGAAGAGATCGATCCACTTGTAGATCTCGTGGAAAAGATCGCCGACGAGTTTCGCTTGAAACGGCTCGATTCGTTTCAAGCGGCAAGGTGTATTAAAGCAGAACACGCTGTTCTGTACTCCAGCGAACACTGGGAGCAGCTTCGTCAGTTTACAAGTTTGTTGACCTTAACCTTTGAACTGGCGCGATGATCAAGATCACGGTTCGAACTCAATTCGATAAGCAGAAGCTCAAGAAGAAGGCGGAAACGGCAACCTTCACTTCTCTGAGCGAGGCCGGCGGTGCAGTTCGAAAGACGGCCAAGCGGAGCATTCGGAAACGCAAGAAGGCATCGAAGCCTGGAAGCCCACCGAATACACAGACAGGCATGCTCAAGCGAGTGATTCGCTACGACGTCACCAATAACCGAACCGTTGTCGCGATCGGCCCTGTGAATGAGATTGCTGGACGCATTTGGAACTTGCATGAATTCGGTGGCGTGGCAACTAAACGTCGCAAGCTCAAGCCTCATCGATTTAAGGTTGGCGAGCACGGTCCAATCCGCGCCATACAACACGGAAGCAAGTCCAAGTTTGCGAGGATTGAGCTGCGAACCGGAGCTCAGGCGAATCGAGCGACACGCTTGATTGCTGAGGAGAACGAGCGACGCAGTGACAATAAGCCTCGCCATTATCCCAAGCGACCATTCATGAAGCCGGCACTGGAAGTCAATCGGAGTCGGCTCCCTACGTTCTGGGCCAACTCAGTCAAGTAAACGTTCGCCATAAGGAATCACTCACAATGCCAGAAGTCAAACTCGGTCTCGAAGCCGTTCTCACTATCGACGGCGTCGAGATCACCAACGTCAAGGATTTGACAGTCAGCCTCGAGAAAGCCGAAGCCGATGCTAGTACCCGCGCGAACAACGGCTGGCGTGCCACTGTGGGAACACTCAAAGATGCGTCCATCGAGTTCACGGTCCTTAACAAAGAAGGTGACTCTGCCTTCGGACTGCTTCAAGGTCTATGGAGCAGCGGTGATCCGTGTGATGTCGGCATCAGCGACGCTGGTGGAACGCTCACACTGACCTGCGAAGTGATGAACTTCAATGTCAATCAAAACCTGGAAGAGGTCATCTCCGCTGATGTGACTCTCAAGCCGACGCAGTCGAGTTCCGGTGGTGGCATGAATGTGGGACCTGGCTTGGCCGGTCCTTGATCGCTGGCGTTGTCATTCGAAATCACGGATTAGTTGTACTCAAGGAGGCATCATGCAGAAGTTTGTAGACCGCGCCGGTCGCATTTGGATTGTGGATATCGACAACACGACGTTGCGCCGCGTGAAGACTCTCACCGGAGTGCATCTTCTTGAAGCAATCGATGGTGATTTGATCACGCGACTCTCGACCGATCCGTTGCTGTTGGGCGATGTTCTGTTTGCGATCTGTAAACCGCAAGCGGACCAGCAGCAGATCACGGACGAAGCCTTCGGTGAAGGCCTCGCTGGCAATTCGATCGATGACGCAACGGGAGCACTCCTCGAAGCACTGATCAACTACTTCCCGGAGTCGCGACGCCGTCTTCTGCGGAAGGCGGCCGAGAAGCAGAAGCTGATCGAGACGCGGGGGATCAGTGCGATCGAGAAGCGACTGGACGATCCGAACTTGGTCGACAAGCTCGTAGAAGATCTCGAACGCAAGCTCGCTGTGCCGACATTGAACGACTCATCGTCCGACTTGCAGGCATCGTCGGAGTCGATCCAGGTCCCTTAACACTTCGCCAACTTGTGCTGATGGCCGAGGCCAAACGCCAACACGATTGGAATGTCGCGAGCACGATCATGGCGTTGATGGCCGAGATGAACCGTGATCGTAAGAGACGTCGCAAGCCATTCAAGCCCGACGACTTCAATCCCTACGCAGACCAAAAGCCAATCGTTGCTCGCGGAACTGTTGAGCAAGCAGCAGCGATGCTCGGTGCTAACTTTCAACCAAGAACGTCAGAGTTGCCATGTCCCAAGTCAGAGCCGGAGGAGCGTATGTCGAGCTGACCGCGAGGAGCGCCCAGTTCCTCAAGGGGCTTGAAGCTGCGCAAAAGCGGCTCAAATCGTTCGGTGCATCCACGCGACTGGTTGGCACCAAGCTCACTGGCCTTGGTGTCGCGGCGGCAGCACCTGTGGGAGCCAGCCTGGCAGTCTATACCAGTTTCGATGATGCGATCCGGGCCGCTGGCGCAGCTGCCAATGCAACCGGCGCGACATTGGAATCGCTGCGTAACAAAGCCAAGCACCTGGGAGCCACAACCAGCTTCTCGGCCAGCGAGGTCGCTTCTCTGATGACCGAACTCGGTCGAGCCGGTTTCTCTCCCAAGCAGATTGAAGAGATGACAGGCGCGGTCATGAATCTCGCCAGAGCCACTGGGACGGATGCAACCGTTAGCTCTGGGATCATGTCAGCCACCATCCGTCAATTCAGCTTGGAAGCAACCGATGCTGTGCGAGTCTCAGATCGATTGACCGCAGCGGCCAATATGTCCTTCAACTCGGTCGAGTCCCTTGGGGAGGCGCTGCAGTACGCTGGTCCCGTGGCAGCTGATGCTAACATGAGCCTCGAAGAAACACTGGCTATTCTTGGAACGCTCGGAAACCTCGGCATTCAAGGGAGTGAAGCCGGTACCGCGTTACGTCGATTGCTCACCCTGAGCGCAGCAGAATCCGAGAAGTTTCAGAAGGTATTCGGTGTCGCGACCAAGGATGCCCAAGGGAATGCCCGCGACCTCGTGGACATTCTTGGCGAAGTTGCCGCTGCATCGGCCAACATGGGAACTGGTGATCGAGCCCAAGCCTTCAACGAAGTCTTCGGTTTGATGGGCATCACCAGTGCTTCGGCAATCGGAAAGACGGTCACTGACACCAAGAAGCTACTTGCTGACTTGAAGAAGTCGAATGGCATCGCCGACAAGACCGCACGCGATATGGATGCTGGGATCGGTGGCGCGTTCCGAATCTTGAAAAGCTCGATCGAGGGCGTTGCCATTGCGATCGGCGAATCGCTCGACCTCTCGGTCACAAAGATGATGAACGCAATCTCTCGGGCTCTTTCCGGCCTGATTGAGTGGATTGGCAAGAACCAGGAAGTGGTTAAGAAGGTCGCTCTCATAGTTGCCGGTGTCGTTGCTGTCGGCGCTGCATTCATCGGTATCGGAAGCGCTGCTGGCGTGGCCGCGTTTGCTGTTGGTGGGCTGGCCTCAATGTTTTCGCTGGTCGGAACTGCGATTGGTGTCCTGGTAACGCTGATCGGAGCTCTATTCACGCCCATTGGCCTGGTGGTCGCTGCGGTCGCCGCGCTGGGTGCCTACTTCATCTACTCGTCCGGCATTGCTGGCGAAGCGATCGAGTATTTGAAAGGCATCTTCGAAACGCTGAAGGCTGATACGATCAAGGCCTTTGGTGCGATCGCCAATGCACTGGCTGCCGGCGACATCACCGCAGCTGCTAATGTCCTGTGGACCTATCTCAAGCTCCAGTGGATCAAAGGCACAACCTATCTTAAAGGGGTGTGGGCCGACTTCACCAGTTACTTGTCCGATGTTTGGGGCGACACGGCTTACGCAATCGGCGATGTGCTGATCAGTGCATTATCGGGACTTGCAAGCGTATGGAATGCGACGCTCGGTTTCATGGCCGATGGCTGGACAATCCTCACAACCTCAGTGCAGAAGGGCTGGAACTCCACGATTGGATTCCTCAAGAAGGGGTTCATTCGATTGCGCGAGCTCGTGGATATCGCCGGTGACGTTTCGGTACAGATTGGTGGCGTTCTAATCAATGCTTTGGCAGGCGTTGAAACTGCCTGGGTCGAAACCATCGACTATCTCGCTGACACCTGGTCGGTATTCGTCGCGCAAGTCAAATCGATGTGGAACTCGACGGTCGGCTTTCTGCGCAATGCCTGGATCAAGCTGAAGTCGCTATTCGATGACGATGTGAATGTCGAAGTTGAAATGGCCAAGATCGACAAGGAGATTCGAACAGCCGACGAAGCTGAAGAAAATAAGAAGCAGCAAGCCATCGCCGATCGCATGAAGCGGCGCGACGCACGCAAGCAACAGATCGAATCCAATCGTGTTCAGATGCAGGAAGGGATTAAGCAGCAACTTGAGGAACGTCGCAAGGCACGCGCTGGTCGTGACATTGATGGCGAGATGGCGGTCATCGATCAGGAGACCGAAGCCAAGAACCAAACCGTTGATGCGTCCAAAGAGGTGCAGTTCAAGCAAAACGAAGCGGCGGGTCTCACGCGACAAAAGACTATCGATGACACCACCGCTGGCGTTCAAAAGACCCTTGATCAAATGCGTGAAGAGGCTCGCATTGCCCGCGAAGCAGGTCGCCAGTCGCCAGAAGATCGCGGCAAGGAGCGCGACCAGCAAGTAGCAGCAGCCCAAGCGGAGTTCGATGCGGCTGTAGAAACAGCCAACGCAGCCAAACCCCAAGAACCAACACCCGCTAAAGAGCCTGGTCCTCCGCTTCCAGAGATGCCGAATCCGCCGAAGTCCGGCGCACTGAAGGTTCCCAAGGTTGAAGTGGATGGCATCAAAGATCCAAAACTGAAGCCGCCCAAGAAAAAGGATCTTAAGCTTGGTTTGGATCGGTCTACCAAAGATTCAATGGATCGATTCTCCGATGGCCCCGAGGAACCGACTGAAAAAACAGAAGCGGCTGGAAACTTCGATAGTCGTGGACTCGGTCTTGGTAGCGGTGCATCGCTCATTCCCGTGATCGAGCCTCTGATCAAA
>WBZS01001487.1_pt1 | contig 18444 bp, 10 predicted proteins | sample 5204201 | NCBI WGS metagenome assembly WBZS01 (sample SAMN12344357, study PRJNA552823) | activated sludge metagenome | biome: Activated sludge suspended growth; feature: Nitrification reactor; material: Wastewater; isolation source: activated sludge from nitrification reactor of wastewater...
ACGTCCGGGCGCTGGGTTCGGTGCTGTACGCCTGCCTGGTCAACCGCTGGCCCGGCGGCGACGGCTACGGCATGCGGGCGGCGCCCACCGAGGGGGCGCGCACGCTGACCCCCGCACAGGTGAAGGCCGGCGTGCCGCGGATGCTGGACACGCTGTGCGACCGCATCCTCAACCCGACCCCGCGCAACCGGCAGACCACCATCACCACCGCCCGGGCGATCGCCCAGCAGCTCGGCGCCGTGCTCGGCCAGGCCAGCGCCGCCCCCGACCTGGAACGCCGGCTGCGGATGCCGATCGCGATGATCCGGACGTCCGGGGCGCCCACCTTCACCTCGCCGGTGCCGCCGCCCCCCTCGTCTCCGGCCGGGCGGGGACCCGACGATCCCGATCCGGACGAGGACGCCGGCGAATCCACCGAGCCGTGGCAATTCCCGGGCCTCAAGGTGGACGACTCGGCCACCGAGCCGTTCACGCCGATCCCGCCGCCGGCACGCCCGGCGTCCCCGGCGCAGCAGCTGATCATGCCGTCGCCGCAGCGGGGCGGCATGGGGCGTCCGCCGCGGCGCGTGCTGGCCCTGATGATCGGCCTGTTCGGGCTGCTGCTGGCCGGTTCGCTGGTGTGGGTGGCGGTCGGGCAGCTGACCGCCCAACGGCCGCCCGCGGCGTCCGGCAGCCCGAGCGCGGCGCCGGTGCTCGCGATCGTGTCGGCCACCGATTTCGATCCGACGGCGGACGGCGGCAGCAACAGCGAGAACCCGAAGCTGGCCGCGCGCGCCATCGACAACGATCCCGAGACCGCGTGGCTCACCGAGCGCTATCGCGGCGACGCCCGGCTGGGCAAGCTGAAGCCGGGCGTCGGCCTGGTGCTCGACCTGGGCAGCGTCCGGAGCGTCAGCCAGGTGAACGTCGCGGTGATCGGCGACGGCACGGCGGTCGAGCTACGCCTCCCCACGGACGCCGAGGTCACCGCGGCGCCGATGCGCTCGCAGGCCGATTGGACGAAGATCGCAACCGTCGAGAAGGCCACCGGGATGGCGGTGATGAAGCCGGACAAGCCGGTGAAGACCCGCTTCCTGCTGGTCTACCTGACCTCGCTGCCGCCCGAGTCGGGCAACTACTTCCAGGGCGGCATCACGAACGTCCAGGTGCGCGGCTGAACGCGGCGAACGCGCTCACCGGCGGGTGAGGGCGTCCCTGACGCGGGTCAAATGGGCCCGCTCGCCCGGGTTGTCGGCGACTTCGATCGCCCGGCCGTACTCGCGCGCCGCGGGCGCCGTCCGGCCGAGCCGGCGAAGCAGGTCCGCACGGGTGGCGTGGAAGGCGTGGTAGCCGTCCAGCCGATCGGCCAGGGCCTCCACGAGGGTCAGGGCGGGCAGCGGGCCGGCGACCTCCGCGACCGCGACCGCCCGGTTGAGCCGGACGATCGGGGTGTCGGTCACCGCCAGCAACTGGTCGTACAGGGCGACGATCTGACGCCAGTCGGTGTCGGCGGCCCGTGGGGCGTCGGTGTGCACGGCGTTGATCGCGGCCAGCAGTTGATACCGCCCGGGCCGGTTCTGCTCCAGGCAGCGCCGGACCAACGCATGTCCCTCGGCGATCAGGTCGGCGTTCCAGAGCGTCCGGTCCTGCTCGTCGAGCCGGACCAGGGTGCCGTCGGCCGCGAACCGTGCCCCGCGGCGCGCCTCGCTGAGCAGCAGCAGGGCCAGCAGCCCGCGCGGCTCGGGCTCGTCGGGTAGGAGCGCAACCAGCTGCCGGGCCAGCCGGATCACCTCGGTGGCCAGGTCGATGCGCTCACCCGGGCCGTGCGGCAGGTAGGCCTCGTTGTAGCCGAGGAAGAGCACCGCCAGGACGCCGTCGAGCCGCTCGGCGAGATCGGCGTCCCGCGGCACCCGGAAGGGGATGTGCGCGTCGGCGATCTTCCGCTTGGCCCGGGTGATCCGCTGCGCCATGGTGCGTTCGGGCATCAGGAACGCGGCGGCGATCTCGGGGACGGTCAAGCCGCCGAGCAACCGCAGGGTAAGGGCCACCCGGGCGGATTCGGCCAGCGCCGGATGGCAGCAGGTGAAGATCAGCCGCAGCCGGTCGTCGGCGACCGGGCCGACCTCTTCGGTCTCCCCGTGGTACTCGTCGGCGACGCCCGCGGTGACCCGGGCGGTCGGCGACAACATGGCCTGCGCAGCCTGCTGTTTGGTGCCGCGTTGCCGCTCGCGGCGCAGCACGTCGATCGCCTTGCGGGCGGCCGTGGTGGTCAGCCACGCCCCCGGATTGGGCGGGATGCCGTCGGTCGGCCAGCGTTCCATGGCGGTCACGAGTGCCTCCTGTCCCGCCTCCTCGGCGACGTCGAGGTCACCGAAGCGGCGGGCCAGTGCTGCGACGACACGTCCGAACTCGTCGCGGACGATCCGCTCGATCCGGTCGTGCAGCGCGGCTGCGTCCACGTGGCCTACACCCCCTGGAAGGCGCGCACCTCGACCGTGTTCTCGCACGCCGCGGCGCCCTCCTTGGCCAGGGCGAGCGCCTCGTCCAGGTCGGCGGCCCGGATCACCCAGAAGCCGCCCATCTGCTCCTTGGACTCCGAGTAGGGGCCGTCGGTCAGGTCGCCGGCCACGCTCACCACGGTGGCGGACGACGGCGCCGTCAGCCCGCCGGCGAAGACCCACTTGCCCTCTGCCTGCAACTTGGCGTTGAACACGTCCACCTGCGCGAACTGGCGCTGCATGTCGTCGTCGGAGAGGCCCTCGGGGAAGCCCTCGTAGTGCCACACGGACAGCAGGTACTCACTCATGATTGATCCTCCTTGGTCTTGGCGGCCGGGATGCCGCCCATCTTGTCAACGAACGGCCAGGGACGGATGCGACAGGTGCTCGGGATTCAACCTTCCTCGAAGCCTGATTGGTCGAATTTCAGCGTCCGGGCGTTCTCGGAGACGGTGCGGATCTGCTGTTCGTCGAAACCGGTCTCGTCGACCGCCTCGATCTCCAGCCGCACCACCAGCCGGGCAGCCGGATCGTTGCGGAGATGCGCGATCACTTCCTCGGCCACGTTCCGGAAATCCATCGCCATCCGGTCCCCGGCAAGCGTCTTCACGCCGTAGAAGCGGATCTTCGGCGGCGGGAACATGAAGTCCGAACGCGGCCCCGGCCCGTGACCTGTGGACCCGGTGTGACCCGGCGTAGCTGCGACCGGATCGTCGGCGGCTTCCCCGCCGTCCGGCCGCTCGGCCTCGAGCTGCCAGCAGGCACGCTCGGGCTTCACCAGCAGCAGCGCATCGGTGGGTACGGGCGCGGCCGCGTGATCGTCCGGCGTCCATAGCCCGACATAGCGGCCGGCGTCGCTGTCGTAGCCGGTGGCGAGTGCGAACGAGTCCGCCTGCCATAGCATCGGTTGGTCGATGAGCCCCTCCTCCAGCACCCGGCGGTCGCGCAGCCGTGGCAGGTAGGGGTATTGGCTGTACAGCCCCCAGAGCGTGCCGAGTGTGACGTGACCGTCGGCCCAGATCTGCGGAATCCGGCCGATGTGGTGCCGGATGGTCACGGCTGCCTGCCGGACGCACAGCGTGCCGTCGTTGCCGAGCCGCCTGGAAACACGATCGGCGAGCGAGTCCGACTGGCCCTCGATCTTGACCTCACGGATCAGGAACGGTGCTCCCGGGTCGGGCTGGTCGGGCACCAGCGCCCAGGTGAATGTCTGCAGCAGCCGCGCGGACGCCGTCTGGTCGGCCTGCGCCCGGCGCTGCGTCGCCTGGTTCCGCTGGTTCTGGGTGAGGTCGAGTTCGGCATCGTTGTCGAGCACGTGCGTCCACCCCAGGTAGTCGCGGACGGCGGCGTCCAACTCTTCGAGCCGAGCCACGTCGGCCGCCAGGAAGACCAGCATGTTGCGATGCGTCCGGTGCGCGTTGCCGCGCCGTTCGGTGGCCTCCTTCGCAAGCTCCTTCGCCGCGGACGCCGTCCCCCGCTTGTGGGCGACCCGCGGATGCAGGATGACCAGCCTGGCCTCGTCGACGTCAGGAATGTCGGCGTGCGAGTCGGGACAGACGTGCACCCCGGCGAAGTCCCCCCGGGCGCGCGCCTGCCCCTTCAGCCGTCCCGAGATCTCGGCCCAGACATCCTCGGGATGCAGACGCTCGGCCTGGTCCTTCGCGGTGCGGGTGATGTTCGGCTGCACGTCGTACCAGTGTTTGCCCGACCCGGAATAGAAGTAGGTGGCCCGGTCGGAGAGCTGGGTGAGCGCGGCGTGGAAGTTCCCCGGCACGTCGCCGGGAACCGCCGTGGCCAGGAAGACCCGCTGGGTGGCGATGCCCTTGTGCAGCGATCCCGGAGCGATGGTCGGCGCGGCACCGAAGAAGACGGCGCGGGCCAGCCGCTTGGTCAGGGCGCGCTGCCCGAACAACGGTTTGTCCTTGTCGATGCGGGCGGGCTCGGAGGAGGGCCCATCGACGTCCGCGTCGATGATGGTCTTCCACGAGTCCTGCAGGTACTGGGTGAGTTCGGTGTTCACGTTCGCGGTGGCGAGCGGGATCGAGCCCGGCATGATCAGCGGGCCGGCGTCCTCGCCGCTCCACAGGGCATGGATCACGGTGCTCATCAACCGCAGGACTCCGCGGGTGCGCTGGAACCGTTCCAGCGACGACCACTCTTCGTACAGGGTGTCGAACAGCTCGGGATGGATCGGGTAGGTGTGCCGAATGCGCTCCTCGTAGCCGACCTCGCGGGTCTCGCGGGGGAAGTCGTCGGGGTACTTGCGGTAGAGGTCGACGAAGGCCCGCGCGGTGGCGCCGATCGAAGCCAGCGCGGCGGCGTCTGGCTCGATGAACAGCCGCTGCTTGACGATGTGGTACGCCTCGGTCGAAGAGGCGGGACGCCACTGGTCGGCGACCCTACGGACGACGTTCTGCAGCCGCTTCAGCGCCTCCAGACCGTTGGCGCCCCCCACCTCTTCGGCGTTGCCGGCGGCGAACGGATCGGCCGAGCCGCCCGCCTCGGAGGCGGGGATGGAGATGGCCAGCAGGACGCCGGGGGTGCCCTTGACCGCCTCTGTGAGCGACTGGGCGAAGGTGAACTGATCGTCGAAGGTGCCGCCGGCAAGGTCGTCCCGGCCGACCAGTGAGCGCGCGTAGGCGACCCATTCGTCGATCAGGATCACGGCCGGCGAGTAGAGCGTGAGCAGGTCGTGCAGCGCCTCGCCCGGATGGGTGCGGTCGGCGTCCGCCCTGGCGACGAGGTCGAAGCCCTCACGCCCGCCGAGTTGCCAGGCGAGCTCGCCCCACAGGGTGTTGACCCGGGTGCCGTCAGTCTTGGTCTGCCCGGCCGGGCTGAGGTGGTTGCCGACGATGGCGACCCGGTTCACCGGTGTTGCCGTGTACCCGTTGGCCGTGAGCAGTTCCTGGGTCTCCTGAGGGAACACCCCCACCTCGAGGCCGGCTGCGACGTGCCACAGCGACAGCATCGAGTGGGTCTTTCCGCCGCCGAAGTTGGTCTGCAGGTTGATCACCGGAGACGCGTTGGCGTCGCCTGCGAGCCGGCGGACGGCGCGTCCGATCAGGTCGCGCAGGCCCTCGGTGAGGTAGGTGCGGCGGAAGAACTCGACGGGATCGGCGTAGTCGGCGTCCGATTCGCCGCCGGTCGCGACCTTGTACAAGTCGGCGGCGAACTCCGAGGCGTGGAAGTTGCCGGTGGCCACGTCGTCGTGTGGACGCAGCACTTCGCGCCACGGTTTGAGACCCATGGACTCCGGCGAGTCCACGGCCGCCCTGAGGACGCGTTTGTCGTCCTTGTCCGCCGTGACCCGGCGCAGGTTGAGCCGGATCGTCCGCACCTGGTCGGCTTCGGCGGAGGCGTTGATCAGCCGGAGCAGCCGCTCGCCGGTGTCCAGCGCACGGTAGGCGTCGTCATCGGTGAAGGCGCCGTTGTGCGCCCACGTGTTGCGGATCTCACGCAACTCGCTGGCGAACGTCTCGCCCGGCCGTCCGATCGCCTTGTTCAACGGGTACCAGCCAGGCTTGAAGGTGCTCGTGATGCTTCCCTCAGTGAGCATCCGGAACTGCAACTGCGGGTCGAGCGGATCGTAGGACTTCCCGTAGATGCCCTTCTGGCTGTCGCGCTTCTCGACCAGGGAGGCCCAGACCGCACCGAGCGTCTTGTCACCCTGGCCGATCACCGACGCGATGAAGTCGTCCAACGCCGGCGCGAGGATGGTGAACATCCGGTCGATCCGGTCCCTGTTACTCAGTGCCATGTCAGTTCAACTCCCATTCGTCGGTGAGAACTCGCACGAGTTGGTCCTGCCGCTCTGCGATGACTCCGGGCGTCCACTCGTCGTAGCCCAGCACCTGGGTGGTGAGCGCGAAGACGGCCGACCCTGTCGACGTGGTGAAGTAGCGCTTCTTCTTCGTCACAAAGTCGAAGTTCCGCGCTTGACTGTTCTTCCGACGGTTCAGGAGCAGCAGATTGCCCAAGCGATGAGTCCAGTAGCTGCGTTCTTCATCGGTGAAGTCGAGCACCCACTGGCTGTCGGCCGACGCCTGCTGCGGAAGGACGTGCTCGATGCTGAGAATGTCGTGCTCATAGACCGCCCCGGGCTCGTTCGCCAGCAGCTCATCGAGGCGCAGCAACACGTATCGAGCACGCCGGGCCTGCATCTCGTAGACGCTTCCTTCGACCGCCTCGCGTGCGCGCTGCTTCTCATCGTCGCTCAGCCGGAAGGACGGTGCGTCGAGACCGGCGCCGTCCTTGAGTTCCTTGAGCAGATCGAGATACCGGGAGATACGCGGGGTTGCGTACTCCTGACGTAGGAGGAACATTGCCGCGAGTCGCTCCAGACGGCGCAGGAAGGAGTTGAGAAAGGCCGGCTCGTCCGAGTGCTTGGTGAGCGCCCAGAGCGCCGCCGGCCGCCAGTCCTTATTGTCGATCTGCGCCAGCCGCTTCAGCCAGTCGTTGACCGCCCGCCACTCGTACCCCGGACCGAAGTCGAACTCCACCGTGCGCTCGAACGCCCTGGCGTAAGGGAGAAGCAGATCGTCGATGAAGGCGGTTGCGCGGCCGGCGCGAAGGTAGTCATCGAGAACCTGCTCCGAGAACTCCTTCAGCAACTCGCGCCGGGCGCGGGTGCCGTTGACGACAGTGCGGAGATCGCCGAACAGTTCAGTGAACGACGCACTGCCCAGGGCATCCTCGGCGTCCTCCCACTTCTTGGCGTAGTCACTCTCCTCGGGGAGCTCACCGATCACCCTCGACTTGAAGATGTCGGCCGGCGCAAGGTCAAGCCCACGCGCGTTCATCACACTGAAGATCCGGTACGCGCTATCGAGCGTCGGGGTACTCACGACCACGAGATAGGTGCGTGTGCTGGCCAGTGTCGCGAGCGCCTTTCGGCGAGCGTCGGGCCAGGTCACAAGCCGTTGGTGCAGCGCCTTGGCGTTGTCCCTGATCGCGCGCTGCGGTTCACTGGCTGCCGCGTTGTCGGAGAGGCCGAGGAGCGACTCGATACTTCCTCGCGACTGCACGTTCTGTGCGAAGAAGTCGGCATCCTGAGACCGGAGCGTGAGCCGTGGCTTCGCCTCGATGCCCGCGAGTTCGTTGCCGGGTTCCAGGACCAGTGCGCTGAGGTTGTCGGCGAACGTGCCCGCACTGAGATCCCGCAAGACGGAGAACAGCAAGTTCAACGTCGTGAGCCGCTGCTGGCCGTCGATCACGTCGTAGCGCGTGGGAGTCTGTTGCACCAGAACCAACGAGCCGAGGAAATAGGGCTCATCGTCGTTGCGATTCAGGGTCTCTTCGAGGTCGTCGAGCAACTGGAGAGTCTGGTCGGTACCCCAGCGATAGGGCCGTTGGTACTCAGGGATACGGAACTCATAGTCACTGGAGAAGACCTTGATGAGGGGGTGCTCGTGAGCGGTCAACGATTTAGTCACCATGGTCCTTGCCGTTCTTGCGTGTTCATCGTGTGTGCGTGTTGGTCAGGTGGACACCGATGTATCCGATGAACACCTTGGGCACGTCCGGGTGCCCGTCGTAGACATACATGCGAGGGCTTGCCATGCCGATACGCGCCAACTTGAAATGCGCCTTCATCTCAACTCGCCCGCGGGGATGCACGCTCTCCGGTACGGGCAGGAGTCGCTCCTTGCCGAAGCTCCGCATGGTTATCCCGGTCTCGGTCTCACCAAATTTCCCGGGTACGAAGGTCTGGTAGCCGGAGGGGGTGTGGGCGATGTAGTGCGGGAGCCCTTGTGTGCACTCACCGCAGCCGCGCGCACGCACGTAGTCGCGCAGCGCGAGGACCGCATCCCACGCGGTTCGGAGCGCGGCATCGTTCGTGTCCACCTGATTCAGGTGTTCAACCTCCGACGGATCACCCGTGAACTGGAGTTCGTCCATCGAAGCGACGCGTTCAAGCAAACCGTCGAAGCTCGCAGGGATATCGTTCGCATACTCGTCAGGCGTGTCGGTGTGCTCCGCTTCGTAGTCTCGCAGTTGTTTGAGCCGGTCGGTGAGGTAACGGACGCGAGCGTGCGCCCCATCCAAGTCAAGCGAGATGACTTCGGTCTCCATCTGCGAGTCCTGAAGCACGTCCAACAGTTCCGACCTTTCATCCTGCAGTTGCTCGAAGGACTGCTGGAGATCCACAATTCGTAGCTGCAAGGCGTGGGCAACGTCCAAGTGTCGGGGCGCAAGTACGGAGGCCTCGGCGAACCGGAGCAGCGACAACTCGGTGATCTCGTCCACACCAAGAACCCGGCGTACCAGTGCGACCTCGGCTTCGGCCTGGCTCAGCGGCGCCTCCGCCGCGAGGTTCACCTCCGGGACGACCAGCCGCGCCACGGCCGGCGCGACATCGATCGGGGCCTCGAGTACGTCAAGGAGGCGACGGTTCTCGTGACGTTCCAGACGTCGTTGAGCCCGCAGGACGGCACTGTCGACAGGACGGGTCGCTGCCTGGCCGCGTGCGATCTCACCCAGTAGCCGTTGGATCCTGTTGTCACCCTGGAGAGCGAGGCGGGCAGTGCCGAGAATCCGGTGTCGGCGCCAGTCGCGCGGGTCACTGAACTCCACGGCCGGGTGATACGTCCGGATGGTCCAGCTGGGTGCCCTGAACCCGACACCTACTCTCGCTTCGAATGCGGCTGTGCCCTCCGGATCGAGAACCACGACCTGAGCCAACCCAACGACTTCGCGGGCCCAGAGTTCCACCTGGCGACTGAACGCCTCGACCGGGATCCCGCTGGTTGCATCCGTACCAGCGACAAACACCAGCCCATGCCGTGCGGGATCCGAAAGCAACGCGACGAGGCGATCGATCTTGTCGGCCCCCCATTGATGCCGGCCTGGGGTGAGTTCAACAGCGCCATCCCGAAGTGGCAGAACGTCCATGAGGTACCGCGCCAGCCTCGGGACATTGACGAACCTCCCGCTGCTGCTCCGCACCGCGAGGGTGATCCAGTCGTCGCCACCTGACTGGTCATGGAGGTGGACCTCCGTTGCCCATTCCCCGCCCGCGTTGGACTCGTGCAGAACGATCCGGTAGTCGTGGGCCGACTGGTCGTCGGCTCTTTGAACCGTCAGAGTCGCGTTGTCGCGAGCATGGGTCGTCGGGTCGGTCAGATCGACATCCCAGCCCTTCTTCCGAAGCCACGAGCCAACTTGGCTGATCGCCCGTGGGATCCACCCATCGCCCGCATCACACTGCATGTGGGCGTAGTAGTCCCGACTCGCTTCATGCACGGCCGTAGCGCTCACTCCACATCCTCCGTGAAATCGAGGGCAGCTTGTGCGGCACCGCGCTGCCGGGCAGCCTGGGCGACTTCGAGGATCTCGGGCCAGCTGGTCACCAGGGTGTTGAAGCTCAGGGCGTCCTTGGTCCAGCTGTTGGCTTCGGCGATGCGGAAGAGCAGGTGGGCGAGTTCCTTGACCAGGTCAAGGTCAATGGCGGCGTCCGGCCTGGCCAGCGCTTTGCGCAGGAGGTCGCCGGCCGGGGTGATGCCGTCCGCTTCGAGGACTCTGATCAGGTGGTGCAGCAGCTCCCAGGTGCTGATGTGCGCGTCGTCCAGCGGGTCGTAGCCGGCGCCGAGGTTCGCCGGCCGGATCAGCTGGACTGTGCCGGCCCGGCTGATCAAGACGCCGTCTCGATCGAGTGACTGGACGGCGACCCCGCGAGCGTTGGCGAGCAGTTCCGCGTCGCCGTACCTTCCGGACGCGTACCCGTGCTGGCGGTACCACGCGATCGAGAACCGCGTCGTCAGGTCGAAATCACCCTCTTGCTCGTTGAGCACCTGGTCGAGGATCTCGTTGATCCGGGCAAGCGCCGACCGGACCGACATCGCCGAGCCGTCCGGTTCCAGGACCGCGCTGTAGCGACTGAACACCGCCATCCCCGGACCGATCGCCGCCTGCGGCAGATCCACCGGTGCGATCTGACCCTGCTGGAGCTTGCGGAGCGCGTCCGGGAGTTCCGCCTCCAGCGCGGAGATGAACCTGCGACGGTCCGTCGTTGGAGCATCCTCCGGACGGGGCCGCAGCGACAGCACGATGGACGACGCGAGCGCGTTCGTGCCCACACTGATCATGCGACCGCCGCGCTCGCTCCGATTCGGCCAAGTGGAGGTGATCGTCCAACCAGACTGGATCATCCCTTCGAGGAGCGTCTCCCAGCCGGTGGACGCCTCGCCGTTGGCGTCGGTCTCGCTCTGCTTGAACGCGTACCAGACCGTCATCGGGAAATCCGGCCGTGCAGACTCCCGCGCCCGGACGAAGACCGATCGGAAGCCCTCCTCGAAGAACTCTCGGGCGCCTTCTTTACCGTGGTGCCGGTATGGGTTCGCCACTAACTCTTTGGCCTTGGGCACGAGCATCGTTGACAGTAGGTCAGGGTAGATGCCGCGCAGGGTCCGGCGCAGCCAGACGTAGAAGAAGTCGGACAGATCCGAGTAGCCGATGTTGTCGTAATACGGCGGGTCCGTGCTGATCAAGGCGTGATTGTAGGAACGGGACACAGCGTCCACTTGCGCAACAACGCCGACGGATCCCTTCATCCCGATAGAAAGGAGTGCCTTGGACATCGTTGCGAGTGCGACTCCGACGTCTCCGGCTGCTCCTGCGAAGGGCGAAGCCTCGACAAAGTCCCACGCCATCGGAATGGCTTGCCGAGAGAACAGATTACGAGCCTGGTCCCGCCCACTTGACCAGGTGACCATGGAATTCATCAGGTCTGTCGTCCGGCTAACACCGAGCCCAAGGTAGGTCGCGACCGCATCCGCCCGCGCCACGGAGCCGCCGTCGCCAAGCACTTGTTCGCGAGCCTCGGAGACAAGATCGCTGAATGTCGTGAGCGCAACCAACTGCCGGCTGGTGAAGAGGTCGGCGAATCGAGTGAGCCCGTAGGCCGGAGGCGAGAACCACCGCGGATTATCGGCGATCTCTCCTATCACCGAGTGGGCAGGAGCGGCAGCCTCTGCAGCGACCTCGTGCGCCGCGGTCGGAGCGACGTAGATCCGCTGACGGCTCCCCTCGGCCACGGTTGCCATCAGCATCTGGCCACTGCGTCCTGCGCGACCCTCGGAACGCAGGTGGTCGACGGGGACAGTGGTGTGGCACGCGACACAGGTAGCACCCGTCCTTCCGGAAACCGTGCCGTCCGTGGCTGCCGTTGGCGCGTTCGCGAGATCTCGACCGATCTCGAACTCCACCCGCTGCCCCGACGGGTGCGAGGCGTCCGCGACCACGGTGGGCACGACGTACGCCTCCTTGCCCTTCTTCTTGCCGAGCCACCACGAGCGCACCAGAGGCATCTCAATGCCGCAGGCGGGGTTGGGACAGGTCACGGTCCGAGCCCAGATCCAGGCGATCACGGTCGCCTTCGTGCCGTCGGGCAGGGTCGCCTTCGGGTAGAGGTGACCGATCCGCTTCTCGGCCTCGTCGCGCATCCATTGGCCGTAGGCGCGGACGTCGGCGGCCAGTCCCTCCGCGCCCTTCCAGCCGCCGATGCGGGACTCGGCGAGGCCCGGAAACACCGGCGGCTGATCACGGAACTTCGGCGGGATCTCGATCAGCGCCTTGTTGATCAGCACCGCGACCGGGTTGAGGTCGGAGGCGTGGGCTTCGAGTCCGAGCCGCTGCGCCTCCAAGGGAATGGTGCCGCCGCCGGCGAACGGGTCGAGAATCGGCGGCGGGTTGCCGTCCGTCGACTTGAGGATCTCGGCGTGCGCCTGGGCGAACAGCTTCTCGTCGCGGATGTTCTCCCACACCACCAGCTGCTCGATCAGCCTGTGCAGCCGCTCCCGCTCGGCGCGCTGAGCCTCCTCGGTCGGAAACTCGTCGGGCCGAGCCGATGGGTCGTCCACCAGTTGCGCGAACAGCACGGCCCGCGCCGCCGCCAGCGGACGCCGCGCCCACCACAGGTGCAGGGTCGAGGGGTGTCCGTGCCGAATCGACTTCTCCCGCGCCGACTCCCGGTTGATCGCCTCAAGTGGCAGCGCTACCTCGATCAACTTCCGCCGGACGGTCGGCCTGGGGTCGGGCACGGTCTCTCGCTCACTACCCAACATGTTGGGCTTAGTAGTTGGGTGCGAGGTCGGCAAGGGTGGGCAGGGGGTACCCTCGCCCACCTACGAAGGCCCAATGTAATGGGCTTTGGTTACGCTGTCAGCGCCCCGAGCCGTAGCCCAGGCCCAATGGGGAGGGCCGACGTCTGATTGGCCGCTCGGTAGCGTCCCGACATGCGGGCTGTCATCGGTGTCACCGACAACCGCTGGGCGGCGTTCCTGGGCGATCGTCCACAGCTCACCGAGGCGAACTTCTGGCTTCCGTCAGGTCATGCCGCGTTCAAGGCCCTGAGCGTTTGGCGAGCCCTTCCTGTTCAAGACCCACCATCCCGAGAACCGTCTCGTCGGTGGCGGCTTCTACAGCGGCTTCGCCAGCCTCACCGTCCGCGAGGCCTGGGATCTGTTCGGCGAGGGCAACGGGGTGGAGTCGAAGGCTGAGCTGGCAATGTCGATCGCGCGCTACCGGAAGACCCCACCCGACGAGAGTGCCCTGATCGGCTGCGTGCTGCTGCGCGACCTGTTCTTCGTGGCACCACGGGATGCGCTCGACGCCCCCACCGATTTCGCCAAGAACATCGTCCGCTACAAGGGATACGACCTGGCCACCTCGGGTGCGCACGTCGACCTGATGTTCGACACCCTGCTGCGCCGCGCCGAGGTCCGGATCAGCGACGATCGGACGGGTCTGCCGTCCATCGTCCCCGGCCCCGTCTTCGGACGCGACCGCCTCGTCAGCGCCCGCGTGGGTCAGCAGGCGTTCAAGGGTCTTGTGCTGACGTCGTACGAGCGCCGGTGCGCGATCACGGGCAACCACATCCAGCCGACATTGGAGGCGGCACACATCCGTCCAGTCGCCCGCGACGGCCTGAATCGCGTGGACAACGGGCTCCTGCTGCGCTCGGACGTCCACACGCTCTTCGACCTCGGCTACCTCAGCATCAATCAACGCTTCGAACTCCAGGTGAGTCCCCGGTTGCGCCAGGAGTGGGGCAACGGCAAGGAGTTCTACGACCGCGCCGGCACCACGATCGCCGTCCCCCACGTGCGCGCGAACCATCCCGGCCGCGAAGCGATCGAGTGGCACCTCGACACGGTGTTCCTCAGGTAGAGCACTCCGTCGGTCGAGCGTGTCGAGACCCTTCACGACACATCGGGCCCAACCTATTGACCTCGAATACTTGTTCGATTACTATAGTCAAATGGACGGAACGACAAGGCTCGATGCAGCCAGCCTAGCCACGATAGTGGATGAGCTGGCCAGTCTTGCCGTCGCGTCCCCAGTCGAACTCGTCGAGACGATCGGCGAGCTCGAACGACTCAAGAACGCCGCAGCGGCTGCCCAAGCCCGAGCGGCTGTCGAACTCCGCGATGTCCGCGAAACCGAAGCCCGCCAGACCGGCGGCAACGTGCGCCGGGTGGCGGGATCGGTGGCCGGTGAGATCGGACTGGCCCGGCGCGAGTCGCCGCATCGGGCGAGCGTCCTCCTCGGCCTCGCCGGCACGCTCGGTGAACTGCCGCACACCCGGGCCGCGTTCAACGCCGGTGAGATCTCCGAATGGCGCGTCACCATCATCGCCCGCGAGACCGCCTGCCTCAGCCGCATCGATCGGGCCATCGTGGACGCCGAACTCGGCCCGAACCTGGCCAACATGTCGACCCGGCAACTCGCTACGGAAGCCAAGAAGATCGCCTACCGGCTCGACCCGCACAGCATCGTGAACCGGATCGGCAAAGCCGAGGCCGATCGGCACGTATCCATCCGGCCGGCACCCGATTGCATGACGTATGTGTCCGCGCTGCTGCCCGCCGCTCAAGGTGTCGCCGCCTATGCGGCACTCACCAAAGCGGCCGACACCGCGCGCGCCGCGGGGGATGAGCGATCCAAGGGTCAGGTCATGGCCGACACGCTCGTCGCCCGGATCACCGGACAAGAGGACGCCGACACCGTCGATGTCGAGGTGCAGATCGTCATCACCGACGAAGCACTCCTCGGGCGCCGCAACACCCCCGCGCGGCTGAACGGCTACGGACCCATCCCGGCCGGAATCGCCCGCCGGATCGCCGCCCAACCCAACTCCCGTACCTGGATCCGGCGGCTCTACGCCACCCCTGGCGACGGGCGACTCGTCGCCATGGAATCGATCCGGCGCCTCTTCCCCGAGGGCATGAAGGCCTTCATCGCAGCCCGCGACGAAACGTGCCGCACCCCGTGGTGCGACGCGCCAATCCGGCACACCGACCACGTGACCCCCGCCGCGGCCGGCGGGCCGACCAGCCTTGCCAACGGCCAAGGGCTGTGCGAGCAGTGCAACCAGCTGAAAGAACACCCCGGCTGGCACCACACCGTCGATGCGGACGGCACCATCACCGTCCGAACACCCACCGGGCACCGGCACCACAGCCGACCACCCGACCTCCCTCACGAACCCCGATTCAAGCCATTCACGGTCGACTTCAGGTTCTTCGGCTCGGCCGCCTGACAACGGACTACCCCCTGACGATTACCCAACTTGTTGTGCGGACTTAGCCCACCAAGCCCAGCATGGTGGGCACGTGCCCCGCCCCGAGCCGCTCGACTCCTACGTGCGTGCGGCCCGGCTGCTCGGCGAGAAGGTCCGCGCACTTCGGGAGGACCGTGGTCTGACCCAGGAAGACCTTGCCCACCGGACGGGCATTGCCCGCAACCAGATCCAGAACATCGAGCACAGCCGTAACAACGCCAAAGACCCGGCCACCGGCCGGCACGGCCCCGGCAATGCCAGACTCGACACGATCTTCCGCCTCGCCCACGAACTCGACGTCGAGGTCACCTATCTGATCGACCCCGCTCGCCCGGTCGACCCACTGCCGTAGCCACGCTGGCGAAGATAGTCGCTGACGATCACGTCCACCGGCACGCATCTATTGTCAGAGCTCGCACCTACCATGTCGCCATGCGCGTGGGTGTTTACGTCGATGGCTACAACCTCTACTACGGTGCCAGGTCGGTTTGTGGGCGAGGCACCGCGGGGTGGCGCTGGCTCGATGTGCGGACCCTGGTTGATCACGTCATCCGCACGCAAGGTTCATGGTCGAGTGCTTGGATCGAGAAGATCATCTACTGCACCGCAAGGGTCGACGCGGCAACGAATCCGTCCGGGCACCTTGACCAGGACGTCTATCTACAGGCGATCACTGCGACGCGCTCGGTTGATTGGATCGAATTCGGCCGCTATGTCGCTCGCGCCAAGTCCGGCCTGCTAGCAACGCGCAATCCGTCGACCAGGCAGCCGGAGATCGTGACGTCCGATTGGCCGGTGATGGTGCGGGACGCCGCAGGCGGCGCGGTCAAAGACGCCAGATTCCTCGTGCAGTACCTGCATCTCGAGGAGAAGGGCAGCGACGTGAACGTCGCCACTCATCTTCTTGTCGACATCCTGGACGGGAAGGTCGACGCGGCTGTAGTGGTGTCGAACGACAGCGATCTCGCCCTGCCGATCCGACTGGCCCGCGACCGGATCCCTGTCGGCGTGATCAACCCCCAGTCTGGTCAGACTGCCGGGGCGCTGAGGGGACGCAAGACGGACGGGGTCGGCGACCACTGGTGGTGGAAGCTGCAGGCCAAGAGCTATCGTGCGTGCCAGTTGCCCAATCCTGCTGGAGGGCAAACTCGACCGGCCGGTTGGTAGCAGCAGGAGCCAAATTCACGGAGTCAACTCGACAACTACCCATTCATGCGCTGGACGTCTATACTCAAGGCATACTCACCCGGTCACTCGTGGGCCGGGTCTTTTCTTGCCCTGGCAAGCCGTAGCCACGCTAGAACGGACGACGCCCCTTGGACCACGACCGGTTCCAGTCGCCTCGGACGCCGGTGGCGTCGAAGCCGCCAAGCTCGGTGGTCGCGAACGGGTCATCCAGGTAGCGCACCTCGTCGAACTGCCGTCCGCGCGGATCGACACGTACCAGCGCCAGGCGATACCGGGGCGCGGCGTTCTTGCCCAGGATCACCTCGTTGTGGGTGACGAAGAAGTCCGTCGAGCCGTCGATCCTCGCCTTAACCTCGATCCGGTACGTGTCCCCTCCGGGCGCCGTCGACAGGATGTCGAAGCCCTTGTTGTTGAAAGCCTGCTCGACCGGGCCGCGGCCCAGCTCGCGCTCGCAGGCCAGCACCAGTTCGACACCACGCCGCTCGACCTCCTTGGTCTCCTTCGCATGCAGCGGAGCGGTCGCCGGCAGGTCATCGGAGACCATCCCGATCGGCAGCACCAAGGCGGCCGCCACGATCCGGGGCGGCTTCGTCGACATCAGCGCCTGCCGGTCGAGCTTCGCCAACCTCCTGGTCAGCCGGTTGTCCAACTCGACGGCCTTGCGATGCAGCCCCTCGGACGACTCCCGCGACCGCTCGCCCGCCCGCTCCCGCTCCGCCGCCACCGCGGCCTCTAAGGCGAGCCGCTCGCGTTCGCCCTCCAACCTCCTGGTGACTAACAGCCGCTTCTTCTCCAACTCGGCGGCCCGGCGCGGTCGGACCTCGCGGAGGTAGGCGGGCAGCTGGTTGGCGATGATCCAACTGATCGCGGCGTCCTCGGCCCCCACCAACCACGGCAATCTGCGGGACGCGTCCACAACCGGTGAATCGGGTGCCGCGACGCAATCCAGATAGGGCGCCGGCCCAGCCGAGCGCACCACACCACGTTCATCGACGAACGCGTAGCCGAATCGGCGGGCGATCGACTCCCCGGTCGCGTCGGCCACCTCCTCGATGACGCCGACCAGCAGCTGCGGCTCATCGACGGACGCCGACACCAGCACGGTGCCGCTGGACAACGCCCCCTCGAACCTCTGAACCGCCAACTCCATCACCGCGTCATGCAGCGGATGCCCGGGTGCCAGGAGATCGGCGCGCTGCAACCCGTCCCCAGTCACCCGTTCCAGATCGAACGTGACCCGGTCGTAGCGAGACGCGATCGGGCCACGCCCACCCGCGCGAACGGCGGCCGGCACGTTGGCGATCTCGTATCGCCCCTTCTCACGCCGCACGATCCGGCCGCCCAGCCGGGCGAACGCCGCCTTGAACGCCAGCTCGATGTAGTGCGGTTGCAGCCGCCGCGCCCGAGCTTCGTCCATCGCCGCGCGGAGCGCCGCCACATCGGCCTCGGCGAGTTGCTCGGTGGCCAATGCCCGCTCACGCAGCAGTTCGACCAGGCCGTCGCCCACCGAGCGGTCGATCACGTCGTTCAGCCGCGCCCGGATGTCCGGGCGCTCACCGTACTGGATGGCTTCGATCAGCAAATCCCGCAACGGCCTTTCGCTGAACGCTTCACCGAGGACGTCGAAGACCTTGCCGCCGTAGGCCCGACGCTGCTCCTCGACCTTGGCCAGCAGCCGCGCGAACACCTCGCCCTCGCGCGTGTTGGTGGCGACCAAGTTCCACAGCCGGCACACCTCCTCCTGGCCGATGCGGTGAATGCGGCCGAAGCGCTGCTCGATCCGGTTCGGGTTCCACGGCAAGTCGTAATTCACCATCAGATGGGCAGCCTGCAGGTTCAGTCCTTCGCCAGCGGCGTCCGTGGCGAGCAGGATCTGGCAGTCGCGATTCTTGGTGAACTCCTCCGTGATGGCCCGTCGCTCCCCTCGCCGGACGCCGCCGTGGATCGCCTTCACCGCATCCGGACGCCCGATCAGCGAGCGGATCCGGAACGTCAGGTAGTCAAGGGTGTCGCGATGCTCGGTGAACACGATCAGCTTGCGCGGCATCCCGTCCGGATGGGCGGTCAGCACGTTGTCGTGCAGGATCGCCGACAGCTCGCTCCACTTGCGGTCAGTGCCGCTGTCCCGCACCCGTTTGGCGACGTCGATCAGCGCGGCCAGCTCCACGAGCTCGGCGTCCAACTCGTCGACGGTCTGGGCTGCGGTCGCGGCGTCGAGCA
>WBZS01000573.1_pt2 | contig 18442 bp, 12 predicted proteins | sample 5204201 | NCBI WGS metagenome assembly WBZS01 (sample SAMN12344357, study PRJNA552823) | activated sludge metagenome | biome: Activated sludge suspended growth; feature: Nitrification reactor; material: Wastewater; isolation source: activated sludge from nitrification reactor of wastewater...
AGCCGAATCCGGGGGTGGGAGAAGCACGTTTTTCAAAGCCAGCGCGCTTGATGATATCAGGATCCCGGCCAGCCAGATCAACAGCCCGACCCTCAACAACTCACCCCGGCGCAAGTGGGACAACCGCCATTGCGCTGGCCACCACAACCCGATGGTCAGGTCGTAGAAGAACCGGGTCACCAGCAGACACGCCAGCGCCAGCCCAAGGAAGGCATAGCGGATCCAGCCGATCGACGCCACGACATACCAGCCCAGGTTGATGACAATGAGCAGCACCAACACGCCCCATTGCTGAGCATCGCGGCGGCGCGGAAGCGCTAACATGACGCCATACAACACACCAGGGATCAACGCGCCCAGGAAGATGCGCGCGCTGAGCAACTGGGTGAGGCTGGACGCCGTCCGCTCAGGCGAGAAGACCAGCGCCGCTCCGGCCGTCGCTTCACGCAGGAATTGCAGGTTTTCTGCCACGTCGCCGGGTCCAAGTCCGATCAGCAACACGAACTGCCAGAACAGGTAAACGAACGCTGTAACCGAACCCGTGATGATGAAGACCCGTTGCGGGGCAATCCGGTAATAGAACTGATTCGCCGCCCAGGCGAGGAGGACAGTCGGCGCAAGGACCAACAGGTACTGGTTTTTGGTCACGGCCGATAACCCAATCAGGATGCCGGCCGCGACAAGTCGACCGTTGCCCTGCGAGAGTTGCTGGCTGACCGCTCCGTCTTTGGGCGGCCTCAGCATGTCCGTCCAGGTGTCAAACCACATCCAGAACCCCAGGACCATCAAGGCCAGGCCCGGCACCTCGCCAAGCACCTGGCGGCCGTATTCAACGTAACCGACGCCGCGCGCCGTCAGCAACAGCGCCACTGCGATCAGGGCAGCCCGCGAGCTCATGAACTGACGCGCCAGCAGAAAGAACCCGACCAAGCCAAGCAGGTAGTACACCACAATCACAAGCCGCCCTTGCAGCAATCCCTCGCCAAACAACTTAAAGACGACCGTGATCGGCCCCAAGACCGTCGGCCCAACGCCCAGCGTTGGGCCGTAGTAGCGCAGGCCCTCGCTGCTGTAATCGGCATAGGCGCCAAAGCGCAAGATCGCTTTGGGGACGTGAAGATGCGAGCCCTCGTCGAACCAAGTGCGCGGATACAGCGTGAGGTTGATCAGACCCAATACAAGCGCCAAGACCGCGATCGCGGCCGCCAACATCACGGTGGCGCGACGACGGATCGACGCGTTGACGGCCTCAACGTGGGTGGCCCGCGTCGTCTCGGGATCCGCTGGCGTGTGTGCGCCCAAAGCCTTCATTCCGATCCTTGTGCGCGCTCTGGTTCACCGACGCTGAACCGAAATAGGAAGCGCGTTCGTGCGCACCGCCGTCGCCGGTTGAACGTCGGCCAGTATTCGATCAGCCACCTGCGCTCCATGTCGGCAGACCGATTCACCGTTCGTTAGCGCAGGGTAGATCTGGGCTGTGGTCGCCAGATACAAATTCTGTACCGGTGTGGCCACAGATGGGATCAGATGCGTCTCGTTGAGGCCGTGCAAGGGCTCGACGAATTTCTCCCGATGCACGCCAAAGTAGCGGATACGCGTCGGATCGAAATCTGGGAACATCCGGATCAGGTTTTCCACCCAGATCGAGCGGATCTGGTCATCGGTATAGGTCTGAAGCGGGTTTCCCGGAGCCGTGTACTTCGGCAGATATACCAGATGATGACCGCCGACATGCGCTGGGTCGATGTAATTGGTGGTCTCGATCACACCGGTGAACGGGATGCGCGTGTCGGTGATATTCACCGTCCAACACTGCGTGAGGGGGCGATCGAGCACCATCAGCGGACAAACGATGCCGAGGTACCGGGACTTGTCGAGAAAGCTCAGATACTCTGCTGGCGCAGTCGGGATCAAGCGCTTGAAGATCGGCCCCTGGGTCGTCACCGCGATCGCTGCATAGCGCCGAACTGCGCCCTTCACTCGAACGCCGACCGCGCGCCCTTTCTCAATCACGACCTCGTCAATCGGCGTACTGAGGTGGATCAGGTTGCCGGATTTCTGTATCTCACGGGCCATGGCAGCCAGCAAAGTGGCATATCCGCCGATGAGATAACCGGCCATCTCTTTTTGGCTCGCGCCGCCGCGCGTCGATTTCATGCGCACCAGGCGCGACCAGATGTACGTGGCCGGAGTGTTCTCGAAGCCGCCGTCGAACTTGGCGTTGAGCATGGGGCGCCAGATGTTTTCGAATGTGCCCCGGCCGCCCAACCTGATCAGCCATTCCTCGACGCTGATGGCCTCCAGTTTGTGCCAGTCCTGTGTGAACTGCGCGGCGAGCACGGTGAGCCCGAGCCGGAAGCGATCGATCCACCCCAACGGCGGAAAGCGAAGAAACTCGATGATGTTATTCATCGAGTACAGCCGGCCGTTGCTATAGAATGCGGTTTTTGTCTCGTTGAAGCGCATCCGGTCTTTAAGGCCAAGCTCGTCGATGAGCGCGCTCAAGTGCGCGTCGCTCGATAGGATCGTGTGATAAAAGCGATCCACCTCGACGCCGTCCGGCAAGGTGAGCGGGCCAGCCAGCCCGCCCAACACCGGCGAAGCTTCGAATATCTCGACGGGCATGCCGCGCTTGGCCAACTTGTAGGCCAGCGTCACGCCCATGATCCCTCCGCCCACAATACCAACGGTCATGCCGAACTCTCTCAGTCTCTGATACGACCCGCAGCCAGGCGGGCTCGTCCTAGTTTGGTGTGGCGCGCAATGCGCATTGGCCGAAGACCGGCGGCATCTCGCTCAGGATCGCGGCGATCCGCTCTGCCGCCCGACCGTCGCCAAAGATCGCCGGCTGCGCGCCATGCGGCGCAAAGGTGCGCCAGGCCCGCAGAATCCGCTCAGGATCGACGCCCACCAGCTGATTCCATCCGGCTGTGACCGTCTCGGTCCATTCGGTCTCTTCGCGAAGCGTGAGACACGGACGCTTGAGGAAATACGCTTCACGTTGCACGCCACCCGAGTCGGTGGCGATCAGACGCGCGTTGGCCTCAAGTTGAAGCATGTCGAAGTAGCCGACCGGATCGATCACCCGCACATGAGCGGCAAATCGCGCGCCGGTCCGTTCCAACGCGGCGCGAGTCCGCGGATGCGCCGGGAAGATCACGGGCTCGGCTGCCGCGTTGAATGCGGTCACGACGTCGCCCAGGCGCTCTGGATCGTCGGTCGTTGCAGCGCGGTGAACTGTGGTCAACACATAAGTGCCCGGCGTCAATCCCAGGTCCGTCAAGATCGTGCTGCGTTTGCGCGCCACCTCGAGGTTGCGCTGCACCGCGTCGAACATTACATCACCCACCACATGGACATGGGCGGCGTGGCCCTCGGCCGCGAGCTGCAAGGCGGCCGTGGCGCTGGCACAGAAGAAAACGTCACTGATCGAGTCGGCGACGATGCGGTTGATCTCCTCTGGCATCCGTCGGTCGTAGCTGCGCTCGCCGGCCTCAATGTGCGCGAGCGGCAGACCCAGCTTGCTCGCCGCCAAGGCACCCGCGACCGTTGAGTTCGTGTCGCCGCGCACGATCACGCAGTCCGGTCGCTCATCTTGCAGGATCGGCTCCAGACGTGTTAGGATCTCGGCGGTCTGGGCGGCGTGCCCACCCGAACCCACCTCTAGGTTGTACTTCGGCGCAGGGATACCCAGATCGTCGAAAAAAGCCTGCGACATCCGGTAGTCGTAATGCTGACCCGTATGGACCAGCACGTCGACGATGCCCACTTCACGCAAAGCATGTGAGACCGGCCCAGCCTGGACGAACTCCGGCCGTGCGCCGACGATGGAGACAACCTTCACGCTTATGCCTTTCGAGGATCGAATTGCGCGTGTGGGACATCATCCATGCGCGGACCAACGGCCGAGACCAGTCGTCGCACCCCGAACCAGTGCAGAACGACCCGCCACTGGAAGCCCAGGTGTGCACGGATGGTGCGCCAGATCTTAGCTTTTGAGTGCCCTGCGATGCGTGTATGCAATACTGCTGGGTACTCGGTCACTTTGTATCCTGCCAGTAACGCTTTCACCAATAGCTCAGTGCCGGCGAGGAACCCGTCTGACTCAAACGAAATCGTCTCGATCACCTGCCGACGGTAGGCACGAAACAGGGCCGTCCAGGTATAGATACGCCATGCCACGATGAGGCGGTACAGGGCCGATGCGCCCTGGCTGAGCACCAGGCGCCACACCGGAACCCCCTCCACACCGCCTTTCGGGTGATAGGGCGAGCCAGTGACGATGTCCACCCCGGACCGGAGCATGTCAATCAGCGCCGGGATGTTCTCGAATCGGTACGTGCCATCGGCGTCGGTTGTGACGATCACGTGCCCAGTCGATACACGCAGGCCCGTCCGGATCGCAGCGCCAAGGCCCCGATTGACCGGATGACGCTCAACATGGCAAGAAACGCCGATCGGCAGACGATCCGGCGCAAAAGCCGTGGTCAGGCCCAGCCAGGTCTCGTCCATGCTGCCATCATCGACGAAGATGATCTCGACACTCCGGGTTTGAGCGAGGTCGGCTGCCACGGCAAGCAAGGTGCTTGCCAAGCGCGGTATGTTGTCCGCTTCGTTATAGCACGGTATGACGATCGAGAGATCCATAGGCCACGACAAAGGTAACACCGTATCTGGCGGTCACCAATGGCACCCTAGGACTAAAACACGAGTTGTTTATGCCCATCGGGTATTTTTACACGGAATTTACGTAACTTGCTGGTCAGGGCTTGGAGACACGGTACAGCCGATATGGTCCCCGCTCGAGCACGACCTGGGCCCCCTCCAGCGAGGCAGCATATAGCCCGGTCGAGGTCGCAAACGGCCCGACAAGGATATATTCCGGATCGAATTGGGAATAATTATACGTCGTCGGGTCATACGAAGTCCCCAAATTCGCATTGGAGATCAGGTCATTGAGCAGACGGGTCGGCGGCAAGTGATAGGTGCGATGCGTTGAAAGGAAGACGACCTCCCACTCCCAGGTCTCAATGCGAGCTTCAGGTGCGACAGTGGCGTCCACTGCAGTGGCAAATTGCTTGGCGTCCATTTCCGGGGCGCTCAGGATCTCGCCCACCTGCTTTGCCGCCGAATGGACGAAGGTAAACGCCACCATCAGAGCGATCGCTGCCGATCGGAGCGCCGGCGACATTCCCTCTTCGCGCCAGACGTTTCTCACTTGGGCCAGGGAACCTCGCCCCCAGCCGGCGAGGTCGGCGATGAACTGCGCCACAAACAGATGCCCGACCACCAACCCAGGGATCACATACCGTTCCCATCCCACCGAAGCGAAGAAGAACCAGGCAAACCAAACCAGCGTGAAGGCCACGAAAAACGCACGCCTGACCTGGTCACCACCGCCGCGGAAACAGGCCAAGGCCCCGTAAATCAGTGCCGGAAGCAGCCAGACGAAATAGCTGCCCCGGATCAGGAGCTTCACCGCCGAGGCCATCGCCTCCGGTTGCAGGAACACGCGCACCTGCGGTCCCGAAGCCGCCGAGAAGTCGACCCAAAACCGCGTGAAGTTGTCGGGCCCCATCAAAAAATAAAGGCCAGCATACTGCAGAACTAAGGCGAGGCCGCTGAAGACCAGCGGCACGACAAAGACCACCAGGCGTTTCCGCTTCCACCAGAGGCGGTCAAGGGTCGCCGCCAGGACCATGGCGGCGGGCGTGGCCATGATTAATTGCGGCTTGACCCCCATGGCGATGCCCAGCAGGAGACCGGCGACGATCAGCCATTCGGAGCGTCTTTGATCGAAGTAGCGCAGCCAGCAGTACCCTCCCGCAAGGAAGTAAGCCATGGCCGGGATCTCACCCATGACTTGACGGCCCAGATACATTGCGGACGATGCGTTCCCATCCCCTCGCGCAAACACAAACAGGGCCAGAGCCAGCAATGCAACGGGCCAACCGAAAAGCCGCCGGCCGATCAGATACAAGAACAGACCCGCCACCAGAAAGTGCAGGGCGATAACCAGGCGTGCTTGAAGCAACCCGACTCCAGCGACCTTGAAGATCGCGGCGATGGGTAGATAAAACAGCGGCGACGCGCTGACCACAGTGTCGAAGGGCCGAAAACCCTCGAGGCTGTACGTAGCGTAGTGCCCATTCTCGACCAGGTTGCGCGGTATCTGGAGCCACCAGCCCTCGTCGAACCACGACACGGGATAGCGGTCGAGCCGATAGATCGTCAGGAAAACGACCAGGATTGCCAGAGCCGTCAGGATCAACCTCTCGATCCATACCTCGGTTGCCGGCACCATCGTTTTCACGCCCAGGCCCTCATCACTTGCTGAAGACGCCATTTTTGACCCGATCGACCTCCGCTCTTACCGACATTTTTCCCATGCCCACCTAGGGGGTCAGGCGCACCCAGGCCCAACCTGCAAAAGGATAGGTGCTGCCGCCGCCCAACCCATCGGCGCGTTGCACGTAGATCTCGAACACGCCGTTGGTCACCGTGACCGTCCCAAGCGTGTACTCGCTGAAGCTCCCGGCCGTGCCATTTGTCACATCCACCGAGAACTGGGTGGGGTTGCCTGCCGTCGTGCCCCAGTAGTAGCGCAGGTTCTGATTCCAATACAGGTTCGCCGCAAACGTGTACGTCCCGTTGGGCACCGTGGCGTAGAACCGCATCACCGGCGGCGTCTCACCGGTCGCCCAGAACACACCCGGATAGCCGCGACCGACCCACAGGAACTCGGTCCACTGGTTGTCGTTGGTGATCAGCGCGCCCGCGTCGGTCGTGGTCGCCAGCACCGGCGACTGGTGTGTATCCTCATAGACGTTGACCACGATCGGCGTCGGCGTCACCACCGGCGTATTGGACGGCGTCGGCGTGATCGTCGGCGTCGACGTCGTGGTGGGCGTGCCCGGCACGGCCGTGTTCGTTTGGGTCGGCGTCCGCGTCGCCGTTGACGTCGGCGCCGGGCCGGACGCGCCGACGGTCACGACGGTCGAGCCGGTGAATGCCGGAACATCGACGAACTGGCTCTGAATGGCGCCGCCGCTCTCAGTGAAGAGGTAGAAGCGCGTGACCAGGTCGGTCCGGCCGATAAAACTCGCGGTCAATTGTTGCGAGGTGGTTTCGAAGACGGCCGAGGTGATGCTCGACGTGGTGACAGCCCGCACGTATTGGCCGGCGTAGTCCATCGTCACGTACTCGGGCTGATAACCGGCGATGTTGTTGCGGATATTCGTCAGTGCCGCGGACCAGTTGGCCGGGCTGATCGACGGAAAGAAGTACTCGTGCGTCATCAGCACAGCCAGATTCATGCCATCGAGCGCACGCTTGAGGTACGCTGTACCGCGGGCCGTGGAGCCCGCCACATCGTTGTCTGGGAACCATTCGTAGCCCGTGATGTCGCGCGGCTCCGTCACGAGGGCGAAGAACTGGCCATCGAATTCCGGATGCTCCGGGATCGTGAGGAAGTCCGCCAGGACGACGGGGTTGGTGCAGGAGCCGCAGGCCTGCTCGAAACGGCTATAGGGGCCGAGGGGCAGCCGCGTCGCCGTATCGTAGAACTGGCTGATCGGTGTGACGGTGCCGATGTATTCGACTCCCCAGTCGCGCAGATAGCTGAACGTGTTTTTGCCGATCTCGTAATAGTGCGGCACGATGAACTTCGAGATCGGAAGGCTGTATTGCTGATGAAACGCCGTCGCGTCGGCGAAATTCTGGGCGACGACAGAATCCGGTAGATCCGCCCAGGTGGTGGTGCGGCCCCAATAGGCCCAGTTATTCTGGCTGCGGGCGTGCATCGAGACGGTCGCGTTTCCGCTGTCCACCAGTTGCTGAAGCTGGGCCGCATCCTGCGGGCTCTGGTCGTCGAGGAAGTATCCGATCCAGACCTTGTAGCCCAGCTGTGTCGCGGTCTGCGCCCAGTCGTAGGGGCCCGATCCGTCGTCGACACGAAAGGTGACGAACGGGGGCAGGCCCTGCATGACAAACGGCTTACGCGCCGCCCAAACCAGGCTACGCCAGACAAGGTCGTCGAAACCGCGGCCGGGCCCCCAGGTGTTGAGTTGGATCCAGTCGGTGCTCAGCCACTGCACTGCGCGCCCCTGGCCCGCGTTGGCCGCCACCACGAAGGGCATTCCCCCCAAAGTCGCGACGCTCGCGGAATCCCCACCCAGCGTGACGTTGCGGATCGACACCGAACTCAGCAAGGTGTAGCTCGCTCCGGCGTTCTGCAGGGCGCCGATGTAGCCGCCGACGGACGCTGCGTTGTTCACGGAGACGGCCGTCGAGGCCGTGCTGCCGCCATAGCCGAAGCCAAAAACGTTCTGCACAAAGGCATAACGACCGGAGCCCCCGGCCGTCGCCACGTCGCCGTCGAAGTTGACCAGGCCAGAGCCGGAAGCGACGGCGTTCGAGATCAAAGTCTGTTCGCCAGCACTGAGCGCTGCGCCGGCGACGTCGATCTGTGGATGACCGATGACGATCACGGCGTAGTCGCCGATGTTCGTCGGCACCGCGCTAAATGCCAGATCAAGCGTCGTATACGGCACGCCGAAGTTCTCGAGATAGGGTTGAACGTAGCGGGCATAATCGCCATAGCGGCCGCTGGCGCTGTTGACGAGCACCAGGGCGCTCGCCTGGACGTTGCCCGCCTGGGCGCGTGCCGGCCCCACATAGATGATCAACGCCGTCAACACGCCAACCAACGCCAAAATCGAGGCGCGTGCGGCCTTCCGGCCGATGGTCCTGCCTCTTGCGTGCGTTTTCATTTGTGCATTTTCCTCGGTTACTTCGCCGCGCCTCCCCAAGACGCTATGCGTACTAAACATGGTGGCGGAGTGAACTGGGGGCGCCCGAACCCGACCGGTAGAACTCCTTGAGGGCCACCACGACTCTCGCTTGATCTTCTTCGGTGATGTCGTTGTACAGCGGCAACCGCAATAGCTGATCGCTCACGCGCTCGGTCACCGGGCAATCGCCCGGCTGGCCGCCGAACTGGCGCCCCATATCCGAGAGATGGAGCGGCAGATAATGAAAGACGCTCAGGATGCCGCGCGTCTTCAAATGCGCAATAGCCGCCTGGCGCGCCTCGAGTGACGGAAACAACAGATAAAACATGTGGTAGGGCTGCTCACAGTGGGCAGGTACGACCGGCAGGCGTACACCCTGCTCAGGCAGCCAGTCGGCCAACTCGGCGGCGTAGAAGTCCCAGGCACGGCGACGCCGCGCCTGGATCCGCTCGCGCGCCTCGAGCTGTGCGAACAGAAAGGCGGCCAGCAAGTCGGAGGGCAGGTAGCTCGAGCCCAGGTCCACCCAGGTATATTTGTCGACCTGACCACGAAAGAACCGACTGCGGTTCGTGCCCTTTTCGCGCAGGATCTCGGCGCGCTCGACGTAGCGGGGATCGTTGACCAACAGCGCCCCACCCTCGCCGCAAGTGAAGTTCTTGGTCTCATGGAAGCTCTGCGTCGCCAGAGCGCCGAACGTGCCAAGCAATCGGCCGCGGTATTTGCCGAACAATCCGTGAGCATTGTCCTCGACGATGGGTAATTCGTGGCGGGCCGCAATCTCAAGGATCGCGTCCATCTCGCAGCCGACGCCCGCGTAGTGTACCGGCACGATCGCGCGCGTGCGCGGCGTGATCAGACGCTCGAGCCCTGCCTCGTCGATGTTGAGCGTATCAGGACGGACATCGGCGAACACCGGCTTCGCGCCCCGCAGCACGAAAGCGTTGACGGTCGACACAAAGGTAAACGCCGGCACGATGACCTCGTCGCCGGGTGAAATGTCGAGCAGCAGCGCCGACATCTCCAAGGCATGCGTGCAGGACGTCGTCAACAACACGCGCGGAACGCCCAGCTCAGCCTCGAGCAACTCGCGGCAGCGCCGCGTGAACAGGCCGTCGCCCGAGATCTGGCCGTTAGCAATCGCCTCGGCGATGAAGGCCTGCTCGTTGCCTGCGAAGCACGGCCGATTGAACGGGATCGGATACTCAGGCATCGGTCCCATCTCCTGTCATAAACCACTTGTGAAACCACAACGCCAGCGAATCGGTCAGGAAACCACTGCGTTGATACAAACGCTGCGCTGCTCGATTACGCCCCTGGGTGACTACGGTCACACGCCTCACACCGCGGTCGGCAAACCAGGTCAGCCCCGCGTCGATCAACGCACGGCCCAGGCCTTGACCCTGGGCCGTCGGGTCGACGGCCACCAGGCCGATCTCGCCGACCCCCTCAACCTTATCGGAGTGGCACGTCAGGTAGCCAAGCGGACGGTCTTGCCCATCCACGGACACCCAAACGACGCCCTCCGCGTCCTCGAAAGCTCGTTGGATCCAGGCCGCGTAGAGCGCTTGAGCACGCTCGCGCCCAAACGTTGGGTCAAAGAAGAAACGTGTGTCGGCATGACTGATACCTGCGAGCGCCTTCAGGGTGTGAAGATCGTCGGCGCGAGCCGCCCGCACGTCCGGTCGCGCCGGCGTCGACGCAATTGGTCGATCGAGCGCGAATGTCAACCGAATGTCGACGAACCGGAAACCCGCCGCCTCAGCCGCCACCGGCGTGAGCGGATCATCGGAACACGCCAGGAAGTACACGACCTCCACGGCGTTTCGCCGGGCCCAGGCGTCCACTGCGTGCGCCCGACCCGGATCGAGCCGATCACCAATCACGCGCCCGACGCGTCGGCCGAAAAAGGCCGTATCCCACGGCAGAAGGACGGCCGGCTCAGTCGCTGGGATCGTCATCGCGGGGTTCCCTCGTCACAGCATGGACCCGGATGGCATACGAAGGTCGTTCCATCATCCGAAAGTGCATCCGCGCCAGATACTCGCCGATGATCCCAAGAGCGAAGAGCTGTGCGCCCGAGAAGATCGCGATCACGGATGCCAGAAACGGGAAACCCGAAACGCTGCTGCCCTGGATCAGGTATCGCCCGATCACGTAGGCCAACACCAGAAGCCCAAAGACCGTGAAGCTAAATCCGATCAGGCTTGCCAGCTGCAAAGGCAAGACGCTGAAGCCCGTAACCATGTTGATCGCATGCGTGATCAACCGCGTCAGGGTGTAGTTCGACGTGCCAACCCGGCGTGGGCGGTGCGGCACTCGGACCGCCGTGAAACGCGTGGTGCCCCAGGTCAGCATGACGTCGATCGACGGAAACGGACCCTGGTAGGTCCGGAACGCCTCACGCAGATCGGTGCGGAAGACGCGGAAGGCGCTGACATGCCGCGCGGTTTGCGCCCCCATGGCGCTCTGCAACGCGAGTTTGGTCAATTGTGAGGCGAGATCGCGCAGGATCCCGTGCTGCTCATGCTCGGGGGAACCATAGACCGCGTCATAGCCCTGGTTGAAAGCGCCCAACAGCGTGGCGATCTCGGTTGGCGGGTGCTGCCCATCGTCGTCGAGAGTCACCGTCACCGGGTAGCGCGCCGCGCGGATCCCGCACAACAACGCGTTGTGCTGTCCATAGTTGCGCATCAACCGGATGCCGTGAATCCAGGGATATTGGGCCGCCAGAACCTCGACCACCTGCCAGCTGGCGTCGCGGCTGCCATCGTCGACCATCACGACTTCATAACGCTCAGCCAACGCCGGCAGCGTCTCAGCCAGTTCGGCCAGGACCGCCGCAAGGCTGCCCGCGCTGTTATAGACCGGGATGACGACGGACAACGCAGCCATGCGCGGTTCCGCTGCCGGTGACGGGCCAGCCGCAACGGCCACGAGCGCCGATTCCTGTGGACCTGTGGTTGTCTTCATGCTAAGTCAGCTTCTTCGCTTTGCTGTGAGCCGACCGGACGGACTCGGGCCTTACGGTCAGCACACGGTCAGGCGGGGTGATCGCGACCAGGTCAGGTAATCACGGCCCGCCGATCGAAGCGCCTCGGTCAGTCGCAGCGTCTCCAGGCCGTCACGCGCTGATGTTCGCGGTTCGGAGCCGTCCACGATGCAATCCAGAAAGTGTTGTAGTTCAAGGAACAGGGATTCGAAGATCGGAACCTGGATACGTTCCACAATGCTCTCTTGCCGATACTTCACGCCGCGATGGTTATGATTCAAGTACTCGCCGACGGTGTGACGGTGCACCAGGATGCTCTTGTCTAGCAGATTGCATTCCAGGTATGCCTCAAGGGCGGTCACTTCGATCGCGCGCACCTTGTTCTCGGTGATGCGCGACGCCGTCAACGCCACCAACGGCCCGTTCGGAAAGTGCAGTTGGGCCGTGACGTGGTCCAACCCCTCCGTGACGACTGACAGGCTGCTGACGTCGAAACGATCCGGCGTTCGCCCCAGCAAATCAAGCACCAGATTGAGGTCGTGGATCATCAGGTCGAGCACGACGTCGACGTCGGTGTTGCTCGAGCCGATCGCGCTAAGCCGCCGGAAGTTTACGGCCAGCGGCGCCATATTCTCGAGCACGTTTTTGAGCTCGATATAGGCCGTATTGAAGCGCTCGATATGGCCCACCATTGCGATCAACGCCTGACCGTTGTCGAGCCGGCGTTGCCGGGCCGCGGCCACCAACGCCTCAGCCTCCTCGACCGTTTCCGTGATGGGCTTCTCGATCAGCACGTGCACACCGCGCGTGATGCAGCGCTGCGCAAGGTCGAAGTGGTTCGGCGTCGGCGACGCGATGCTAACTGCGTCGACAGCTTCCAGAAGCGCTTCGACGTCGTCAAAAGCGCGCACGTCATATTGGGCCGCCACTTGAGCGGCCACGGCGGGATTGGCATCATAGACGCCGACGAAGTCCGCACGCCTCAGGTTCGAGAGAACGCGACAGTGTCGCTGACCCATTCGGCCAACGCCGATCACACCGATCCGGATATCCATAGTAGGTCCCATTCCCCTACAATAACATCGCCAAAAGGTCTTCTCCAATGTGACTGTAGACCTAGCGGTTTGGAAGTCGGGCACGCGTCTCTCGACAAATGTCAAGGCGCCAGTTGGCTGCGCAGACGTCGCGCTAGTTGGCTTAACGCATCCTGTCCCTGACTTTCCCAGAAGCCCGAATACGCGTCCAGCTCGACCGGAACTTCCGGCAATGCCCTCAACAAAACGAGCGCGCCCTCCACGTCACCCGACCAGAGCCGGGCATACCCCAAAGCCTTGACTACCGCCCGACTATCCGGCGTGGCGCGATAGACGCGTTCCAGGTCGTCGCGGGCTGCTTGATATTGGCCGAAATCCAGTTCGAGCAACCCACGTCGGAACCGGCCGGCGGCCTGGTCGGGACTCAGCCCTAAGGCTGCGCTCAACGCTTCCCGCGCCTCCTCCGGCGCTGCGACCGGCAGGATGGCCGTCGGCCAGGCCGCCAGCTCTTGCGTACTAAGGTTCAGGACTGCGTGGTTTGTGTACCAGGCGGCCTGTATCGGGGCGCGAACCAACCAACCCAGGGCCAAAGCGACGCATCCTCCGATGATCCAGAGAGCGTAAACGGGTCTCCCGGCTCGAACACGAGTCGCGCTGCCCTCACGCCGCGGCGTCGCGCTCAACAGCGCAGCGAAACCCGCCCAGAGGAACAGAAACGGGACCGCACTGCCGGCGGCGTAGACCGGATCATCCACGAGCCCGTGGACCGCCAGAGTGACCGTGGAAGCGAGCGCAGCAAGCCGGTAAGGATCGCTCGCCCCTTTGCCCGCCGACCCATCGGCCCTCAACAAGCTGATCGCGGCCGCCGCCTGAAGCCCAACCCACACAGCCAGGCCGCCCAGCCCTTGTTCGAAAGCCAGGCCCAAATACAACTGATGGGCGTAAGAGTAGAGGGGCACTCGAATCAGGCGCGCGTAAAGCGCAAACGCCCCTTCGAAGGCCCCGGGCCCCCAGCCCGTGATCGGCGCCTGGCCGATCAGGTACAGGGTCTCCCGCCAGATGCTCAGACGGCCCATGTCGCTGCCGCCGGCATCAACGCTGTTGATCATCGGTGCGATCTGGGGCCAGGCCGCGCTCAGAACAACTATGGACAAGAAAGTTAATGCGCCTAGCGCAGCTCCGAACAACGCCAGGCGTCTGCGCCCCCATCGCCGTGACACCCACCACAGAGCAACCACGGCGACTGCGGCGAGCATCCCGATGAGGGCGCCGCGCGAGCCGGAACGGGCGAGGATCAGCAGCAGGATCAGAGCGGTTGCGCCGGCCATCCACCGCCAGAGTCTCCCCACGGGCCGGGCCACCGCCGCAATGGCGAAGGGGAGGACCAGAGCCGCCACTCCCCCCACCGTGTTGCGTGACCAGTAGGGGCCAGGGAGCCCGTCCCCGCCTGTAAGGATGAAGGGCACAGCCAGCAAGGGAGTTAGCGTGACGGCGTGGCGTGACCATCGATCAGGCAGCGCCGCGATCGCAACGGCCAGGCCCGCGGCGAAAGCCAACTCGGCAAAGCGCGGCCAGGCCACGGCCGGCTGAGGCGCGACACCGGCGGCCAGAGCCGCAGACGCCAGGAACAAGATCAGACCCAGGATCAACCAGCGGGGGAACATGCGACCTTCACGACAACGAGGCGCTGCACAAGCGGGGGACAACCCGGCCGGTGCAGCGCCTCGTCAGGAAATCGAAGAAAGAACCGTTCGGCTCAGTGCGCGGATTCGCCGCTGGCCGTCGACCAGCGCAGGTGCTGGAGACCGACGTCGAGCGCCGTGCGCATCGTCGACACGTCGGAGAGCAGCATCTTGATGTAGGTCCACATCGGACCCGGCCGGAAGGCCCACTCACGGAAGGCGCGCTTCTGCCAGTACAGCAGACGCTCGGCCGGCAGGCCCGGGTAGTCGAGCACCGTGCCCTTGTCCATGTCGACCTGCTCCCAGCGTGTGCCCTTGCGGAACCAGCCCTCCTTGACCACTTCAAAGAAGAAGGGCGTGCCCGGATACGGGGCGGCCACGTGGAAGAGCGCGATGTCGAGCGGCAGGCCCTTGGCGAAGTCGATCGTCTTGCGGATCGTCTCCTCGGTCTCGGTCGGCAGACCGATGATGAAGTAACCCCAGTTCTTGATCCCCGCTTCGTGGGCCCAGACCAGCGCCTGGCGGGCGCGATCGGGGTAAGCGCCCTTGCGCGCATGCTTGAGCACCTGCTCGGAGCCGCTTTCGATGCCCCAGGAGATCAGGATCGAGCCGGCCTTGGCCATCATTCGGAGCATCTCCTCGTCGACGTAGTCGACGCGGCTGTTGCTCGTCCAGGTGACCTTGACATCCTCTTCGATCAGCAGCCGGCACATCTCCATCACCTGATCGCGGCTGACCGTGAACAGGTCGGCGTACATGTGGATGTGCTTGACGCCCAGGCCCTTGAGCAGCTTGATCTCATCGACCAGCAGCCGCGGCGAGCGCAGGCGCACGCTGTACTGATACGAGACGTGCTTGATGCAATACGTGCAGCCGGCCGTGCAGCCGCGGCTTGTGACGATAAACGTGAACGGGCCGTTGATCATCGGCATCCGATACTTCATCAGCGGCAGGTGCTGATGCAGCGGCATCGGCAGGTCGTCGAGGTTCTTGATGAACGGACGCGGCGCGTTGAGGATGATCTCGTCGTCCTGGCGCCAGGCGATGCCCTTGATCGCGCTCAGGTCGACCGTGCCGTCGTCGCGGCGGGCCGGCACGTAGGCGGGATCGTGCTCGGCGAAGACGCGGCTCATATGCGCGTCGCGCTCCTGGGCCCGGCCTTCGAGCTGGTCGAGCAGGTCGCGGATGGTCAGGTCAGGCTCACCGACGAGGATGAAGTCGAGCGCCGGGAACGGCCGCATCGTCTCGCGCGGCATCGGCGTGACGTGCGTGCCGAAGGCGATCGTCTTGGCGCCGCGGGCCTTGGCCAGGAAGCAGCCATACATGTCGTTCTGCAGCGACGGCGCGGTCACCTGCGTCAGGTAGTACTTCGGCTTGTATTGGTCGATCAGCTCTTCGAACTTCGCCCAGCTCATGTGCTCGGCGTTGGCGTCGATGATCTTGAAGGTGTAGACCGGGTCGAGCATCGCGGCGATCTGCGCCAGCGAGACCTGCGGCCAGACCATGTTCTCGCGCGTCCGGCGGCCGACGCGGTGCTGCGAACGGATCCACAGCTGGCCGTCGGGAGTCGGCGGGTTGACCAGCAGGATGTCGACGGACCCCGGCGGGCGCTGAGCCTCGAGCAGGCCCTGCTTGACGATGTCGTCGACGTTCGGGAAATCGGCCATACGCACGTTGGCGATGCGCCGCGTCCCCAGGTTTTTCGGGGAGTTCTCAGTGGGTTGATCGGTCATGCTCTTTCTCCATCCTCACGCGCCGCACTGCCCTACGGAGGGCATTGTTCGCGCGGAGCGAGATCCGCCCCGCGCGTCTGGGTTCCGTCGGCCGTGAATAGTCAGACCATTATCTTACTAATTCTGATCCGATTTGCAGTTGACCTTGGTCCTATTGCGTCTCCGGGAGCCGCAAATGGCCCAAAAAGCCTAGGCCGTGAACTCGTCGCGGGCGCGGATGTCGCGCTGGCTGAGCTCCTCGAGGACGCGCAGGAGCACCCAGTAGATCAGGAGCTGCACGCCGACGACGACCAGCATGGCGCTGCCGAGCAGGTACAGCCACAGCCGGGACACGTCCCAGCCCGAGACACCAAGCGCGGCCGAGGTCGTGCCGACGATCACACCCAACACGGCCAGGAGCATGCCGGCCCAGCCGAAGTGGCGGTCGAGCGGGGTCTGAAAGATCGGATTGCCGAACAGGCCCTGACGCACGGGTTGCTTGTAGAACAGAGTCACCAGGTAGTTGAAGGTCACACCCAGGGCGAAGATGCTGACGCCGACGACACCGGCGACCATGGCCGCGAACAGCCCGGCCACTTCCCACGCGCCCAGGTTGGTGACGCCCGAGAAACGCGCGACGACCAACGCCAGCAGGGCCAGCGCCGCCACGGCGACGCCGCCGATGCCGATCTTGCCCAGGATGCTGACGGGGTTGTAAGCCAACGCCGTCCACACGATCGACTGCAGGAAGATCGCGCCGTCGCGGACCACGCTCAGCTTCGAACGGCCGAGACGCTCGCTGTACGGGATCGCGACCTCTTCGACCTTCAGGCCCTCGTGGATCGCGCGCGTGCTCTGCACCGGCGTCAGGTTGAGACCGTCGGGGAGCGGGTACATGCGGGTGAGCACGTCTTTCTTGAAGACGCGCATGCCGCTCGCGCTGTCGGTGACGCGGGTGTTGCTGATCAGGGTCAGCAGGTTGGCGAAGAAGAAGTTGCCGACCCGGCGCATCGGCGGCATCTCGCTCTTGGCGCCGGCCATGCGCGAGCCGATCACCAGGTCGACGCCGCCCAGCGCGCGCACGCACAGCTGCGGGAAGTACTCGGGCGGGTAGGTGCCGTCGGCGTCCAGGAAGCCGATCAGGTCGCCCTTGGCGGCGTTGAAGCCGGTCTTGAGCGCGCCGCCGTAGCCCTTGTTCTTGACGTGCTTGATCAGGGTCACACCCTCGATCGATGAAGCGATCTCGGCGGTGCGGTCGCGCGAACCATCGTCGACGACGACCAGCTCGGCCAGATCGACGCCGACCTTGAGCAGGTCGTCGCGGACGGCCAGCACGCGGCGCGCGATGGTCTCGATGCCGTCTTCTTCGTTGTACGCCGGGATCACGATCGATAATGCGGTCATAGGATTTGGTTACTCACTTGAATAAACGCGGTCAGAACCGACACTGCGGTGCGCCCCCCGACGACACCTAGATCTGGAATATCTCGCGGCCCGGGTGGGTGACCGAACCGTCGACGGTCTTGAGCACCCTGGCCGGCACCCCGCCCACAACCGTGTGCGGCGGCACATCCTTGGTCACCACGGCGCCGGCCGCCACGACCGCGCCCTTGCCGATGCGCACGCCGTCGGTGATCACGGCGCTGGCGCCCAGCCAGACGTCATCCTCGATCACGATGCCCTCGGCCGTGATGCCCTGCTCGACGAAGGGCCGCGCCGGGTCGTCGAAGACGTGGTTGACGGCGATGATCTGCGTGAACGGCGAGGTGTAGACGCGGTCGCCGATCGTCACGCCGCCCTGTCCGCGGATGACGCTGTACTCGCCGATCAGGCAGTTCTTGCCGATCGTGATGTGCGATTGCGGCAGCCCGCGGAAGTTGTAGACATGCAACACGGCGCCGTGCATGACGATCGTGTCGGCGCCGAGCGTGATGCCGCCCGGCATCGCATGCAGATAGGCGCCCTGGTCGACGTAGACGCCGTGCCCGAGCCGGATCTGGCTCGCGTAGCGCAGGCGCGCCCCGGCCTCGATCGCGGCCAGCCCGTCCATCTTCAGGATCAGGCGGTAGAGCATGGCGCGCAAGGCGATCCCGATGAGGGTGGGCACCCAACCGACCAACGCCAGAAGCGTTTGTTCCAGGACATAACGACCCAGACCAGCTGCCTGACGGCTGGTATAGAGTCGAGCGCTCTGGAGGGCCGACGATTTCGAAGGCTCTGTCATCAACACTCG